>Ga0100403_1001993_pt1 | contig 17064 bp, 35 predicted proteins | sample CryGeymet201501t_FD_83663 | JGI IMG/M metagenome (GOLD analysis project Ga0100403, IMG submission 83663) | Groundwater microbial communities from Crystal Geyser aquifers in Utah, USA - Crystal Geyser metaG 2015-01t | ecosystem: Environmental > Aquatic > Deep subsurface > Groundwater | place...
TCGTACCATTCTTCCAGCTGTGCCTCAGTCCGTCCGGTAAAGCCCCGCTCAAAACGTGAGAAGTTGACTGCCACCTGCGCAGCGTCAATGATGACGCCCATGACAGGGGCGCCATAGATAGCACGACCTGCGAAGCTGTACATAGACATTTGCGTGTTAGGGCTGAACTGGTCGAAGAAATATGGGCCAACTGTGCCGCCTGTGGTTTTCTGATCCATGACGTAAATGTCACCGTGGTAGGTGACGAGGCGGTCAATGTGGCCGGAGAACACTAAGCCGTTGTCCACAGGCAGGGTGAAGGAATACTCCACCGCAGGCTTACCGTTGGCGAGGTGGATTACAGGGGTTGGTTCCTTGCGGAAATGCTCGACATACCAGACAATGGTGCGGATCAGGGTCTCGCGGGTCTTGTTGGTATCCATGCTGTCCCAAGGCTTACCCACAGGGTCTTCCTCGGTACGGTCCCACGTGTCGGTCAGGGCCTCATGAACGACGAGGATCAATGCCTCTTCCTCATCCACACCGAGGGCCAGGTGCTTGTAATAGTGTTCGAGGGCGGTGGCGTAATGGCCGCCGAAACGGAGATGGACTGACCGGCCGCGAGGACTGTAGCCGTCGATCATCTTGTATTTGTAGTAACGCAAGCAGGTCTGCGCGTAGCCGATGCTGGTAGCATCCCACGCAAACTGCACGCCCTGATCGTCGAAAGACTTACTCATCAGCTGCAACCTGTGGTGGTGCCGCAATCGCTGCAGACTTCACAATGGCCGGCGATCTGCATCCGCATGGACTGGCAATTGGAGCATTGGTTGCCGGTGAACCCCGAAAGCCTCGCCGTTTCGGCTTGCGTCATAGTCTGGGCTACGCTGTCCGTTGACGTATTGGGCATAGTATTGACGTAAGTAGAAGCAAGAAAAGCCTCTCTGGCAGCCGCTTCATCTGCATCAGAGCCAATACCAGCCTCACCCCGTACCCAACTCAAACGTTGTTCTTCTCGGATTTCAGCTTGCTTTTCCGGGGGCAAACCGTTGAATACTGTCATGGCATCGCGCACAAGTGCAGATATGTTTCCGCGATAGTAGCCTTTACTTGTCATCTTTCATAGCCTTCTTGATGATTTTGCGAAGCTCAGCTTCTTCAACGCGACGCTTGTGTCGGGCACTGGATTGCCGGTTCAAGGCCTGCGTAGCCAACTTCATAACCGAACGCTTGCCCTTCATAGATCAAGGTCCAGCTTAAGGGTGCCGAGAACATCAGTCACCTGCTTGGCTTTACCGGAAGCAGCCTTAGGCTTCATGGCTCCGGCCTTCTGGTTGCCGAGGGTGAACTGCTTGCGACTGTCACGAAGCTTGGCAATAAGGGCGCTGATGTCAGTCTTGGTCAGTTCCAGCGGGTCTTTTGCAAAGATTGCTGCGATGTCGGTTTTTGGTTCGGGCTGGATTTCCGTTGCCATGTTTGGCTCCTAAGCTTTGAATGCGGCGTAGACAGGTGGCTGCAAGTTGTTCATACACCTGACTACCAGCGGGGTTCAGGACTGCAAGTCCAAGCCAATATTCCCGTTCAGCAATTGCCTCTTCTAGAGACAGTTCTCCTACCGGTGTGGCCTGGACCGGCATCATTACAGGCCTATTTCAGGGCCAGAAATGTCGGGGGTGGAAGTGGTATTACCCTGCGTTCGCTTGATGCAACTGCGGACTAACTCACGCACTAGCATCGAGGGCTTTATGTCGGGGTACAGTTCACACAGGATAGTAAAGTCACCTGCATACAGGTTCAATGTGTGCTTCTGCAGGGGTTCATCAGCCTTCTTGGGCATCAGGGGTAATCCTCTTATGCACGATCCACAGCTCGTTTGAGTTCAAAACGTTAAGCTGGAGTGCGTTCAGTTCATCGCCCTCGTAGTTTGCTCGGGCGGCATAAAGCTTTTGTCGAAGGCGCTCTGCGTCGTCGGTCTTAACGACGAGGCCTACTTTAGCACGAAGCGCCTTGAACCAAAGTTCTAGCATATGTGTACTCGTTTGGGAAAGGTCGGACGGGGAGAGGTTCGCAGCATCTGCCCCGCCCTATGCGAATGAGAGGAAAAGGATGAAACTCCTCACTCGCAATTGCTTAGGCGGTAAGGGCTAGGGTGTTGGTTAGCCTGCCCTTACCGCCTACACGGAGACTAGGCCGACAGGCCGAGGTCGCCGAGTTCCATGTTGGCCAGCTTCTCGCGATCCTTGATGTTCTTCTCTGCGAGCTTGACAATCTCCGGCAGTGCCGCGACCTTTGCAATCTCGGTTTCGAGCTTGTCGGCCCAAGTTTCCTCGGTGTCGCCGGCAGGAACGTCAGTAAGCTTGCGGTCCTTCTCCGCCAGCTTGGTGCGAATGTAGGCCTTGGCCAGGGTACGCGCTTCACGTTCGACCGGAGTATACTTGGCGCCGGCAGAAACGTTGGCGATAGTGAAGGTGTAGGCCGCGTCGATCTTGGCAAACTCGGCCTGAAGCTGATCGCTGTTGAAGGCTTCCTCGTCGCCGTCCACATGGGCCTTGACCTTGGGGCGGAACTGGTTGACGAGATTTTCCTTGCGGGTCTGATTGAGAGCGCGAGCCTCGGCCTCAGTCAGTACATGCCCAGCATCGTAGGGCTGCGTTACGGGGAATTCAATTCCCTGAATAGTTGCGGTTTTCGGTTCGGCCACTTGATGGTTCCTTTCGTCGGCGTTTTCCGATTATTCAATCGTATCGGAACTGCCAAACCTTGTCAACAACAACTTGCAGGATAGGTTGGTATGGGCAACCAATTGTGACGGTTGCCCATACCATGCTCAATCGGCGGGCTTGTCGCCGAGCAGTTCTTTGAGGTAGTCCATGAAGGCACTGCCCTCGTCAAGCTTCTTTGCAGTGGCCGGGTCAAACAACAGGTGATGGAGTTTATGCGCGAAGGCACTGATGCCGCAGGTAGTGAACCCTTCCCGCTCGCCAATGTCATTGATGGTCTCGATGAGAACAGCGATCTGCGCGTCACTGATGGGCATGGGAATTAGTGAACGAACGCGGTCGGCGTCCAGAGCGTAGATAACTACATCGTCATCTTCAGTAATCTTCTCCCCACCGCTCATGATGTTGCGGGCGAGGTCCAGGCACTGATGCATTTGCGCCATCAGTGCGTCGATCTCGGCAGGCTCGGCGGTAGTCAGGTCGCGCGACAGTGGTTTTGTTTCGGGTGTCATTTCTGGTTCCTTTTCAAATCAGGATCGTAGATGTCGTGTTGTAGCATGTGTGCAAACCAACTGGCCCCACATGCCTCAGGGCCAAACTCTCGGAGGGCCTTGGCCAGGTCCGTACCGATTTCATCCATACGCCAGTCAGCGAGGCGCGGGAAATTGTACTTGGCGAGAATGTCCATGACTTGACCACGCTCAAGGGTGAACACTGCCGTTTCCATGGAACCAGCTTTGCCCATGCTGACACGGCTGTCCAGCAAAGTTCCAAAGATTTCCATTGAGGCCTGAGTGCACCGTAGCATCCGGTCAAGTTCTTCCGCCCTACCTTCCGGTGTCAGCATAGGGTTCTTGTCCGGCGTTGCCTGCTCGAAGTTAATCATCTTCCACTTCCTCCGTGGGGTCTACAAACTTCGCGCTGTAGACGTAGTGCAGGGTGTCCATGGTTCGGGTCTGGATGACGTAGCGAAGATTGTCCTCCTGACCCCCCTTCCCGATCAGGTCCTCGTCGAGGAAGAAAACATGATCGAACTCCAGGCCCTTGGACTTATGCCCTGTCATAAGCTTGATGGGGCCGGAGACACTGAACACATGCTCAGCGTAGGAAATCGCGTCGGCAAGGGTTTGACCCTGCTTGGCGAAAATGCGAAGGCAGGCAGCTTGGTCCACGATCTTGGACTTCACTCGCGCCTTCGGAAGTTTGAGTTCCTCCCATGCATTGATGGCATCAAGCACACTGGCTTGATCCATTGATGGCTTGCCGAGGCCGCGTAGGGTTTTGATCAGGAACTTGGAAATGTCATTGCCGCTCAACTCCGGGTAGCGTCCGTTGCGGAGCAGCTTCATGGCCAGGGATAGAAGGGGAGCATTGTTGCGGCAAATGATCGCGGAGAAGTCCGGGATCATACTTGCGTCCCAGCCCTTGTCGTAATGCACTACTGCCCCTTGCTTAGTGCCCGGTGGATAACGCATGGCAGGCGCGCGAGAACGAGCGAGTTCCACGATCTTGACCGGGCAACGGAAGGTAATGGTGAGGGAGTAAGGTGCCATGTCAAAGGTCTTACGCAGTTGTTCCATGGAATTAGCATGGGCACCGCGAAAGCCATAAATGGCCTGACATTCATCGCCCACAGCAATGATGCGTTTTTTGGCCAGCTTCTTCACCATCGCATGGTTCAGGGCCGACAGGTCCTGCGCCTCGTCAACGAGTACCACGTCATACCGCTCGAAGGTGGAGGGGAATACCGTGGGCATGAGGATTTGGTCGTTGAAATCAACCACACCTCGAAAGGCCTCGTTGAGAGAGGCGACGGAGACGGCCGTGACAATCTCCTCCACCAGCGGGGTCGGCACTTCATCCAGTCCACTGAAGAACTCGGTGTCGTCGAGTAGCGGTTTGGCAGAAGGGTGCTTGTACACCTCCGGTATCCAGCCACTATTCTTACCGCTGTCGATGATGTGCATAAGCTCGGTAAACATGTCACCAAGGTCCTTCTGGTCACCGGGGCTGTCGAGGGAGGCAAGGGCCTCCTTTAACAAGCGGTAGGTTTTGGACGTGTCCAACGTCAGGCGTCGGCCGATGGAGTCGGACCAAGCCTTGTGGCCGAGGGAGTTCAGCGTTCGTGCCTTAGCATTGGACGGCAGGCGGTCCTGCATTTCCATTTGGATCGACTTGTTAAAGGCGACGCAAAGGATGGACTTGGAGGACAGAGCTTCGGCGACGAGGACAAGGGTAGAGGTCTTGGCCGCGCCGGCGAGGGCCTGCACAATGATGTTGGCGTTGGAGGTTACAGCCGCGTTGACGATGGCTGTTTGTTCCTCGGTAGAAGGGAAGGTCATACGGGGTCTCCGATTTCATATCGTTCGGCGAAGTATTCGGCGATTTGTTTGAACGACAAACGCCTGTTGTCGTTCAGAGTTATGAACTTATGCATCATATCGTAGTCCATGCCGATTGCATCCAGCATTCGTGCTGGTGGAAGACTTGTAGTATCATCCATGTAAAACACCTCACCCAAAGGTCCCGTTACCCAAGAGGCCGGTTCAACAAGATCACAAAGTACACCGAGGCAGCAAAAAGTTTCATTTTTGCTACGAAGTACACCGGTACCTTGTTCATACTTTCCACTGACAAGCGCATCGTACCACTTACGACGCACGGCCAGTTGTTCTGGTGTTCCAGGAATTTTTCCCATCAGTTGTACCCCCGCAGTGCTTCCCGCGCAGCTTCCGCTGGCAGGGCCACGTCCTTGATGAATTCACGCAGGGCGTAGGTGTGGTTCAGATGTTTGTTCTCCTCGAACAACTGATCGACGGCGAGGAGAAGGTCGGCCTCGGTTACGCCGGTGCCCATGACGCAGGCTTGTCGATCACGTTCAAAGGCGAGCAGTTTTGCCCGTTCAATCAGGCCCACAACCATTGCGCCGGAAACAATATGGCCGAGGGTGAACATATGCACGGCCCCGGACTCAGGGTTTGTGAGCGGGGTGAGTATGTGCGTAGGGTCGAAGAGGTAGTCGATGAAGGCGGTGCTTTCTACCTTCAGCCATCCCTTGTCGAGGCCGGGTTTCATGGAAGCGCGGGCAAGGGCAACTGCTTCATCGAAGGTAGGGCGCTTCACCTCGATTTTGCGATCAATGCGGCCGTCTCGAAGCAGGGCCTGATCGAGTAAGTCAGGTTGGTTGGTGGCGAGGATGATGAAGGCACCGTTCTCACGCAGGCCGTCGAGTTCATCGAGGAAGGTATTGACCTGCCCGTCACGCCAACTGCCGTAGCGCGCGCCGAGGAAGCTTTCGCACTCGTCCATGAAAATAACCAGAGGCATTTTGTGTTCTTTTTTATACTCCCGCGCGTACTTGAACACGTTTCTGATATGCTGTTCGGTTTCGCCGAAAAACTTAGACTCCAGTGCGGAAGCCGGAAGCAGCATCATTTCCATTTCCTTACCGGCGCGAGCGGAAAGAAAGGAGGCGACGGCCTTGGCCAGCATGGTTTTGCCGCACCCCGGAGGGCCGGATAGAAGCACACCCTTGCCTCCGGTGATTGAATAGAAGGAGTAGAGGTCCTTGTAGGCGAGCGGGTACTCGACGGCTTCGCGCAAGGCAGTCTTGGCCTTGTCATTGCCGATGATGGAGTCCCAGGCCACGTTGTTGCCGACCGTGACCAGCCACTGTTCCACTTTCTTGCAGAGATATTGAAGCTGTACATTGATGCTGGAAGTGGTGCCGGAGTGTAATGTATCAAACTCCCCTTCCAGCCGCTTTTTCGGCTGCAACAGGTGTGCCTCGTAATCCCGCATATATTCCTCTATTGAGGGCATTTCCTTCTTCCTTTCAGGTTGAAAACTTTTCTTACGCGGTTCGTATTTACTGGTTCCCGCGGGTGGGGCTTTAGGAGTGTACTTGGCCATTTACAGACCAAGGGTGGTTAGGTCGATGGGTAGTTCTTCTACGGTTTTTGCTTTCTTAGTAAGGGACAGACTTTTCCGCACTGCCGCTACCGCATTGTCCACGGCCTCTTGTTGTGTCGCGCCATAGCGCCCTTGAAGATAGAAGCCGCCAATCTCTCCAATGTAGCAGTAAAACCCCGAGTCTTTCGGGGCCATACTGACTAGTCGAACATCGTCAGGTACTTCAAATTCGTACCGCATGATTTAGTCCTCGTCGTCGATTTCACCTAACAAGCTTTGCGCCGCCTCAAGGAGGGGGTCATCAGCGTCGAGGGGGATCAGTTTCTTTTGGACCTCGGGGACGTTGATAGGTTTGTCGTTATCGAGGGCATGCAGCTTGCCGGTCAAACCTTGGAACCGGATTACTACACTTTTGTCCTCGAGAGTAAGTTTGACATCATCCCATTTCGTTGGGCCTGGAATGTCAGGCGTGAGGGGTGAAGCCGAAAGCTTTCCAAGCAGCTTTCGGTAGGTGTAGGCTCGGGTGCGCCAATACACTGCATCACCGCGGGAAGGTAGTTCATACTTCGCGCCACCAGCAGCGCGAGCAGCTTGGAATACCTGCTCCACGTCACTGTAGGTGTTGGGGTTTTGAGAAACGCCCATCTGATTTCAGTCTCCGTGTTTTGGGAGGATGTTTGGAAAAATGTAATCCATCGCCTCGCATATTCTACGCACCTCGTCTATGCGAGGGCTTTTACCCTGTGTCAATGTCGGATGACGCAGTACGTCAATACGCCGCTTAGAAACACCGGATATTCGGGCAAGCGCAGCGGTTGAAAGCTGCAATCGCTCTTGTTCGTTAAACGCCATCTTCAGTAAGGGATCGCGCGCTTTGTTTGCGCGAGGTGGCGGTCCTCGTCTCCGCCTCGACGGTGGCGTTTTCATCTGTGTACTCCATGAAGGCGTCAAGCACCGCATCAGCAAGGCGGTTAGCCTTTTCGTCAACAGCTGTTGTTGCGGGAAAGAATTCCGCAGCATTGTGGCGCAACCAGTGCGAAATGCCGAACGCCATAGTGGCGACGGCATCACGAATACGGTCTTGCTCTAATTTGTCCCGGCCGAGTATGGACGGGTATGTGTGAGGTTTTGGTCTACGCATGAGACTCCATTCCTAGAAAGCGCCGGGGACTTTTCAGGGGCACTGTGCCCCGGCTTGACAGTGGAGATAGACGGCTTTGCGAACCGTCGCCCCCTACTCCTCGGGTGGGAACCAGTCCTCCCAAGGGATACGTGTTGCGGGGTAGGAGGCGAGGATAGCGCCGATAAGAATACAGGCTACTGTCGCATGCCACGTGCCACCTAAGAGGGAAAATACTATGGCGGTTATTACTCCGGCCCAATAGTATGCGAGCATATAAGCTATTACCCTCATCACCGCACCAGCATTGAAGCCATGCGATAGGCACCCAAGGGGGCATGCCATGACACAGGCTGTTCATTGTCCAGATCGGATACACCTGGGTCCGAGTGCTTGGCGTATACGTCAGCGAATTGCTGAAGCACGGCGCGCGCAAGCTGAAGTTCAATGAGGCCTGTTCGGCACTCGATGATGGTGGGCCGCTCGGCGAGGCCGAGGGCGTTAAGGTCCTCGATGAGGGAAGCGAGGCGCTTGTCGGTTAGTTTAGGCATTGTAACCTCCTTTAAGCATTCAGCACTGCGCGCCCCGTAGAGCGCGCAGGTCTTAACGCTTAGCGACGACCGGGCTTCTTGTCCCAGACCCATTCCCAATGGTATTCCTCGGGGATGGCCGGAGTGCCGGGGGTCACGGACTTGACGTACAGGGCCGGCACGGTACCGACGATGGAACGAGGCGCGCCCGTATTGCAAACCCACTGGCCGTCCTCGATATGACGCTCGGCAACCCAAATGCGGTTGGAGTGCGGCTTGGTGCACTGGCCTGCGCCCGAACCGTCCCAACCTTCCTGCCCACCAGACATGGCGTAGTTGTTTTTGGGATCAGTGGCCGGAACGTAGGGCTGGTCGATGACCTTTTCCCAATGGCCCTTGGGCGGCTGCGGCTTGAAGCCACCGGCCTCAGCGGGGGCGGCCATCAGGCCGATGATTGCCACTGCGGCAAGCGCCGACAGACCGAAGAAACCGGCAGCCTTGCTGCCACGCGAATGAATAGACATAGGTAGTCTCCTTGATTTGGGCGACATTGCCCGGACTGACTATCAATGTAGATAGTCAGACCGCGGAATGTCAGGGGGTGAAGCCGGGAGTAAACCCCACCCCCTGCAACACTGATGAAAACAAGTACCAAAGTTAACGCGGCAGCAAATTCACGGAGACTATGCTATGCGTTAGCCGTGGCAGCTTTCTTGTTTTCTATCAGCGTATCGAACTGCTTTAGTACGAACAGGTGAATACCTGGCCAATCCAGCAGTTCAATGGCGATGTTGTGTGCGAGGTCGAGAATTTCCGCGCACAAATCGAGGACCAGTTTGGATGCACTTACGGCACCCCTGTAGACCTCATCAACCGCGTTCATGATAGCCATGTAGACGGTATCCACTGGACTGAACTCCACTGGCATCTGCTTGACCTTCACTCCACCGTACTTTTTGTGCATGGTTTCTGCGTGAACGCGGTGTGACTTGTCGAACGAGTTACGGATGGCGACAAGTTCCGCGACTGTCACATCATCCAAAGCTGACATGCTTTTTCCTTTCTTTCTCGGGTGAGCGTAAGTGCTCGTGAGAGGGTCAAGTCACCGCCCCTCTGGCGCGTACTTACTGCCGGGTATTCCAGTCAGGAGAAGCATCGACGATTGATGCCGCCAGTACTGGTCATCAGTTCCTGAAATTCCTTCGAGTACAATTTCAGGGGGTTACGGAAGGTGCAAAGCGCGAAGCTATGCTGTCCGAAGGATACGTCATCGAAGGCAACCAAATACCGATCCAGCACCTCCGGGTCGTAAATCTCGAACATGCGCGAGATATACTTACTGCGCTGCTGGAAGGTTTTCTCGCTGCAGTGCATGCCCCAGGCGGCGAGTGCGCCGAAGGCGATGATGGAAGTTATGCCGAAGGCGAGGATAAAATCAACCATTTGTTTCTTCCTCCTTCGCCCTGCGCGTCAGCTCGGAAAGCAGATCCTTGGTAGACACTGCTCGCAAGTCGAGTTGCAGCAATTCAATGTCCGCCGCGATTGCCATCAGGCGCTCGGACAAGACTTTGGCTGTAGGCCGGCGACGGGACTTGTGTGGGCCATCCCCTCGACCGGTGACACTTCCAGCAGAGGCGTTGGGGCGAATATTCATTTCCTCCAGCGCGGCCGGGTTGAGGTAAGTGTAGGTCCGGGCCACGCCATTGTCAACGTAGCCGAAAACCTCCCTTGTGACCGCGCGGGACAGGAAGCCAGAAAGCGCGCCCTCGGTGACGCTGATGCGGGCGATTTGCAGGTCCTGCATGAGTTCACGCAAGGTGAAGGAATGACCGACCTTCATCGTCCTGATGTAGGGGCGGATTTTAGATGAAGCTGATTGGGTCACTTCGTGTCCTTCCAGTGCTGGAGGACGGGGGAGAAGGTCTTAGCAGCCTCGCGTATTTGGTCCTCGACCGACAGGACTTGCGGGTCGATTAATTCCTTCAAGGCCATAAAGGAACCGAGGAGGGAGTACGCCACATGTTCTGCGGTTTTTCCTTCGATCGCCTCTTTAGCCCCCTCACGGTATACGTCTGAAATTGCCACAATAATCTCCTGTGGTTAGAACAAATCAGACAGGTCAAGATTAAGTTCAAGACCTGCCAGCGGATCATCTTTGACAGCTTTAGCGCGCTGTTCTTTTTTCTTGGAAGTAAGGCCTGTGGGGATTTTGGTCACAGGCAACTTTTCCATGGCCTCCAACACCTCGCGGGAAAGTTCCGTGGACTGAGGGGGAAGGTTGGAACGGGACAGCTTGCGGGCCGCATTACCAAGCAGGTGCTGGTACTTATCATCCAGCGACTGTAGGTGCGTGGCAATGGACTGCATGCGAACGACTACGCTTTCGTCGCTGAGGGTGAGGGATATTTCCCACAGGGCCTGCGCGTCAACGTTGGTGAATACAGGTTGGGCCATACTTTAGTCTCCCACGGTTAACCATATCACACTGCCCACGAGCTTGGCGCGGGCAGGTTGCTAGGGTCAGGCGTCGTCTTCCTTGTCCTCGACGGTAGCGAATTCGAGATGGATCACGATTTCTTTGGCGTCAGCTACCACAACCTTAATCGGGTGCTTGACGCTGCCGATCTTGACCACCACCTCGGTGAAGGGGCTGATGCCATTCATGACATCGAGGAAATCCATCTTGTTCATGGCTACAGTCCTACGTCAGCGAGGCGCTCGGCAAGTGCGCCAAAGGTGTGGGGCACTGTGCCTATAATATTTGAATGCATGCGTGGCAGCACATGAACACACTCAACAACATTTGCTGTAGTGTTTTTATGAAAGTGTGTATCGACACCGAAGGCATTCGGATAACCGAGACTGCGTCCAAATTGAGCAAGGGCGCACTCCTTAACATCGTAATAGTCATACTCCTTGTCTGCAGGTTGTTTCCGCACCCAATCAGTAAAAGTTTTGGTGAGGTTTTGCACGGCTTAAATCCCCGCCTCTTTCAGCCGATCAGCGAGTGCGCCGAAGGTCCAGGGAAAATCACACACCATCCGATGCTGCCTTGGGTCAGTGTAATCGAGTACGTCGATTGCATGACCACGCGTGCCAGTGACAAACTCGGTGGAGCCGCCGCGTGCCTCAGCGTAGCCCAGGGACTTACCGAACTGAGCAAGGGCGCAGTTTTGCACATCGAAGTAATTGTACTCCTTGTCCCTCGGCTGCTTGTTGACCCAGTCGGCAAATTGCTTAGTCAGGTTCTTCATTTCAGTTATCCTTCACTGGTTTGAGATCGAAAGCATCGGCGAGGATTTTGATGCACTCGCGCGCTGCGGCTAACTCCTCGGGGGAGAGGGCGGAATACACATTGAGTTCAGTGTCCATGACCTTGGCCATGTTAACACCTGCGCAGGCATTCAGTCCTGCGTACAAGAGCGCCGCGACTACACGTCGATCAGGGCGATCAACTCCCACGCATTCCCGAGCAATGTCGTTCATAATCGACACGGCGATAGAGTATGCCTCGTCTAGAGCCGGCAAAACCCGCTCAAGGGCGGGGGTGACGGGGAACGCAGATGGAATTCGCATGGCTTATCTCCTTTGCCTGATTGCTTCTGAAAGGGGGCAGGTCGCCCCACCCCCTCAAAGCTGCAATCAAGCAGGTTAGTCGCGATCGTCGTCGAGGCCGTCCTCGTCGTCGCCGTCGAAGCCGAAGAGGAGATTGGCGAGTTCTTCGTCCGAGAGCGAGTCGAGGTCCAGGTCGCCGTTCGCATCGGTATGGGCCGCGAGGATTTCATTCAGCTTGGCGCTGACTTCGTCGTTCGCAGGTTCGGCCGGCGCTTCGGAGTTCTTGATCTCGTCTTCGCCTTCCTGCAGCGTCTGATGCATGGTCCAACCCTGGGCGTGGCAGATGTTCAGGGCGTGGGTGAGCACCTGCTCGCGGGAGAAGCTGGTGAACGCCATCAGGTCCTCGATCATCTTGTTGTCCGACTTGCTGAGGTGAACAGCCTTGTTGCCGTCCATGACAGTGTCGGTGCCGGCACCTTCACCGGCCACAGCGTAAAGGGCGGACACGAGGGCGAGGATGGAAGTGGTACGCATTGGTAGTCTCCGTTGGTTATGGGCCGTAGCCCGGTAGCTGCATCATTGCAACCAAGGAAGGGGCAGGTGAAAGCCCCCTTGAAGCTTGCAATCACTGGTTGGCGAGAAGCCATTCGACTCCTGCGATGAGGGCGGACGACATAAGGTAGGCAATGGTGAACGCCCCGACTATAACCGAAGCCCAAAGCAGAACTTCCCTCATAGTATGATCGCCTCCCGAAGTTCCTCGTAATGCTTCCGCGCCGCTGTGCGATCCTCGAACGGAACTTCACTGAGAATGACTGAGTGGCGGGAGGTCTCAATCACGATGCGGACGAAAAAGGCCTCGCCCTTCCACACGCCGGCCTTGATCAGCGTGTGGCGGATGCTTTCATACTGCACGTGAACGGTGCAGGGTTTCTTAGCGCTGCGCATGGCCTGCTCCTCGATAGGACATGACGGCCTCATATAGCCCGATGGTGCTGAAGCCCATCGCGTTCACGAGGGCCATGAGTGAATTCGGCCCGGCGAAGGGCAAAGCACCTTCTGCGCAGGCCTTGATAAGATCGGCCACGACTTCACTGCGCGTGACCATCACAATGCGAGGCTGGTTCAATTGAAAACCCCTCCCATTACTGCAAAGATCAAGACCCAAGCCCCAATCCCTGCGCCAAGCATCAGCCCGAGGCTGAACTTAATCGCGGCATCATACACCGCCAGCTGCTTCTGTGTCATGGCTTGTTCACCACACTACCGGGAAAGGCACGAAAGTTACCAGCTAGAGTGCTAGCGTTGAAGTCGTTTTCCAACCTCAATCGAATCATCTCCGCCTGACTTTCATCGAGGTAGGCGTAGTAAAAGTACGCCCCGGTTGGCTGGTGAAGAACACAGTAAACTTCTTCCCCTTGTTCTACCAACGGCTGATTGTGGCCTTTGTGCTCAGGTTGAACCCTCGGCCAAGGGCGTTTAACTACATGTAAATCAGACACGATAATCTCCTATCTTCCTGATCGCGATTAAGTCCAAAGCCCGTAGGCATGAACATTATTGAACGCGGCACTCCGCGACTCACAAGAACCATTATACCAAAACTGGCAATGCCTTGCAAATGACGAGTGCAGGTATGGCCAATGTATACCCATGTGCGCCCATGTGCGCTCCATATGCGCCTAGTTGAGGTATGAGTTGAGGTATGAGTAGAGTGCCTCATGAGTGCCTCATCACCTAGAAAACGAGTTGGGGGTATGCCCTGCATTCGCCATACCAGAGGCTGGGCCATACTTTCAAACTAAAGTCTTAAAAAAAAAAAAATGAATGAAATACCTAGAAAAAGAAAGCCGGACTTTGCAGGCTGGTATGGCTCACCGTCCATGCCCATTGTATGGCTAATGGCGCGACGGGGTAGACCTCGATTTGAGGTAATGAGGCGCGCAACAGGGTGCACAACAGGGTGCTCAACTCATACCTCAACAGCGGCCATATCGGCGCGCACACAGCGGTGGGCAATGGCGGGCGGAAAGCGTGGCTGGTATGGGAACGCCAGACCATGTGGAAACGTCCGCCACGCGCCACGGCCGGCTTGGCAATCGGCCATCGGGGCAAAAGAAAACCCCGCATGGGAACGGGGTTTGAACCATACCGAGGCTTGCGGGTTTATTTGAAAGCGGGACTAGCCTCTGTCCCGTCCCAATGGGCTAAACCGTTGTCGCAGGTGAGAAGCAGGTAGCTGCCGTCTGCGTACTTACGGTAGCCATAGACGCCCGCGCCTTGTCGCAAACCTAGCTGCCCGTTCAACCGTTCAGTCGGAATGTATTTGTGGGAACCTGCGTCAGTGGCCGCATCAATAGACGCAAGCCAATCTACGCAATACGTTTCCATCTTTTGCCAGTCATCGGCAAAACGTTCTTTAGAAATCGCGCGGCAGAACTGCAGGGCCATAAGTGCGTTGGACATGGTGGGAACTCCATTGGGGGAAAAGGAAAAGGGCGGGATTGCTCCCGCCCTATTCGTTACAGGTCGAGGTCAACCGAGAGGCTGGCCATTGCCTGCTTTTCGGCCTGCTTGGCGGCCAGCTTCGTCTTGACCGTGTCTGTGACCTTGGCGCGGAATGCGTCAGTCTGCTTGGCAAACTGTTCATCCAGCTTGGCGTTCTGGTCCTTGGCGTCAAGCGCCTCGAACTTCGCCCAAGTCTTCTCATCGACGGCTTTCTTGACCTTGGCCCGCATGATGGTCCGAACGCCAGCCGTGACCGGATCAACACCCTCGGCCGCAACGCGACCAACAATCCCCTGCTTGAAGTTCTCGATCATCTCGCGGACGTTGGCGACCTTCGTCTCCTGATCAATGTCCGCGCCGCCCACCGAGTCATTGAACGTCCGCTGTGCACCGTAGGTCATAATCTTAAGCCATGCCGCCTCGGGGAAGTCACCGAGCGGGATTTCGGTTGAGATCGGGTTGCCTGCACGCTTGCCGATGGTCACTACAGGCTTCAAGGCAAACAGCGCTTCAGCAATCTTGATCTGCGCGTCGGCCAGGTTCGTTTCAATCTTAGCCATTTTCAGTCTCCGTTACATGGCACCATTGCCATGTCTCGGAAGGTAAGTGAGTCGCGTGGTGATTGCAATACACCGAGGTTGGAATAATTTTCTAATGTAGGCGGGCTGCAGGAATGCCCTTGCTGACCCCCTCCCCCCATGTGTGAGCGTATGTGAGGGGGGTACCGCCGCCGAGCCGCCCCCCGTCACCCCCCTCCCCATGTCCCTCGCAAATTTTGTGGGTTTCAGCGTTATACATACAACCGTTCAGAACCGTCCGCCATACCGGAACCGCTTGACTACGCGCGCGTTAGGAGCTATCCCTACACCAACGGAAGGTGCTGACATGTCGTTGTCCCTCGAAATTACGCCGCGTGGCACAGGCCGCACCGCGATTGAAGTGGAGATGGAGGTAGTTCGCGAGTTGACGCTCGAGGATTTGCCCCTGCTTGACTCTGCGCGCCAGACCCGTTCCAACCCGCTCAAGCGTATCACTGACCGCCATCATGCTCTTGCCCGCGTAATCGCCTCCGGTATCCGGCATGGCGAGGCCGCAGTCATCGTCGGGTATGAGCCCTCGCGCGTCAGCATCCTCATGGACGATCCGACCTTCATGGAGCTGGTGGGCTTCTACCGCAGCATGAGGGATGAGGAGTTCCGCACGGTTCACGAGCGCCTAGCCGGCGTCACGGCGGACGCGCTTGACCTGATCTCCGAGCGGTTCGAGGATGAGGAAACGCGGAAGACCATCACCCTTAATCAGGCTATGGAGGTCGCCAAGCTCGGCGCAGACCGTACCGGCTTTGGCCCTGCCTCCTCCACCACCGCTACCCACATTCACGTAGGCCTCGCTGAACGTATGGAGGCTGCCCGCCGCAAGGCGCGCGAAGCCGCGAAGACTATTGAAATCCTTCCGGCGGAGTCGGCAAGCTAAATGTTCTTTAAAAACAGAGCAGTCTCCTCCAACATTGAAGATCGTCGTGGCGAGGCCAAGATCAACCAAACTAACCCTCTGGTCACCTTCCAAAAGGAAGACGCTAAGACCGAGGCTTACATGAAAATGTTTCCCGGAGCAACCCGACAGGCCCCGGGAAAGCCTGCCTCTAATCGCAGCCTCGCCAATCAGCAGGCGGAGAAGATGAACAAGAACACTATTGAAACCATCTGGAAAACCGGAGGCGGTTTCTAATGTCTGATCTTGACGAGCTAGTTGAAACCCTCGCAGGGTTTTCCCACGATCCCCTGGGCTTCGTGTACTACGCGTTCCCTTGGGGTGAGCCGGGCGAGTTGGAGAGCGCGAACGGACCTGAGTCTTGGCAGGTTCATATCCTTACGCAGCTCGGGGATGGCGTGGTGTCCGCAGCACAGGCCATACAACTCGCCCGGACCTCTGGCCACGGTATCGGCAAATCAGCCCTTGTGTCATGGATCACCCTCTGGGCCATTGGCACCTTCCCTGACACCAAGGGCGTCGTCACCGCGAACACTGAAACGCAGTTGAAGACCAAAACCTGGGCTGAACTCGCCAAGTGGTTCCGCCTCTTCATAGGCAAAGAGCTTTTCAAGATGACGGCCACGGCCATCTTCTCCGAAGACCCGGAGCACGAGAAGACTTGGCGCATCGACATGGTGCCTTGGAGCGAGCGGAATACTGAAGCCTTCGCCGGTCTGCACAATCAGGGCAAACGCATCCTCGTCGTGTTTGACGAGGCCTCCGCTATCCCGGACGTGATTTGGGAAACCACTGAAGGCGCGCTGACCGACAAGAACACTGAAATCATCTGGTGTGTGTTCGGCAACCCCACACGAAACAAGGGCCGCTTCCGTGAGTGCTTTGCCGGAGGTAAGTTCGCCCACCGCTGGCTGTCCGACGCCATCGACTCCCGCTCCGTCTCCTTCACCGACAAGGAGCAGTTCGAGCGCTGGATCGCGGATTACGGCTTCGACAGCGATTTTGTTCGCGTTCGTGTGCGGGGCATCTTTCCCCGTCAGGACTCTGTGTCCTTCATCAGCTACGAAGCTGCGATCGCAGCGGTCTCCCGCACGGTGCCCGAGAACAGTGTTGAGCCTATCGTAATCGGCGTTGACGTAGGCCGCTTTGGTACTGACCCTACTGTCATCCTCGCCCGCCAAGGCCGTAACGCCCGCACCTTTCCTATGGAGGTTCTGCATGGTGTAGACCTCATGACCCAGGCGGCGAA
>Ga0100403_1001997_pt1 | contig 17030 bp, 11 predicted proteins | sample CryGeymet201501t_FD_83663 | JGI IMG/M metagenome (GOLD analysis project Ga0100403, IMG submission 83663) | Groundwater microbial communities from Crystal Geyser aquifers in Utah, USA - Crystal Geyser metaG 2015-01t | ecosystem: Environmental > Aquatic > Deep subsurface > Groundwater | place...
CAAAACTTGAACTATTGGTCTAAGAGAGAGTAATGGCGCAACGCTAAAGAAGGTCGTCAACATTCCAATCATCCACTGGTTTTGGAAGATTTTCGGGCGTAATTGGTGCTGACTTCGCCGATTCTGTACTTTGTGGTTTGGTTGAGAGCCCATAGTCGGTCTCGGAGGGCTTCCAATCATCTACCGGAAGCGGCAAACCTAACTTTTTATGCTTTTCCAAAATGGGGTCGATGATGGATTCGATGCTTTTATCCGAGTGTGCCTCTTGAGGTTTTTGATTCGATATATCGGCCAACATGGTTTTGGTCGCTACAGCTCCTAGACGAGAGGAATAGAAAAGAAGGGCCGAAGTAAAATGCACTAGCTTTTTGCTGATCACAAGCAGGACTTCGTGATTCATTTGATCAAAGTCTTTTAAACTATTGAGGCGAATATAATTGAGGTAGGGCAAAATCATTTCAAGTCTTTTCAAAGTTACTTGATTGCGATTTTTACCTTTGTATAAATCTTCGTAATCAATCAGAAGAGAAGTCAGAAGCCACTTTGAGTATGGCAACATTTGATTATACTCTTCACTGGTCAATTGAGATTTGAGATCGCGCAAAAACTCACCTGAGAGAACAGTTGAAGTTGCCGATTCAGGTTTAAGTTTCAGAATGGTTTTTAAAATTTCACTCTTGCTCAAAAATAAAATTTCCTCTCGATCCATATGAGAGAGGTTCTTGAGTAGGATTTCAAGAAAGCGGTACATTTGATCACTGGTTGAATCTTTATCCAAGGCCAAAGCGTTATAGGATTGATAAATGATTTTCAACTCGTACGGCATGTCCTCTTTAGGAGTAAAATAACTCACTTTCGCCTGCAGCGAATTGATTAAGAGAAAAAATGTTAAAGCCAACTTAGTAATCATTTTTCCTTTAACTTTGGATCTTCTTTCTTTAAAAGATCAAACTTCTTTAAATCACTAGCACCTGCCAGAACGTAAAACGTACCTTGGTAGGGAAGTAAAAGATTTCCATCCATATCAATATAATTGGTAGCAAACATGACATCACTTATGATTGATACTTTTTTATCTTTAAGATTAAACTTAGCGACTTCATAAGAAGTCCTCTGTCTCTCTTTTTCCATGTTCTTCACAAAATAGAGATAATTTTTCTCATAGGTGCAATTTAAATTTCCAAGATCGTTAAAGTCAGATTCGTAAATGATAGTTGATTTACCCATGTCAATCTTGGGCCTTTCCATGGAATAGATAATGGTTTTTTGGCTGTTTTGATTGACTCCAATTTCTGCGACAAAGAAATTTTCCTGATTGAGGCATAACTCAAGTTTTCGATTAATATCTGGAACTTTAAGGATGACATCAAACTTTCCTGCACGGCGATCATAGAGGATAAGTCCTGTGTGACCATCCTTGTTGATATCTGTGTAAATAATAAAATTATCAGAAAGCATTTGAACTTCTGGAACGAAGAAAGGATTGAGTTTATTGGAGAGCTTAATTTTGAACTCGAGCTCAGAGTCCACTTGATGGAAGATCAACTCTTTTTTATATGGTTGATAAAAAGAAACCCATTTGTCGGTAAGGTGCAATTTGGGATAGCGGCCTTCTCCTACTGGTTTGACTGAAGTGTCGCCCTTTAATAAACTAAAAATTTTATTATTCTTAAGCAAAGAGTAGTTCTTATGGAAGGTTAAATCTTGTTCGATAATAATATTAGTACGATCAGCCGAGGACTCGACGTTGTAATTAGTTTCGTTATTCCCCTTGATGATTTCAAAAACTTTATAATTGGTGGCAAGATAGAGTGAGCCCGATCGTTGTTGATAAATTGTAATAGTTCCATTCTTGGATAAGAATCTAATGTTTTCGATAGACTGCTTGGTAGCCAACTCTGGAAGTTCCGAGCGTCCCCATGCGGAACTTGCAAAGAGAATGAAGATAAATAATATTTTATTTAATTCCATACATCGTCCAAGTGTTTAAAGGGTGAATCAGTTTAAAATTTGAAACAGCATTAAAAACCAGATTCCAAGCCAGCATGCGAGGAGATTGCAGTTGATCGATTGAGGCATGGAAAATAATTTTTTTCTGCCCTTGATGCATCTTGATTCCATCTATAATAAAAGGAATAGGCATACACTGATTCAACATGGTTTTTTTAAAAAACTCGGGATAAAGATCTTCACCGCAACCGACTCCATGAATAATGGCATCATTGAAATCTTTAAAATAATTTTCCAAATCGGTGAGGCTGCGAATCACTTTGCCTTTCTTTTTCATCGATTCAGTAATCATACTCACCAAAGAGTACTGCTCATTAATAAAGTCATTGGGAAAGTAATCGAAACTGAGATCACCTTCATAAGTGACATTCGTTACAGGTTTCTTGTCGAAAAAGATTTCTCTGTCGCAGTTATTAGGAGTACACAAATTAATATCAGTAACAACGAAGCACCCAACGCTATATTCCAAAAGAGAGGGATTATATTTAGTCTTGTCGACAATTTTGCAATGGGCTGACTCGGGTGTTCCATTCACCTTAGACATGGCCAGGGCCAAGACTTTACCTTCTTCGAGTTGGCTGTCGGGTAATGTTCCAGGAATATAAGGCAAGCAGATTTTTGAATTATCGGCACGGTCGTTGTAACAAATTTTAAATCGCCAGAGATCACTCTGTTTTGCTTTATCAAAGAGCTCATACAGATTTAAGAAAGTTAAACTAGAGCACATGCCTGAATTTTTAAAAGGAATTTTATTCAAGTGATTAATGACTCTGGCACTATTGATAAGAGAAAGATTATCGACATTTGAAGGACAATCAAAATAATCATTAAAAAGTCTTGAAGATTGAAGAGCATCAGAAATCGTATTACATGAATTTGACGGAAAAAGAGATTGGCCCTTGCTATCACCCTTTGAGCAAAGCTCAGGCTTTTTATTCAGTGACTGTGAACATTTTGTTAATAGCGACGTGTCCCAATCACTGCGGTTGGCAATTAATTCGCAACGACGCTTGAGTACATAGAGAGGAAGTTCACCATTGAGCGACTTAGTCCAGGCATCTTCAGCGATGTAAGGCTTGCAGAATTCATTAACGTCATCAAAGTTCTTGTAGAGATTGCGAAGATAGTTGAGATTAAAAAAATCTAAGCTATCGGTCACGGTTTTATAAAGCGAAGCAATATCACTTGAACGGTTCAGTTGAGATTGGCTTGATTTAGAACCTGTTTCAAAATCATTGAGAACCTTTCCAATCGAGAGAATATAAGGAAAGTGAGGATTAGAAATGGACTTATTCAATGTTGATTTACAAGTCTCTATGTTCTTTGGAGCAACAAAAGGCATAGAGTCGTAGGTCTTCTTCCAACTGGTGGCATTGTACAACTCTTTTATGTCTCGATTGGTAGTACAAGACTTCTTATATTTAAATTCTAAAAAGTCTTTTAGTGTTACGATCGCAGATTTTGGCTGCTTTTTATCATCGAGATAATCAACCACCAAAGTATTGAGTTGCTGAGAGCTCTCTTTTAATAAACCAGTTTCGAGTAACATTAAAAAACGACATTCATCTTGATCAATGAGTGACGTGAACTTTGAATCTGAATAAAAAAGGATATTCCGCATGGTAATCGGATTGATCTTAACCTCTTGAAGTTCGTTGAGAGAACTGATGACTTCGGTTTGGCCCTTAATCTGAGTTTCTAGTTTTTGAACTTTAGCTTGATTAATTTTCACCAATTCCTGAAGGGATTCGATGATACCTTTTTTGCTTTCTTGAGCCTGCACACTAAAAACTTGCCCGCACAGTAATAGTGCAGGCAAGAGCTTAGAAGAAATGTATTTACTGAATAGATTTTGCAAGTAGTGAAGCTACGTCCTCTACTTCTAAATTCTCTGTCTTTTCAACTTGTGCTTTTGACGAGTTGAAATTAATTAAACAAAAAGAACAAGAAGTTGCTAGTTTTGGAGAATTGGTTTCAGCGACATGTTCTAGTCTTTTCTTAGCAAGATGATCGCCTTCCGGAAGTTCATACCACATATTCCCACCGCCCATTCCACAGCAAAGGGCACTATCTTTATTTTTTTCCATTTCCTTGAGTCTGAGTCCCGGAATCGCTTGAAGAATAGCTCTCGGCGCATCGTACTCACCATGGTGACGGCCAAGATAACAAGGATCATGGAATGTAAGCTCTTGATTGATTGGTTTCTCAGCCTTGAGTTTACCTGTCTTTAAGAGATCGGCCAAAAGCTCAGTATGGTGAACAGTTTCAAATTGACCGTCATCGAATTTGGCATACTCTTTTCCAATTGTATGAAGACAGTGAGGACAATGAGTAACCACTTTATCAAATGTGTATTGTTTCATGTTGGCAATATTTTCAATGGCAATTTCATAGAAAGAGTATTCATCACCAAAGCGTCTCACCGGATCACCGTTACACTTTTCAGTTTTTCCCATAACGGCAAAACTCACACCAGCCTTCTTTAAAAGCATCACAGTGTCTTTAACCACTTTTTGATTGGCGGCATCGTAAGAACCAGCACAGCCAACATAGTAGAGGTAATCAACTTTTTTACCAGTTTCAATGACGGGAATTTCTAAACCGTCGGCCCACTTGAAACGATCGTCTTGAGAAATACCCCATGGGTTTCCATTGATTTTAATTTTATTAGTAGCATCTGCAGCAGAAGGAGGAAGTTCGCCAAGAGTTAAGGCCTTATAGCGTTTGGCTTCCATGATGATATTGACGTGTTCGATATTGGCCGGACACTCTTCCATACAAGCACCACAAGTCGTACAGGCGTCGAGTTCGTTTGCAGAATAAAGTGGATTTTCTCCCCAAAGATCGCCGCCAGTTTCACCCAGCTTGCTTTGAGATTCGAAGAGATCGCGAGCCTTGGTAATAATTTTTTTAGGGTCGAGTGGTTTGCCTGCGTTATTAGCAGGACAAGATAAAGTACATCTTCCACATTCAACACAGCTAATGAGATCGAGCTTATTTTTTGAAGTGAGTTCAGAAAGATTCGAGAGACCAAAGGTTTCAGCAGTTTCATCTTCAAAATTCATAGGAAGAAGAACAGCTCCTCTACGCTTTGGTGTAACAAGTGAAGAAAGTGGCAAAAGAATAATGTGAGAGAATTTTGTGTAACCTATACTTGCTACGAAGACCATGGTGTTTACCATGTGATAGAGCCAGAGTGTTCTATAAGTCATGGCCATGGCAGAATCACTGAGATTTAGACCTGTAAAGAGGCTGGCAAGTGCCCAACCAATAGGTGCCCAAGTTTTTTCACCAATCGGCATACCTGTACCAAAAATACGCAAACCTTCAATGAGATATCCTACGATGACGAGTGAAGCTAGCATTCCGTACATGAAAAGTTCGCGTTGAGGATTTGTTGCTTCTAAATATTTTGGCTTTGAAATATATCTTCTCTTATAAGCAAGCCCTAAGCCGACAAGGATGGCGAGACCAGCAAAGTCAGCTAGAAATGAAATGATAATATAAGTTGTGCCTTGAAAAATTTTCAACGGTGTATCGTAATGAATGGCAACGATGTCGGTAGCAATCCATAAAATAACAAAACCATAAAAAATAAGTGAGTGGAAAAAACCGACTTCAGGATGACGTGGTACTTTACCAGTAAAGAAAATAGTATTGAAAAAACTTGTCCAGTTTAATTTTTCAGGAAGAAGTTTTTTAATTCCCTTGTATCCTTCACCACTTGTTACGAAAAGTAATTTTTGATTCAAGCCCTTAATCATGGCAGCGAGGGAAACGAAGAGAGAAAGATACATTACAATTTTCATCCATTGAGGGATGTTCCACATGATTTCTCGTGTTGCGAGAGATTCCATTCTCAGCTCCTGTTCGGTTGTAATAAGTTAGTAAAACGCCTATTATAGTCTAGTTTAAAGTGATGTGTTTTTAAATCCTAAAATGGTGGTTTTTCAGATGCGGGACTGGAATTTAAGTTTGAATTACATGATGCTGGTCCCTGCAGTTTATGTCGCCTTCAATTTGATGAAAAGATATCGTGATTTTACTCTCTGGGCCGAGATGATGGGTTTCGTTTTACTCGCGTTTTGCATCATGCTTCAGCTTAAAATTGGATATTTTTCAGCTCTCTACATTATCTCTGGAGCGCAGTTGTCACTTTTACTGCGTGAAGTGGCTCAAGAGAGGGTTGGTAATCATCAAAAATTTATTTGGGTCACTAGAAAAATTCCAATTCTGACCTTTGCACTCGGTCTCACACTAGGACGAAGTTTTAGTCATGACATCGCTTGGATGGTAATTGGTATCTTAAGCGTCGCTGTTCCAGTTCAACGATTGCTTTTGACGGAGTGGGCCAAGTGGCCAATGATCTCGCATTTTTGTTTTATTCTTTTAACGGCCGGGCTGTATTACAATTTTCTTTTATTGCAGGATCAAACATCTATTCATATTGGGACTGCGCTCGTTATTGGTTACTGGATGTTTCGAACCTATTACTTGTCGAAAGAATTTAAAGGCAGAAAAGCATGAAGCGTAAGTATTTATCATTTCTTATTCTTATTTTGAGTTCAATGGTTTCTTGCTCACATACTGAATCTTTAGGAACTCGCGACTTCACTTTTCAACAGCAACCGCGAATAGTGATCTGGCTTCAAATTGCAGGTTTAAGTGCCGAGCATTTGCCTTTTTTTAAGTTTGATAATTCTCAGCAAGACATGTCGAATGTTGTCGAAAATATGAACTGCCAAGGAACTCTGTGGTCACACAATATTTATGATATTCGGCCACCGATAATGTCACGTTTTGCCTCTCAGTTAAGTGGAAGTCCGGATATGGTTGGAAGCTGTGACGATTTGAAGCAAAATTTCCTTTGGGATTATGCGAATCAAATTGGCTACAAGACTTATATTCTCGAGAATGAAGAATTTGCGGATTCAAGTTTTGAAAAATATTTTCAATGTAAAGAGCAAAATCTTCCTTTGACTCTGATTAAAATGAGAAAAGGGACATCATCTCAAGAACAATTTCATTATCAAGAAATGAAGTCTCCGCTTTCCAAAGGTGTTGTTTGGGATAAGTCTTGCAACGACAAGTCTTGCTTTTCCGGTTGGCAAAATAATTTTAAGTCACTGATTAGAAGAGTTGTTCAGAGCGATCAAAAATCATTTATTCTTTTTCAAGATTCTAGCTTTCATAAACTTATCAAAGAGCAAAAAATTCAAGAGGCTAAAGAACTTTTTATTGAATTTTTTAATCAAATCAATTGGATTGAAAAACTTAATCTTAAGAATGTTCTGGTAATGGTTTCAGGAACAAATTCTCTTCCCGTCGAGTTCCCCTTCAAAGGAAAAGAGTGGGTTGGCTATGAAAAGAAAGGGGCAAACATCGTCTATCATAAAGACTCTTTAATCTCTCCTATTTGGGCTAAGGGATCTGGTAGTGAAAATTTTTGTGGCATCTATGGAGAAGAAGATATTGTGAAAAGACTCTTTTGGACGCCTGACGAAGGTCTCTTTTCAATGTCTCGATTAAAGAAAATATTTAATTAAATTTACTGGCCTTAATGACTTCATCTTTGGTGATGAGGTAAGACGTTTTGCAATAATCGCAACGAGTTTCAAGTTCATTTTTGTTTTCAAAGAGACCGTCTATTGAAGTTCCTTGACTCAAATGAACCAGACCTGAAACCATTCTTTCGCGACTGCAATTGCATCTAAATTCGATATCTCTGGTTCTTAAATAAATAAAACCAAGCTTTTCAACTTCAGCAATCATCTCTTTTTCATCTTGAAAGGAATAAGTGTTATAGAAGTTGATAACCTTTGAGATCATTTTGTTTTCAATCTCTTGATCCATCGTCGCCATGTCGGTACGAGGCAGTCTGTGGATCATGACACTTATGGGTTTATGTTGAAAGACTGAAATCTTGGCTTCCACTTGATAAGATTCTTTGAGCGTTTGATTAATGATTTCAGAGAATGAAATATTTTCGAGCTTAATAATCGATGTATAGGGAACGCTACTTGAACTAATCATTTTAGTCAGTCGGCATTCTCCAGTAATCTTAGTTGGGAATTCACTGAAATTTTCTGGCAAAAGGAGAGTTCGTAGTGAGCCGGATTCATTCATCTCGATCTTAAGCATGAATTTCGGATCAATCGAATCGATATAAAATCCCATCATTTCTTGCGGTTTCAAGAAGTTAATTAATTGCACAGAGGTCAGAATTGAATCCTCAAAATATTTTTGCCCATCAGCAGGCATTTGGTGAAGATTATAGAGAAGATCAAGAATATCTCCGGCATGGAAATAGCTTAAGGTGAAGTTTTTCTTAAGATCTAAAAAAGTATGGAGTTTTCCGTTGTTGATCATATTTAATACCTGTAAAAATAGTCTTAGCAAAATACCATAATTTTAAATGAGCGCAAAATTGTGTTGAATGTCATTTTATACCATAAGTCATCCGATGTATTTGAATTTTCATATCTGAGAGATAAATCGGCTCCTATGACAATCGTTGCGCCCAATCCTAACCTTGCAGATCATTACCGAATTCAGGCCAAAGGCAAAGCCGATGCTCTGACGATTGCCAAATTTGTAAAAGATTTCCTCCAAAATAGTGAGGGAATAGAAGAGATTTCATTCAAAAGAAAATCAGAACTTTTGATGGTGCTCGGAACCATTTGGAAAAGTGCTACTAAGCAACTGAATTACGAACTGTTTATGAACAGCTTTAATACTTTTACTGAAATGCGATCTTTCACGATGGAATCTCATTTTTTGCAAGAGCTCGATCAGTTTGTCGATCCGGAAATTGCGAGAGCTATTCAGTATTTTTGGATGGTGCTTGAAAATCAAAATATTCATGATGAACACTCATCATACAATCTTTTAACAGATCAGATTCGTCACCAGACAACTAGTGTTCTCGATAGAATCGAGAATTTTGTCTTCCATGGTTTCTCTCATCTCTCGGCTAATCAAATTGATTTCTTAAAGGCCATGTCCATTAAGAAAGATGTTTATATTCCCTTTCCTGCGAAAGTTTATCATCAAAGCAAAGAGTCCGATTGGATCAAATGGATTGGTGGTGAAATCATCGAACTCGAAGAAGTTGTTCAAGATAAGCAGATCAAGGTTCAACTCTTTGAAAAAGGAAGTTTAAAAAGTCTTCTGAATCAGTATGAAGAAAAAACAGCAGAGAGCGATTTTCAAATTCTTTTGGCCCAAAAAAATCCAACCATTAAGCAAGTTCTCCAGCTCAGTATTGGTAATGTGACTTTCAAAGGGCAAATCGATCTCTTTGACGATCAATTTTCTTCTACGAAAGAGCAGTTCTTAAATCTTGTGATGAAAGAGGATCAAGCAATTGCAACTCAACAAATTCTTGATTGGTTTAAGCAAGAAGTACTGCTCGAAATTGAGAAAGAGGGCGAAAAGAACTTTAGAAAGATCAAAATCATTCAAGAGTATTTAAAAGTGATTACCTCTTGGCATGAAATGTCTGAGCTCAATGAATCGGTGACAGTTTTTGACGTCAAATTGTTATCCGATATTACCGAACTCAATCTTCCTCGCAACAGCATGTTTATGCCTGTGCAAAAGGGTAAGGTCTTGGGTCTCGAGTCTATTGAATCAGTGGAGAGCGAAAAACCTTTGCTGGTTCTCGCAAGGAGTGGTTATACCGGTTTATCTGTATCAGAGAGTTCTCAACAAGAGGATCTTTGGGAATTGTATAAGGCATTAGGTCCTATTCGACGGCAATCTCTTGAAGTTGAAATATATGCTCACGCTTTAAAGCAATTAGTTAAAGAGCATCACCATTCTCAGTTATTAGTTGATCATGAGCTGATTGAACACGATTTGTTCTGGGCAGGATTTATTGAAGGCGAAAAGGTAGAGAAAATCTCCTATGAGTCCCCGACTACAAGGCAAAAACCAATCTATTACAATGCGCCTGAAGCCCAAGTGATTTTTCCTTTGTCCGTCAGTAATTTGCAAACGTTGATTGATTGTCCCCTCAAGTATTACGTAGAAAAAATTGAAAAGATAAAACCTTACTTAGTGATGAAGGAAGAAATTCAAACCAATGAGATTGGTAGTCTTGAGCATAAAATCCTCGAACTCTATTTTGCACCTCAAAATAATCAAAGTCTTGAGGCCATTATCAAGGCGACATGGAATAAGTATAAAATAAAGAATAAACTTAATTTGAGACTCAATAGTGAAAATAGAATACTTCATGAGTTAACTGAGTTTTGTCAAAATGGCGTCGATCAAATCAAAGCTTTTGAATTTGAAGAACTGTTCTTTGAAAAAGATTTTCAATCAGAATTGGTTAAAGGGCAAATCGATTGCATCGGAAGAAAAGGTTCTAAGTATTTAGTTCTCGACTTTAAGCGATCCAAAAGCAGTATACCTTCAAAAAAGGACTTGAAAGACTTTCGAAAAATTCAACTCTGGCATTATTCAAGCGTGATATCCAAATGGAAAAATGGAGAAGTTGTAGGATTCGGATATATCAATTTATCTGAAGCAGAAGATTCCTTATTTATTGTAAGTGATAATGATTTCCCAGACTCGTGGGAAGAATCAATCGTCAGTAAGAAAAAATATAAAGAACCATGGGACGAAATGTCCCAACAGTACGAAGAATTTATCGAGAAGAAATTGGGCGAATTTAAAAGCCTCGTTCATTTTAAAGCTCAGCCCATAAGTAAAAAAGCCTGCACTTTTTGTTCTCTCAGTTCAATTTGTCACAAAGGATTGTTCCATGAGTGAAACCCTTTTTAAAGGTGCCAATGATGAGCAACTTGTGGCGATTAAGTCACACGGAAGCGTGATCTTAAATGCAGGGGCTGGTTCAGGTAAGACCTATGTCATTGTTTCTCACTTGATTTTTAAGATACAAGAAATGGCCAAATCCATAATTGAATCTAGGCAAGACCTGGAAGTGGCCCTTCCTGAAAAGCTTGAGCGTATGGTGATCATGACTTTCACCAAAAAGGCGGCGGGAGAACTTGTTCTCCGTGTTCACAAGAGAATAGATGGTTTGATTGAAGAGTTTCCTGAAGAACGTCTGTGGAAGTTAGTAAAGGATCATTTCCATCGCCTCTATATTGGGACTATTCATGGTTTTTGCTACCGATTGATTAAAAGTGGGTTATTGCCGCAAGTTTCAACCGATGCTGAAATCATTGATCAGTTTACGCTCGAGAGTAAAATTCAAAAGCTCATAGAGAATTATCTTGATCAGACGGAAGGAAAAGATACGATTCATGCTATTCTTAATCGTTCCTCAGAAGGCATCATTCGCTCCATGGGAAAAGTTTTTTCTGATCCCGATTTGAAAAACACATGGAAATCTCTGGCCATTCAAAAAAATAGAGACCTTGCGATTAAAAAGTATTTTACGGACCTGAAAGAAATTGCTCCATTTTATGAGCTTTGGGAATCAGGTTTTAGCGAATACGAATTTGAAATTGAAGCAAAGTCTCCAAAGTGGAAAGTGGCGGTCAATAAGGCCGTCTCTTGTTTGCAAAGAACGACTTACTCTCTTTCTGGCTTTAGTGAGCTCAATGCTAATATCGAAAAGAGTATTTCCAAGCCAAAAAGTGAAGATGAAAAACTTCTGGCGCTGATCGAAAGTCTTAATGCCTTTAAGAAATATGCCAAAGATCAGTTGGAAAACTTGGAAATATTTTATCAGCACTTCGACAAATTCTTGGAGTGGAATGATGTTTTGCAAGAGATTTATCTTAATTTAGAAGATCATTATAAAGAAGCTAAAGTCATGACCTTCGGGGATATGGAATTAGCGGTTAGTGACGCTTTGATGGATAAAGATGTGCTAAATTCAGTTCAATCTAAATTTGATTATTTTGTGGTTGACGAATTTCAAGATACATCTTGGTTGCAATATCTTCTCTTGAGAAATGTCATCGGTGAGAATTTTAATAAACTCTTCTGTGTCGGCGATATGAAACAGGCCATCTATGGTTTTAGAGGTGGTGAAATTGGTGTTTTTAAGGATTGCTCTGTCAAGGTAAGCTCTCCGCTCAATATGAAAGCGAATTATCGCTCAAGACCCAAGATCGTAGAATTTAACAACCTGGTTTTTGAGCAAATTCTACCAATGGGAATTGAATATGAGGGGAGAGATCGACATGTTATTGAAGTCGTACCTCAAGTTGCACAGGAGTCAAAAGAAGGATCAGGAGAACTTATTCGCTTAAAACTCGATATTCCTGAAGCGGATAAAAAGCCAAGTCCTAAACTCATTAATACTTTTGAGGCTAAAGAATTGGCCCGTTATTTAGATGAGCAGCGCAATGATGGCTTAGCCTCTTGTATTCTGTACCGCAAACTCGGTCCTTCTCACTTGTTGATTGCTGAATTAATGGAGCGCGGACTTGGGTTTAAGTGCCAGGTAAAAATTCCTTTCGGACAAGATCCGGTTATTATTATTTTTCACTCTTTACTAGAATCAATTCTTCTCTTTGAAAATGAGCACAAGTCTTCTCTGGCTTATTTAAACTTTATTATTCCCAACATTCTTAAGCTCTTAAAAATTGAAGTTCCAGCTGAGCTTGAGGAATACTCCAAGCGTTTCCTTTCAAGAATTCCATATTATGGTTTAAGAACTTCATTTGAGCTCTTTTTAACTGATATTAATATAGGCCTCTTAGATAACAGGGACTCGATTAACTTTATTAATTCCCTTTGTCATGAGCACTCTCTTAACTACGAACTGATTTGGTCTCAGATTAAGTCCCGTATGGATCGAAATTTTAGCTTTGAATTTCGCTATGGTGAAAACTCAGATAATATCATTATTATGACCGCGCATGCATCGAAAGGCTTGCAGTTCCCACGCGTTTTATTGGGAGGAATTCATACTAATGGTGGTGATAAAGCTGATCGAGAATTTATTGGCAAGCTTCCGGGAACTTTGAAATGGACTCCTTTTTATAATAAGAAAAAGCTTTATACTTCACCACTGAAATGGAGCGAGGATCAGGCAGAGAAATTAAAAAACTTTTCAGAATCTAAGCGTCTTTTTTATGTAGCTTGTACCAGGGCCGTTTCTACTTTGGTATGGGCTGATCTCGAATATAAAAGTGAACCATTGTCTCATTCTCAAAATAGTTGGGTAGTAGGACTTCGCAAAACTTATCCTTCAATACAAAGCCTGATCACAACTATTGATTGCTGTGTTCCTCTTGCTCAGAATGAAAATGATGAAGAAGAAGATTTTCTTGAGGTCGCTGGTTCAGATAGTGATGAAGTGGGGGACGCGTTACCGCTTTTCCACCTAGATCAATGTGGGCTTGTAGCCTATTCACCCAGCAGGCCAGAAATTAAAATATTATCAGAGCTATCAGTCACCAGACTCTCAACTGTTTCTCAATGTCCAAGAAAGTTTTATCTGCAAAATATTTGTAAACTGGATGCTGACTTCTTTGATCCAAAAAAGTCTGATGAAAACAATATCTACAAAAATTCAGCAGAAGACTTACAAATTGAAGATGAATTTAAAGTTAAGAAGAATGAAACAGCAATGGAACGCGGAAGTCGTTTGCACGCTGAACTTTCAAAGATGGTGATAGATCAGAATTTTGAAATTGATAAGGCATCACCAGATTCAAAACCAATCTTGAATTGGATCAAATCGATGCTTGATCAGCATTCTCAAGAAACTCAATTGCTCTCCGAAATCGCTGTTAAGTTTGACATAAATGGTTTCATGATCTCAGGTACGGCCGATCTTGTTTTAGTTGATGAAAAAAATCAAAAACTAGAAATCTGGGATTTTAAAACTGGAAAGCGCAAAAAAGAGTCTGAAGAAAACTACTTAACTCAAGTTCTTCTCTACGGTTTTCATTTCCTTAAAAAATTCCAATACCCTGAAATAACAACGAAACTTCTGTATCTTGATGAGCAGAAAGTAGTTGAGGAAACACTTTCTCGACAGCAAGTCGTCGATCAAGTTGATCAACTATGGTCTTTAGTGGATCAACCTCATCAGTTAAACACCAAGCATTGCTCAAACTGTTCATTTGGAAATTTGTGCCGCACAGACACACATTCAGTTGATCGCCACACCTAACATGTTAAAATAAGTCTATGAAATCAATGGAGTGATGACCACGGAGTTTGGTTATTAACGGGGATGTTAATCATGGCAGGACGCTATTTACTTGTTTTGGCTTTAGTTATCTTCACACATGTACTTGAAGTACATGCAAGTGAGCGAGATGTTTATAATTTTTCATGGCTCGACCCTGATAAAGAAGTTTACGTTCTCCAGAATAGAAAATACCGAAAAGATGGAAAATTTCACATCAATCTTGGTGCAGGTTTAACAACTTCAGGATCGTTTGTTGATGCAAAATCATTTCAAGGAAGAGCGGGATATTTCTTTCGCGAAGACTGGGGATTTGAGTTTGTTTATGCTAAAAACGCAGGCGAAGAAAATACAGCGGCAGCTTCAATCCGCAGTGATGGTTTAACCGGTTCAATTCCCTTTAGAAGAATTGTTGAAGGTTACATGGGGGGAATGCTCATGTGGTCTCCGTTTTATGCCAAGATTAATACTTTCAATAAAATTATTTATCTCGACTGGTTGTTGGGGCTTGGTGTCGCCAAAATTGACGAAAAAAATAATAAGGATGAATTCCTAACAGGACTCACCAACAATACAGAAACGAAGCTCTCTCATACGGGCATCATGTGGGACACATCGCTGAAGTTTTACCTCAACGAAAATTGGGATATTCGCGGTGACATGACAGTCATCCATTATAAAGCTGAAAAGCCAACTCGCAGTTCAACGAAAGAAGAAACGTATTATTCCAATTGGGATTTATCACTCTCTGTGGGCTATAGCTTTTGAGGTTAGTAATGAAATTATCAAAAATAAAAGCATTAGCAATATTGGGATTGATGATTGGCAGACTTCAAGCAGCTAACTTGAATAGTCTCTCCAATGAATCAGGAACCGATTATGCTCGTTTGGTGAAAGCCCTTTCGAATTCAGATATGCATTTCACGGCCGTCTCCTTTGTTAAAGAACTCCTGGCCCAAAGTGGCGGGCGTTTTGACAAAGATCTCGACTTCACTATCGATGAGATTGTAAGTCAGGCAGGTGTTCGTCAATTTGAAGTTTTACCACTTGAAATCTTAAGACGATCTTCAGCACCGACATTGAGATATATTGTTGCTAAAAAACAATTTCGCCTTGGTAAATATCAAGATGTTTTAGAAACGATCAATGCTTCAATCCCGCGAGAACATCCCGTAAAACCATACGCTTTAAATCTTGAGGGGAGTGCATACTCAATTATGAGAAAATACGACAACGCAGTCGCTGCCTATAAAGAGTGTGCAACTCGTTCAGAGAAAATGCGATCGTCTTCAGACGATGACAAGAGAAAAAAACAATATGAAATCAATCGTGATATCTGTTTGGCGGGTGTTGCAAGATCGCAGTTCGCAGCAGGAAAATATGATTTGGCCAATTCAAGCTATCTCGACATTCCAAAGTCATCTTATATATGGCCTGATATTTTGTTTGAAGAAGCTTGGAATAGTTTTTATTTGAGAAACTATAATAGAACTTTGGGAAAACTTGTAACTTATAAAGCCCCTATCTTTGATTTTGTCTTCAATCCTGAAATTGATGTTTTGCGATCACTTACTTATATGGAACTTTGTATGTGGGGCGATGCCGTCAATTCTGTAAATCAGTTTTACGCAAAGTATGAAAACCAATCACAAGGTGTCCGTGACTTTATTAAGAAGAAAGGTAAAGACTATAAGTATTTCTATCTTCTCGCTAAGTCTCGTATGACGGATAAAGTTCGCGGAAATGAACTTTTAAATAATCTTCTGAGAAGTATCGTTAATGATCCCGCTTTTGGTGAAATGTATCTTGCCTTTAATAAAGGAAAAGACGAAATCGAAAAGCTCAATGGCTTAAGAAATCCGCGCTTGAAGAGTTCTCTTCAACAGGGTCTTCGTGAGTCTTTAGTCATGCAAAGAGATCTGATTGGATCTTATGTACGCAAAAGACTTTTGCTTGACATGGACAAGCTCGACAAGGCCTTTGAAGGGATGAGTTATATCAAACTTGAAATTCTCGCCATGAGAAAAAATGAAATTTATGAATTTGATAGCAATATTTCTCGATCTAGAGGGGATATCGCCAATCTACAGAGAACGGATAAGCAATATTTTTGGACCTTCAATGGTGAGTTTTGGGCCGATGAACTAGGTGACTATGTGTTCTCATTAAAATCAGAGTGTAGATAATGAAGAATAGATTTTTAATTTTCTGTCTCTTTTTACTGCTTCCAAGCTTTCAGGTCTTGGCAGATTCCACGGAGCAAAAACGTGACAAGCTTCTGGATATTGTAGAAGAAGAATTGCGTGAGACTGTTCGACTTGATCGCCAAGTGGGAAGTCGTAACCCCTCATTACTTTTACGTATAGCGGAACTTTATTTGGAAAAAGCCCGCCTTGTTCGAGAAAGAGAAAATAAAGAATACTTGGTTATGGATCCTGATAAAAGAGCTCGCGTAAATAAGAATCAATACTTTAAAATGTCGAACGATTACTTTGTCCGCGCTCAAAAAACCTGTTATTTCATTTTAAAGCGATTTCCAAATTTTAAGAATAAGGCCGATGTCTATTATATCTTAGCCTATAACGCGAAAGAATTTCAGAAGAACAAGCAAGCCATGGGCTTTTTCAAAAAGGCCGTTCAGTCTTCAGGTCGCAACAAGGAAACAACTCAGAAATCGAAATTGGCATTAGCCGAGATGTATTACAATCAACGCGATTTTAAGAAAGCTATTCCGTTGTATGAGCAAACCCTTTCAAACAAGCAACAAAGATGGTGGACCAAAGATGCCTATAATCTCGCTTGGTCGTATTTTAGAGTCGGGCAAAAGCAAAGAGCTCTTAATCTGATGAACGAGATTCACCGTTTATCGGGAAATTCTTTTTATGTTGATATGAAG
>Ga0100403_1002001_pt1 | contig 17012 bp, 17 predicted proteins | sample CryGeymet201501t_FD_83663 | JGI IMG/M metagenome (GOLD analysis project Ga0100403, IMG submission 83663) | Groundwater microbial communities from Crystal Geyser aquifers in Utah, USA - Crystal Geyser metaG 2015-01t | ecosystem: Environmental > Aquatic > Deep subsurface > Groundwater | place...
AATTGCAACATTCAGACTGCGTCTATCTCCACGATTGCGAGGCCGAAATAAATTTCATCGTCGAACTATTCGACATCCGACCTTATGTTCGCCTGCTCGAAGCGCTTAAAATCACTGACGAAGCGAGCTTGCTTTTGCATTTCGATTTAAACAAATAAAACCTGAAACTACAGATAAAGGCGACCGCTTTTGTTTGTAGTTTCAGTAAGCGGTTTTGTAAAAAAATCAGCGGTTTTGCCACTCGGGATCTTGGCGGGCCAGGAGTTTGGCTTTGGCTTCGGGCTGAAGCATAATCTCTTCCACCGCTTTTTCCAATCGCACCGCCTGCGACGCTTTAAACAAAATGACATCGCCCGGTTTGATTACTGTTTGCAAATATTGACCGGCCGACAAAGCGTCGTCGAAATGTTTGATTTTTTTGGCCGAATATTTTTTCTCGCGCAAGGCCTCATCAATAAATTTGGCGCGCAGGCCGACCGTCACCACCAAGTCGCAAATTTTGGCCGCCCGGTAACCGATCTCTTTATGGGCCGAGACGGTGAAGTTGCCCAACTGCATCATATCGCCGATCACGGCAATCTTCCGACCCGCCACGGCTAATTCCGCCAAAGTCGCGAGGGCCGCGGCCAAGGCCGCTGGCGAAGAATTGTAAGTATCATCCAAGATAACCGTATCCTTAAGACCGGCGATCAAGCGCAAGCGTCCGGGCGGCGGCAAATAGTCCTTCAGAGAGTCAATCATCATCCCCAAGCGAAAACCAATTTCTCGGCCCAGCGCGAGCGCCGCCAAAATGGGATAGATCTGGTGCTCACCAATCACGCCCGGCACAAAAACCTTAGCGATCTGATCGTCATGTTTAAGCTCGAAACCTAAACCGGTTGGAATTCGATCGGTGTTCGTTCCGGAATAAACCACTTCACCCGAACCCGAGACTTGATAATCGGCGTTGGCCGACCGGCCATAGGTGATAATTTTAGCTTTGAGCTCAGGAGTAAACTGGAGTTGGTTGGCATCATCAGCATTCAAAAAAACCAATCCGGAAGACGGTACCGAAAGAGCCGGTAACATTTTTTCCGCAATAATTGATTCCCGTGATTCGAAAAATTCCACGTGCACCGGCACTTCCGGCAACAATGTCATCACCACCAAATCAAACTTGACCCAACCGACAATTTGCTTGATCTCGCCCGGATATTCCAGTCCAACTTCCAAAACCAACCACTCCGGATAAGGCTGACGGCTCAAGAGCCGCCGCAGACCGTAGAGCATAATCTCCAACCAGCCCAGCGGATCATTCCAAGCCGACCCGCAACCAAGAATGGTCAGAGGCACCCCAAAGTCGCTGTTGTAACTCTTCTCGCTTTTGCGTACCGAAAAGCCGCCCGCTTGAAGCACTCGATAGATGGCGTCTTTAGTCGAAGTCTTACCCACGCTGCCCACCACCGCAATAATTTTGGGACGTTATTTGCGCAGATACAAGCGCGACTCGAAACGCAAAACAAAGACAACTAATTTCTTGAATGATTGTTTCAGCATCGTTGATTACCGGTCAGGTGGCACTTGGTAGTAGTTTAACAGAGATCGCGAAATATTGACAAACGGTTCCGTCAGCGACTGCGAAGCGTATTGCACCCCCCGCGGATTGACCAAATACATAAAGACCAAAAACCGCGGCTCATAAGCGGGAAAATAACCGAACCACGAATGGATAAAGCGGTCATCATAATAGCTTTTGGTGATCGGATCAATCATCTGGGCCGTGCCGGTCTTGGCGGCAATGGCGTAATGATCCATCTTCACCTTGGGAATTTTTTCGTCCACCACCCGCACCAACATCCTGGTGATCTCCTCGGCGGTGGCCGGCTTGATCACTTGCGGACCCGGTTTAGACTCGATCGTCTGACTAAGAGTATTTTCGTAATTTATTTTCTTGACCAAGTGAGGTTGGATCAGATGGCCGCCATTGGCCAAAACCGAAAGAGCCCGAGTGATGGAGATGGGTGTCAGGGTGATCCCTTGGCCGAAACCGGCCGTGGCCAAATCAACCTCGTAATGACTGTCTAGGTTGTTAGTCAAATTTTTGGCCTCATTGGGCAAATCGATACCGGTCCGCTCACCAAAGCCGAAAGCGAGAAAATAGTCCCGCAACTTATCTGCTCCCAATTTTTGGGTCAAGAACACAATCCCCACGTTTAGAGACTGGTTCAAGATTTCTTGAATGACCACCGTGCCTCTAGCCTTGCTGTCATAATTGCAAATTTTCTTGGTGCTTAAAACAACGCACCCTCGATCGTTGTAAGTGGTGCGCTGGTTCACCACGCCAGCGTCCAAGGCCGCCGCCATGGTCAGCGGTTTTACGATCGAACCCATCTCGTAAGTTTTCTCTATCAGTGGGTGCGTTAGAACCGCCGCGTCGGCCTGACGTTCGCCGGGATTAAAATTGGGCCACGCTTCCAGAGCCAAAATTTCGCCGTTCCTCGGATCAATAATGATTCCGCCCGCGGCTTCGGCGTCCCAGAGTTCCCGCGCCGCCAGCAATTCCTTCTCCAACAACTTCTGGGTAATCGGCTCGATGGTCGTGACAATGTCGCCTCGGCCCGAAGGCGCGTCGACCAAGAGAGAATTCTTGAGTCCCGAAAAAATTTCTACGAAGAAATTGGCGAAGGTCACCTCCTCCCGACGCGACAGCACCGATTCGTAATAACTCTCCAAACCGTAGCGACCGGCAACCTCGTCACCCCGATAACCCACGAAACCGATGGTGTGCGAAGCGGTGTGGCCGAAAGGATACGAGCGCAACTTTTGCTTGGAGAGAATCACCCCCTCGAGCCGGAGCGCCTTGATCTCTTCGGCCACCGCCTGATCCACCTTGGTGGCAATCTCGGTGTAAACGATTTCCGGTTTTGCGACTTTAAGCATAAACTGATCGCGATCCAACTCAAGCAAGAGCTTCAAACGTTCGTAGGTGTCAATCGGATCTTGAAGCAACTTCGGATTGACCGCGACCACGTAAGCGGTCTTCACTCCCGCCAGAGAAAAAGTGGTGCCGTCATGCTTGATCGCCAAAATGTCGCCCCGCTCGAAGATGTCTCGATTAGTCTTCAGATATTGTCGATCCGCTTCTTCTCGATAATGTTCGGCTCTAACCACTTGTAAAAAAAATAGCCGTGTGGCGAACAAACCGGCGACCAGCACCACCGCCAAACCCAAAAAATAAACTCGGCCGAAAGAATTAGATCTCATCGTTGATCGCCAACAACCCAAACGGCCGACTGGCCACCACGTAATTGGCTTGATTGGTCGCGTCGACGTAACCCAGAGACAGCGCGTAATCCAAGTCAATTTGACCCAAACGCGACAGATAATCCGCCTCCAAAGCCGAGACGGCCGCCTCCAGTTGAGAAATTTTTTCTTCGTTGTCTTGACGACCGGCCACCGCGAAGATGGAACTATTGACCAAAAAGAAATAGGTCCCGATCAAACCGAACAACGCGAGCCATAGCGTCCACTTGATTTTGTTTTCCCAATTGGTCATGGTTTTATATTTAAAAATTGATTGATAATATTTTTTAAATTATTTTTTTGATTACTCGCAATTGAGCGCTGCGCGAACGCGGATTGGCCAGAATCTCGACACGATCGGGCAAGATTACCGATTTGGTTACCAGAAACCCTTCCTCTCTGGCGACTTTATCACGAAAAAAATCTTTGATGATTCTTGCCTCCAAACTGTGGAAAGAGATGACGGCCAATTTTCCTCGCGGCGCCAGTTTAGACCAAACGCCAACCAGTCCCTCCTTAAGCGCCCCCAATTCGTCATTAACCGCGATCCGCAGAGCTTGAAAGGTTTTGGTCGCGGGATGAATCTTACCCCGCCGCTTCAAACCCGCCGCCTCAAACACCGAGAGCAAATCGAAGGTGGTCTTAATCGGTCGAATGGCTCGGGCGGCCACAATCGCGGTGGCGATTTTTCGAGATGCCGGTTCTTCACCGTAAGCGTAGATGATATCGGCCAAATTATCTTCCGACCACTCATTAACGATTTCCGCCGCGGTGAGAGTCTCGACCCCAAGCTGATCCGAGAGTGTCATCAGGAGCGGTTCGTCTTGCTGAAAACTGAACCCCCGACCCGAGTCAACCAATTGCCGCGAATTGAAACCGAGATCAAACAGCGCCCCGTCCAAAGCTCGAACCCCTTGCTCGTCTAAGATCTTAGCTGAAGACCGAAAGTTGGCCTGAACCAGAATCAGTCGGGCGGGGGCAGCCTCCAAATTGGTTCGGGCGCGAGCCAAGATCGCACCGTCAGCCTCCAAGCCGATCAAGGTGCCGGTCGGACCGAGACGCGCCGCGAGCGCCCGAGCATGGCCACCCAGGCCCAAGGTCGCGTCAAGCAGTATCTGGCCGGCTTCCGGGTTCAGTTGCTCAATTGTCGATTGTAAAAGAACGGGTACGTGCATGATCAAAACATGCCAATCTCCGACAAGCGCTCGGCCAGCACGTCGGCCTGCTTCTCCACCTTATCAATATTCTCTTTCCATTTTCGTTCATCCCAAATCTCCAGCCGATTATGCAGACCGACCACCACCACCCGACTCTTGAGATCGGCAAAATCTTTGAGATAATCGGGAATCAAGATTCGGCCCATACTGTCGATTTCCGCTTCCGACGCCCCACCTAAAATAAACCGGCCAAAACTGCGCGCGGCCCCATGAGTCGTCTTGAGCTGGTCCAATTCTTCCACGGCCTTTTTCCAACCTTCAAGCGAGTAAGCAAAGAGGCAACCGTCCAAACCTTTGGTCACCACTATTTTTTTGCCGATCTCGCGCCTGAAAGAGGCCGGCATTGAGATGCGTTTTTTGTCGTCAAGGGTATGTCTGAATTCGCCAATCAGCATTATCTTGGTTGGTTAAAATGGCAATCTCCCACTTCTTCCCACAATACTGATATTGTACCCCACAAGCATCCCACCAGCAACCACTCTCACCCACCCCAAACTGTGGATAACCAGAAAAATACGAGGACGGTCCTCGTATTTTTCTGACTAGAGGTCTTGTTTTTGGGGTTATTTCTCTTTCGGTCGCATCAAGGGAAAAATTTGGGCTTCGCGCGCGGTTTTGTTCATCAAGAAGGCGAAGAGTCGTTCCGAGAGGCCGAAGCCGCAAGCCGGCGGCATCCCGTACTCCAAAGCTTCGATAAAATCGTCGTCCTTAATCTGCGCTTCCTCGTCGCCGGCGGCCCGCAATTTCATTTGCTCGTCGAAACGGGTGGCTTGATCCAACGGATCATTAAGTTCGCTGTAACCCTTGCCCAATTCGGAGCCGGCGATAATCGGTTGGAAAGTCTGAGACAACTCCGGATGATATTCGTGTCGTTTGGCCAGAGGGGCGACAACAATCGGCAGACCAACCAAAAAGCCGGGTCCGGCCAACTGTTTGCGGCAATGCTTCCACAGGTTATCGATGGCTCTAGTCAGATTGAAACCGGCGTGATCATATTCGACCCTCAACTCTTTTAGTTTAGCTTCAATCTCCGGCAAGTTGGCTTGCAAAACATCAATACCGGTCATCTTTTGGACCGTCTCGCGGAAGTCGTAACGCTCCCAAGGCCGACCAAAATCAAGCTCAAACTCGCCGATCTTGAAGCATAAAGTGCCAAAGACCTCTTGAGCGATGTGACGATACAATTCTTCGACCAAAACCATTCCCTGTTCGTAATCGGCATAAGCCCAGTAGAATTCCATCGCGGTGTAATCCTGAAGATGCTCGGCGTCCATCCCTTCATTGCGGAAGACTCGCCCAATCTCAAAAACTTTATCGAAGCCGGCCACCAACAATTTCTTCTGCCACAATTCGCCGGCCGAAATCCTCAAAGACACTTCCAAACCAAGCGCGTTGTGATGAGTTTTAAAAGGTTTGGCATCGGCCCCGCCGGCCGTTACTTCCAAAATCGGAGTCTCCACTTCCAGGAAGCCTTTCGCCGTCAAAAAATCTCGGATGGCCTGCCAAAACCGCTGGCGCTTCACCACCAAATCTCTCACTTCTTCGTTCAACAAAATATCCAAATAGCGTTTACGCAGACGTTCTTCGGTATCCTTGAGACCGGACCATTGATCGGGCAGAGGTCTCAAACTCTTCGCTAAAATCTTCCAACTGGCTGCCTCGATCGTTTTCTCGCCGCGTTTGGTCGTGATCAATTTCCCGGTGACCTGAATAAAATCACCCAGATCGATGGTCTCGGCAAAAAGTTCGAACAAACCGCCAAGATCATCTTCTTTCAGCAAAGTCTGCAGACGATAACCGGACGAAATCAAATCAACAAAAATGAGTCCTCCTTGGCGACGCAACGCCACCGCGCGGCCGCCAGTCGTGATATCGCGACCAATTTCAATCAAATGATCGAACCCTTCAACCACCCCTTTGAGCGAGAGACCGATCTCGGTTTGAGACGGATAAGGCTTATAACCCTCTTGTCGCAAGCGTTCCAGTTTTTTTAAACGTTCATTCCTTAATTCTTCAAGCGAAGCCATGATTTTACTTAATCTCGATAATTTTGTATTCAATTTCACCTCGCGGCGTGCTCACCTTCACGGTCTCGCCTTTCTTATGTCCGAGCAAGGTCGCCCCCAAGGGCGACTCGTAAGAGATTCGACAAGCGGTCAAGTCGAATTCTTCCGAACCAACCACGACAAATTCTTCTTCTGGCCCCCCGTCGCGACTCATCACGACCGTCGTTCCCACTTCGACCGTCTCGGAATGACAATTAACGATGATTTTGGCGTGACGAAGAATTTCCTCCAGTTCCTTGATGCGATCTTCAATATCAGCCTGTTTGTCTCGCGCTTCGTGATATTCGGCATTCTCGGACAAGTCTCCCAAAGATTTGGCGTAATCAAGATCTTCGGCGATTTTTTTGCGCTCAATCGTTTTCAATCGCTTCAACTCTTGTTCGAGTTCTTGCTTTTTTTCTTGAGTCAGATAATGTTGTTGGTTCAAATCAGCCATGTCGCAAAGATTATAGCAAATTTGAACCCGAGAATCAACCGTGAATTTTAATTAAAATATTCCGGCGTCTTGGCTTGCATCCAAGCCAAAAGTTGGCTCATCACCGCCACCCCGCCAACCAAGTTGTCTCGAGGTCCTCGCTCCAAAACCACCGTGAAGGCGTAGCGCGGGGCCTCGGACGGCCAATAGCCGGCCACTGAAGCGTTAAGGAAATCTTTGGCCACCCCGAGTTCGGCACTGCCGGTTTTGGCCGAAACCGCCACGCCAGGCAAACGCAACGCCGAAGCGGTGCCGTCGGCCACCACCTGGCGCAGGCCATCTCTAATCACTTGGAGGTCTTCCGGCTTGATCGCGATCGTCACTTGAATCACCGCTTGCGTCGGATCGATCCTGAAGACGGTCGGTTTGATCAGGCGGCCGCCGTTGCCAATGGCGGCGTAAGCGCGTAGAAGCTGGATCGGGGTTACCTGCACGCCGTATTGACCAATCGAAGTATGATACGTATCGCCCAAACGCCAAGGTTCGCCATCGAAATTGGCGGCCTTCCATTCGGGGCTGGGGATGGTTCCGCTGGCTTCCCCGGGCAAATTCACGCCAGTCAACTGACTTAGGCCGAACAATTTGGCGTATTTTTCAATCATCTTAATCCCCAGGCCCGGTTGAGAACCGAAGCCGCCGCCAATAATATAAAAATAAACATTGCTCGAAACCGCTAAGGCGCGCCTCATATCAACCGTGCCATTATTGCGCCAATCGCGGAAAACCGTGGTCTGCGTTTTGTTATAAGGATTAACGATCTCTAACCGACCGTTAGTGACAAATTTTTTCAACGGATCAACCGTTTTCTCGCTCAAGGCGCCCAAGGCGACGAAGGGCTTGAAAGTCGAGCCGGGTGTGTAGAGCCCGCTCACGGCCCGGTTGAGCATAGTGTTTTGGGAACTGTTGAAGTATTGGTTGATTTTCTCGCGATCCTCGCCGGCCGAGAGCACGTTGGGATCGAAATCGGGATAACTGACCATGGTGATCAGTTCTCCGGTCTCCAGATCCATGATCAAACCGGCCCCGCCCCGGAAGCCTCGCTCGGTCGCCACCTGTTCGATCAGTTGATACATTTTGGCCTGGATTCGGCTGTCGATTGAGAGCGTGACCGATTGCCCCGGCACCGCCTTCTTAACCACGTGATCGGATTCCTCTTTGCCGGTAGCGTCCACCTCGACGATTCTCTCGCCGCGCGTGCCATGCAAGAGCTCATTGGCCACTTGTTCGATTCCGCTCCGGCCCAAATATTCCCGACCATGATATTGACCGGTGGCAAACTCGGCTTGATTGGGAAAGCCGACATAACCCAGCAAATGACCAAAACCGGGAGAAGCGATATAGGTTCGCCGGGCGGTTTCTTCCGCCGATTCGCTCTCGGTAGTCGAAGCCATGACGGTCCAAGCCAATTCTCGGCCGTCACGGTCATAAACGTTGCCGCGCGTGGCAAAAATCGAAGTCAGATTAAGATTATTGTTGCGACTGCGCTCGGCATAATAATCACCGTTAATCGCCGCGAGCCAAAACAGACGGCCGAAAAAAATCAAAAAAACGGCCCCGCAAAAAACCGCCAAGCCGTAGAAAATCTGACGGCCGATCGCCCTTTCCATTCGCCCTTCGAATTGTTGTTGGTCGTAAGCCGGCAAATTGCTGGCATCGACAAAAATCTCGTCCGGAGACAAGTCATTGAAATTTTTTATTTTTCGACGTCTAGCGAAAAACATACAAGCGCTCTTTCAACCATTCGACCAAAAACAAGGTGACGAAAGCTCCCAGAGTCAACCACAAAACAGTCGCGGGCGAGCGGTAAACCAATTCGTAAGCCGCGATAATGATCAGACTCTCATAATACCAAGACCAAGAAAAAACCGCCCAAACCAAAAAAACCAACGTCAACCACCAAGGCAACGCGAAGGCCGAGATAAACAATAAAATCGAAAGGCTAAATCTTGGGTTCATAAATTTCCAACCACTTGAGTTGCCACAGGTTAAGCGGCACTTTTACCAACAAGGTCTGATTAGGTTCATCACCTTCGCGTTCAAGGTGACGCACCACCCCCAGGAGGAGGCTGTCGAAAGTTGAAGCCACTACCGAGTCGCCGACCTTCACCGAAGCGTCCCGAGGCAAAACGATGGTAAAATTGCCGGCCCCGGCGCCGACGGCAATGCCGGCCAAACGATTATCGCCAATCATCACCGGCAAATTCTTCTCCGCCGACAATAATTTGATCTTGGACGACCAAGCATCAACCGAAACGACCCGGCCAATAATGACCGACCCGCCGGCCGCGACGGCCCAATCGCCAACCTTGATTGGCCGAACCAGATTATTGAGTCCCAAGTCCACGGTTAAAATTTGATCGGGAACGAAGTTCGGCAAGAAAATAACTTCTCCGGCAATCGGACGCTGATCGGTCTCAAACCGGCCGAACAATTCGCGCAGATAATTATTTTCGGCCGAAATTTGATTCTTAAGCGCCAGTTGAGCGAGCAGGCGTTCGCGATCCGCGCTCAAACGACGATTATCCGCCGCCAAATGATTGCGATCGCGGAAAAAATCAATCAAACTTTGACTGCCGGCAAACAAACCTTGACCGATCCACCAAGCCGGCCGCGCCGCCAAACCGACCGGTCCGGCCAGCGACGACAAAACCAAGCTGCCCAAAAAATAAATCAGGAAGATGCCGCCGACAAAACTCACCGCCGGCCAAAGAGATTTTTTGGGTCGAGAATATTTTTTAGACAACATTATTTTGGTGTCAATTCTTCTTCATTATCAATCAACAAGTCTCGGTAAGTTTCCAAATCGTCCAAAACGACGCCGGTGCCATTAACCACCGAAAGCAGCGGTTCCGTGGCCAGAGAGACCGGAATCTCCAATTCTTTGACCAAGAATTCGCTCAAGCCTCGAATCAACGATCCGCCGCCGGTCAAGACCAGACCGTGACGCATAATATCGGAAACCACTTCGGGCGGGGTTGTCTCCAAGACTTCTTTAATGGCGTCAACAAAAACCGTGAGGGAACCAAAAATCGCTTCCCTGATATCCACGTCGGTAATTGCCACTTCGCGTGGCAAGCCGGTCACCAGATCGCGTCCGCGCACCAAGGTTTCGTTATCGCGATCTTGCTTGATGACCGCGCCAATCTTGATCTTAACTTCTTCGGCCGTGCGATCACCCAAGAGAATTTTGAACTCATCGCGCACATAGTTGATGATATCTTGATTGAACTTTTCTCCGGCAATGGCCAGATTCTTGACCTTGACCATCCCGCCCAGAGAAATCACGGCGATATCGGTCGTGCCGCCGCCGATATCCACAACCATGTTCCCCACCGGTTCGAAGATTGGCAAATTGACGCCAATCGCGGCCGCCATCGGTTCTTCAATAATATGCACCACTCGCGCCCCGGCCGAAATGGTGGCGTCGCGCACCGCCCGACGCTCCACGTTGGTGATTGAAGACGGCACCCCCACCACCACTCGCGGCCGGAAGAAATTGCCCCCCACCAGACCGGCGGTCCGTTTGAGAAAATAAGAAATCATTTCCTCGGCCACCTCGTAATTGGAAATTACTCCGCCGGAAAGCGGTTTGACCGACTGGATGTGGGCCGGGGTGCGCCCGATCATCTGATTGGCTTCAGTACCAACGGCCACCACTCGGCCGGTTTTTTGATTGATGGCTACCACCGACGGCTCGTCAATCACGATGCCGTGACCCTTGATATGGACCAAGGTGTTCGAAGTACCCAAATCGATTCCAACATTGTTGGAGAGAATTTTGCCTACTCGCCAAAACATAAGCTGGTCAATTCCGCCTGGCTAACCATTAACGTTTCTCCGGTTGAACGATTCTTCAATTCCAATTTGCCGACGGCAAGCGTCTTGTCGCTCACTACCACGCGATAAGGCAAGCCCAACAAGTCGGCATCCGCGAATTTCTCTCCCGCCGGCAAAGGCCGATCGTCATAGAGGGTTTCGTGTCCGGCCTTGGTCAATTCTTGGTAAAGCCGGTCAGCGGCTTCGGCCGATGCCTCCCCTTGTCCGGGTACCCAAATCAAGTGCGCCGGAAACGGCGCTACACTTTTCGGCCAGACCAAACCGCGCTCGTCGGCCAAGACTTCCGCCACCACTCCAACCAAACGACTGACGCCGATGCCGTAACTGCCCATAAGCACCGGTTGTTTTTGTCCGTTTTGATCGGTAAAAAAGAGTCCCAAAGCGTCCGAAAACTTGGTCCCCAATTTGAAGATGTTGCCAACCTCGATCGAGCGCGACTCCTTCAAATCTTCCCGTTTAAGACCCAATTCGCTTAAGGTCTCTTCGGTCAAAACCTCCTTATTGACCGCCAACCGTTTGTCTTGACTGACAAAAATCGTGTCCTCCCCCGCTTCAGACAAAGTTTGATATTCGTGACTGTACTTGCTGAAACTGCCTCCGGCGGCGAAAGTAATATAGGTTGAATCGCCCAAGCCGACTCGCTCATAAATTCGCTCGTAGGCGCCCTTGACCTGATCATAGAAATCATCCAAGCCCGCCTGACTGTCGTTAAAAGAATAAAGATCTTTCATCAAGAATTCCCGTCCTCGTAGCAGACCGCTTTTGGCCCGCAATTCGTTGCGAAATTTGGTCTGGAATTGGTAAGCATAAATCGGCAGATCTTTGTAGGAATTGAGGTGATCCTTCATTAAGGAGGTCAGGGCTTCTTCGTGAGTCGGCGCCAGGCCGGTCTCGCCGCCAGAAAACAAGGTCGTCTTGAACCAAGCATCAAACACCTGATCGTCCCACCGACCGCTTTTTTGCCACAAATCGCGATTCTGAAGCGCCGACAGCGACAACTCTACTCCGCCCAAGGCGTTCATCTCTTCGCGAATAATAGCGATCAGTTTATTGACCGTCCGCAAGCCGAGCGGCAACCAAGAATAGACTCCGGCCAGCTCTTTATTGACAAAACCGGCGCGAATCAGCAATTTGGCATTATGCGCCAATTCGTCTTTCGGGTCTTCTCGCCTGGTTTTCGTAAAAAGTTGAGACTGCCTCATGTTGTCTCATCTTAAACCAAAACGGCTCCAGGGTCAAAGAAGTTTCAAAATATCGCTAGCCGCGATCACAAACATTAAAAGAATCAATAAAACAAAGCCGATCAAATTGAAGGCATTGGCGACAATCGGTTTGATCGCCCGGCGCGTTACCGCTTCAATCAAAACAAACAACAGCCGACCGCCGTCCAGCGCCGGGAAAGGCAACAAGTTCAACACGGCCAGATTAATGGAAATCAAGGCAACGAAGTTAAGCAGATAAACCAATCCCAACTGACTAGCATCACCGACCAAACCGTAAATGCCGATCGGTCCGGACACCGCCGAGAGCGCCCCGCGGCTATCGGTGATAAGCATGGAGAAAAAGAACTTGAATCCGGCTAAAGTATCGCCAATCAACCGACCGCTAAAATACAACCCGTAAAACGGCGCTTGCCACCAAGTGGCCTTGGCCAAACCGACCTCCCCCATCGCGATGCCGATCAACGCCTCTTTGTTGTCGTCCTTAACTTCGGGCACAACGGTCGCGGTGAAGATTCCAGCCCCGGTTTCTTTGACCGTTCGTTCGTAAGTGACGGCGATCTTCTGGCCGGATCGGGATTTGACGAAATCACTGACCCGCTCGGCCGAGAGGTCCTCAACCGAATTTTGACCGGCCGTCAGAGAAATCAATTTATCGCCTGGAATCAACCCGGCCCGGGCCGCCGGCGATTCCGGCAAAACAACCGACACCACCAAGGCTTGATCTTCAAGACGCAGGCCGGCCGGCAAGCCGGTCGTGGCCACTGGCAGACCCGCCACCAAATTAAACGAAATCAAAATCCAAGCCAAAACCAGATTAAAGAAAACTCCGGCCGAGAGCACCACTGCCTGCAACCATTTCGGCTTGTTGATCAGAGAACGCTCGCGTTCCGATCCGATCGCCGCCTCTTCGGTGATATCTTCGCCGAAAATCTTAACAAAGCCGCCAAAGGGCAACCAGTTCAAAGAGTAAAGCGTCTCGCCCCTCTTGAAGCCGAAGATGCGCGGCGGCAAACCCAGACCGAATTCGTCAACCCGGATTCCGCCCCACTTGGCCGCCAAAAAATGGCCTAGCTCATGAGCCAAAATCAATACGGCCAAAATAACAAAAAATAAAAACAGGGTCATCAGTTCATTATTTCCTTCTCTTTTTTATCGGCCAAAGCATTCAACTTCTTGTTCGCTTCATCAACGATTTTTTGCAATTCGTCTTTGGCCTTGAATTTTTCGTCTTCGCTCAAGCGCCCGGCCTTTTCTTCAGTTTGAATCTCCGTCCAAACCTTTTCGCGTTCTTGTCGCACCGAGATCCGCGCGTCTTCCAACTTCTCTCCGGCCAATTTTATAAACATCTTTCGTCGTTCCTCCGTCAGAGCGGGAAATATCACTCTCAACCCGACCGAGTCCGGCGCCACCGACAACCCCAAATTGGCAGCCTCAATCCCCATCTGAATCGTCGCTAATTGACCTCGGTCCCAAGGGGTCACCCGAATCGTCTTTCCATCTTCCAGAGACACCGCCGCCACTTGCTTCAGGGGCGTCTTCACGCCATAAGCGTCAATATTGACCCCGTCAAGAATCTGCGGTGTCGCTTTGCCGGTTCGGATCCCCAAATACTCGCGAGCCAACCATCCCTCCACCTCGATTAATTTCTTTTTAAATTCGGAAAAATTATACATTGTCGCTATTTTAGCATAACTCTCGCCCGTTCGCCAAACCTAACGTGTTCAATATCCGATGTTGAACACTTGGGAAGCTTAAACGAGCACCGGCAGAGCTAACGCCAAGTGCTCCAAGATCAAGCGGTTGGCCGAACGCGGGTCGGCGAGATAACGACGACATTGTTCGAGCGCCAAAAGAGCTTGCGCCGTTTCGGTTGAGATCGCCGTCGCGTCAAATCGTTGACGCAAGGATAATTCCAATCCGACGACAAAATCCACCAGGTCGCTCTTCTGTCGGTCTTTTGCTTTCAGTTTCAGCAACTGTTCTTTGATCAGAGTCATTCGGTCAACAACGTCAAGCTTCAAAAAAGGTTCGGCCAGCGCCTGAAACGGACGCTCGGCCGGCTCGCTTCCTCCCGCCACAAAATGAGACGCTTCCAAAATCATCAGCCGAGAACGTAAGGTCGGCAAGAAGATTTCGTCCGAAGGCGCGATCAAGAAGAAATGACTGCCGGAAGCCGGTTCTTCAAAAGTTTTGAGTAAAGCGTTTTGCGCTTCCGGCGTCATCGAAAAAATCTCCAACACAAAAAAACGTCCGCGTCCGCCGAAAGAACGACGAGACTCTTTCTCGATCAATTCGTGACTGTCTTTAATTCCGAACGACTCGTGATGTTGCCACCACAGATCCGGCGATTGGCGAGGCTGGTCCGTCGCCAACCAATCGGACAGTCGTTCGGTTAAAATTCCCCGCCAAATTTTCGGGGCTCCCACCAAGAGATACGCCTTGGTTTCAGCGTTTAGAGATAATGCTTCGTTTATAGACATCGAGATGTTCCAAAGCGATGCCGGTGCCCTTGGCCACGCAATAGATCGCTTCGTCGGCCAAATAGGTCTTCACGCCGGTTTTGCGATAAATCAATTCGGCCAAATTGCGCAACTGCGACGAACCGCCGGTCAAGATAATGCCTTGATCAATCACATCGGCCGATAATTCCGGCGGGGTGTCTTGGAAGACGACCTTGATCGCCCGAATAATTTCTTTCAATTCGTTATCGATCGCGCGCACGATTTCGTTAGTGCGAATCTCCACCGACCGCGGCAAACCAGTGACAAAATCCCGCCCCTTGATCAAATAAGACAGTTCATCGTCAAGCGGTATCGCCGAACTGATCGCCAGTTTCACTTCTTCGGCCGTGCGATCGCCAATCGCCAGGTTGAAATTTTTCTTGATATAGTCGGCAATGGCTTGATCAATCTTGTTGCCCGCATGCTTAACGGACGTGGATGAAACGATGCCCCCTAGTGAAATCACGGCCACGTCAGTGGTGCCGCCGCCAATATCAACCACAATATGACCGCAAGCGTCATAAATGGGAATGCCGGCGCCAATCGCCGCCAAAATCGGTTCCTTAACCACGTAAGCATTCTTGGCTCCCGCCTTCATGGTGGCCTCGATCACCGCTCGTCGTTCGGTGGAAGTAACGCCAGCCGGCACCGACACCATCACGTCAGGTTTGAATATATTGAACCGACCGAGCGCCTTGGTGATGTAGTAATGCAACATCGCCTCGGTGATGCGGTAATCGGCGATCACGCCATCCTTCATCGGCTTGTAAACCATAATGGTGTCTGGCGCCCGACCGACCATCTCCCGCGCCTCCACCCCGACGGCCACCACCTTGTTGTCCATTAAGCTGACCGCCACCACCGAAGGTTCGTTCAAGACAATTCCTTGACCGGGCACATAAACCAACGTATTGGCCGTCCCCAAATCAATTCCCAATTTGGTCGTAAAAATCGACATACCCCAACTTTATCGCTAATCGACGGAAACCCGTTTAATGTCCAGACCCAGGCTCGCCAGCCGCTGACTGACATCTTCGTAACCGCGATCGATATATTTGACATTATGGACGATTGAACGACCAGAAGCAACCGTGGCGGCCAAAACGTAAGCCAGGCCGGCCCGCAAATCGGGGCTCTCAATTTCCCGCCCGGAGAGTGGCGTCGGTTCGTCGATGATCGCCCGATGAACATCTAAAATGTTAATTTTGGCCCCCATAAATTTCAAACCTTCCAAATAGTTGAGTCGCCCTTCAAAAATCGTCTCAAACAACCGGCTCTGGCCCACGGCTTGAGTCAAGAAGACGGCGAAAGGCGCCTGCAAGTCGGTGGGAAAGCCCGGGTATTCGTGAGTCTTAATGTCGGTCGCGGTAAAAGTTTGCCCGGGGCGATTGATCACTTTAATCCAGTCCGGCCCAACTTCCATCGCGACTCCGGTTTCGGCCAAGAGCGCTAAGAATGCCTCCAGATGATCTGGCCGACAACCGGTGACCATGAGTTCCGCCGCCGCCAAAGCGCCCAACAAAATAAAACTGCCGGCTTCGATCCGGTCGGGCATAATCCGGTGACTCTGTCCGGCGCCCGTCAATAACTCCCCGCCTTCAATCACAATGGTTGAAGTGCCTAAACCGCTGATCCGCGCTCCGCCTTGATTGAGCCACTCGCCCAAACTCGCCACTTCCGGCTCCAAAGCGCAATTCTTAAGGATCGTGCGACCTTCGGCCAAAACCCCGGCCAAGATAAAAGTTTCGGTGGCAGTGACACTCTGGTTCTTGAAAAAGATCTCGGCGCCCCGGAGCTTGGACGGCTGACCGGATTCGGTTAGAGAAAAGAGTTCAAAGGTGTCGTTGGTTTCTTCCACTCGCGCCCCCATCTTAACGAAACCGTCAAGAAACAAATCGATTGGACGCTTGCCAATCAAACAGCCTCCGGGATAAGGGAAAACCACTCGCCCGAGACGAGCCAAGAGCGGCCCGGCAAAAACCAACGAGGCTCTCAACTTCTTGGCGATTTCTCCCGGCAAAGTAAAATTGGTCAATTGAGGCACCGTCAGACGATATTGTCCGGAGGAAACCCATTCCGTCTTTATTCCCAAACGATCGAGCAATTCGAGCGAGCGATTCACGTCTTCAATTTCCGGCACATTCGTCAACTCGAAACCGTCACGAAACAAGATCGTCGAGGCTAAAATCTTCAAAGCCTCGTTTTTGGCGCCATTAACGGCAATTGACCCTTTGAGGATCTTCTGGCCGGCCAAACCATTGATGATAAATTTGTCGTTTTCCTTCACGTTCCCATTATTCCACATAAACATCCTCGGTCAAAACTCCCTTCGGCCAATCCGTCACCGGCGAGGTCCAAACTTTTTGGTAAGAACCGTCGGGACGTTTCTCTTCAACGGTTAAGCGATAGAG
>Ga0100403_1002004_pt1 | contig 17008 bp, 18 predicted proteins | sample CryGeymet201501t_FD_83663 | JGI IMG/M metagenome (GOLD analysis project Ga0100403, IMG submission 83663) | Groundwater microbial communities from Crystal Geyser aquifers in Utah, USA - Crystal Geyser metaG 2015-01t | ecosystem: Environmental > Aquatic > Deep subsurface > Groundwater | place...
CGGAACAGGTTATAATCCCTCGCTTTTTCCATTTAAAACCGTTATAGCTTGTCATATTGTTATGGACGGTTTTAAGCATCAGACGACGTTTAGATTCCATCTCTCTTTTCCTCTTTGTGGTTTGTGATTTACCGTTCCTTTGGTTCTAAATGTATCCACTGCATGGTGACACGAAGGGTGCTATCAAATTGCTCAGGTTCTGACTCATGCACTGCATAGTCATAAAAGCGCTGAATTTCCGCCAAAGCGACCCTCGCCTCCAGCGCTAATTCCTGGTCTGACATAGCGTGAGAGAGTTGCACGTAGAATTCTCCATTTCCCTCTCTGTGATTCGATTCTTTTGGTTCTAAATGTAGCCACTCCATCGTGACACGAAGGATACTGTCAAATTGCTCGGGCTCGTCCTCTGTCCCATGCACTGCATAATCATAATAACACCGAATTTCCGACAGAGCAAGCTTCGCCTCGAGTGCCAATTCTGCGTCTGACATACGGTGGGGGAATTCTACACAAAACTCTCCCTGTTTGTTATAGTGCTCTGTGAACCCCTCTTGTTTCTCGGTTCTATAGCGTTCTGTGAACCGATCCTTCAGTGTCGTTTTCATCTCTCTTTTCCTTTCTGTGGTTCGTGATTTGACCTTGTCTTAAATTGATTCGTCTCTCATGGGGTGGGACAATTCGTCCACCAGACAATTTACCAGGTCCCAAGTTTTCATTGAAATCATCAGGATGCAATTCGCCACAATCAAACACCCTCATAGATTTCTCAATCATCATCTGCTTTGTTTTTTCCGCTAATTCAGTGATTTTTTCTCTAAACGATTGCTTTTCCATGACAACCTCTGATTTTTTTGTGATTTGTTGAATTCTAATTAAAATATAACGCTTTATATTATAAGAATCAAGTAAAAAATCAAATATTTTTGATTTTTTCTTTCGCCTTCATTCCTTGCAACTTATTGAAATAGCACAATTTACCTAATTTCGTTCGATTTTTTCACCCGCCCCCCCCTCTTGCTCTCTCATTGAAAATTATTTCTGTCTCACGCCCTAAAGTAGAAAGAGGGAGAGTTGTATATAAAACTCTCCCTCTTCGCCTTAATCTCTCATCGTATATTGATCTCCGGCTATCCCGGAAACACACTGCGCATCCTAAACATTTCGCCCTTACTCACTTTATCATCGCTATCACTCTGCCGACATTCAAAATCCTCCCCCCACCACTTCTTATTGGCTGGAACTAAAATCTCTATATGCCATAACCCAACCCGTGTCGCTCGAAACGATGCCAAATAGCATCCAGTGGTACCAATTTCCGATAATGTAATCAAATCTGCCTGGCTACCCTGTGCCACTCCATTCAACCACAGCTCCGCGCTATGCCTCTTTACCTGACCGCTTAGCTTCGTATAACCATCAGCGGCATATTCCGTATAATGCGTTATGACTGTCGAGTTCATTTTGCAAGTTCTCACTGCCACCGCCTCGTCTTCGCCACATTGTTCTGAACCGCCATTAGTCCGTCTGTCTCCTCGCCGATCCAATCGCTATCACCCTGACCGGTGATGGATTCGTCTTATCGCTCGTCAAAAATATCTCAAGCCGCCTATTCGGAACACGACTATAACCATATCCCGTAAATATCGCACCATTCTCTGTAACAGGAGTATTGCCGACAAATCCCCACACCTCCTCCACACAGGACTTACCCACCGCTGGATCTCCAATAGTAATTGCAGTCGCATCTATCGCATCCAAAACTATTTTGCCTGGGGCACTCACGTTATAGCTCACCACTACGGTGCCGGCTCCAATAGCCGCATTGACCTTTGTCTGAATGTCCAGAGCAACTGCGCTTGGAAATGTCCTCGCTCCAGACGTCAATGCTATATCGGTAGCGGAGAGTGCATTGACTCCACCAGTGATCGTCAGGGAAAATTTCTCGCCATTTAGATCGGCAGACAACACATTCTCAAACGCATAATACGATAACTCGGTCGCGGGGAAAATTGTGGTCGGTCCTTCGTTATCCTGCACATATAACGTGAAACGATTTCCTTTCAGAAACGCATCATATGCAATCACATATTTGACGTCGCCGAGCGGGATGTTACTCAAATCCACCTTCTCGCTTTGTCCGTTGGTCATTAATGTATACACGTCAGCAAAATAACTATCGACATCCGTATATTCCTCTATCACCCGCCTGGGCACTAAAATATCTCGCTCTCGCCGAAAATGCTCTTTGATGCCATAGCCCTCCTGCACGAACAAGTGCTTCTCCAGTTTTAGCGTAAAAGCCATCACTACTCCACATTAAACGTTCACCAATTCACCAATAATCGTCACCTGTGTGTTTACCTCAATAGACCCATCGATACCGCTCGCATCCACCAACAAATCATAGTCATTGGTATGCCGCCATATCGGCACCTCGCCATCACCGGCAAACACCCACATCAAACCATACCAGGGCAATCCCACGTCGGCATCAGAATGGTTTTTGAGTTGAAACACCACATACTGGCTGGTCACCACGGTAACGGCATGAATTTTATCAAAACAACTCACGCCTAATTTTACTTTGTCGCCACCCATGATACGCGTTTCCATCACTCGCTTTGTCCCCTCGCTAACTGCATGCATTACGCCAGGTGGATACTCCTCCAACAGATTGCTACCCTCAAAAAGCTGGATCGAAGCGCTCACAGACAGTCTCACCATTTTTGCATATTCTGCCATCGTCTTATCCCATCACGTTTATTGATCCACCAGTTCTGATGTCGTTTCTCATTTTCCTCCGAAACCAGTATGTAACCACTCCATTGAAGTTGTCGCCCACTCCAAGTAACGTTCCATCGATGTAAATGTGGAGCGGAGTTCCCATCCCCGCCCACACTTTACCCAGCGAATGAGCCACACCACCCTCATTGCTCTTGTTCACCGTTGTGTATATCACGTTTAGTGCGTCGGTCGAATCTTTTGGCAAAACATACACGTAAGCACATTGAGTTGCGTTATCAAACACCTGCACGTACACATTGAGCTGATTCACAATGATATCGTAGGGCGGCACATCGAGCAAAATCGTCTTAATGTCCGGGTCCACCCCCTTTTTGAATGTGAATGGAATACTACACCCAGGCACGGCGTATTGCGGGATATCCTCTGCAAACTGATACGTGCGCGTAGCCGGTTCAGAGGGTACGTTTCCATTCGCATCAACTGGAGCTACCGCTATTGTCACTATCTCGCCAGGTTCACCCGCCACATCAAAAAACGTATTCACCCAAAGATCGCGCAGCTCGACGTTCTGAGTATCTCCGAAATTCGGCACAGTACCCTCGCCTCGAACCAATGCAATTTGATATCCGATTGCACCAGGTGTCTCAGTCCAGAAAAACCTGACAGCAGCATCACCACGATCCTCCACGCCGATTTCCGATACACCAATCTCACCAATCCCACTCATCCCCGCCACAACAATCTTCCATATAGACCATGTGCCTTCGACATATGTACTCCCATCCCACCTATCAGCCCGCACCCGTACTTGATATCCACTACCATGATAAATTAAACCGCCCACCAGGAGAGCTGCGTTATCCATGAAATCAGTACCGCTGACCGTTGCCTCGCGCATTATCACGTCTCCAAATGGGATAACCCCTCCCTCCAGCATAATTGGCGGACAAATCGGTATTGCAGTACCATTGCGCCCTCCTATGGGAAAGTCTCCAGTATTTGTAGGTGATAACGTGTTCGGCACCTGCACCGCCTCATACTCAACCACATAACGCCCCTCATTGATACCCAGAGGACTAATGCGATAATTGCCGCTATGGTCTCCATTGTAATTATATCCAACTATCGGCACGATATGCAGGTCTCCACCCGCCGTATTCGACACAATCAAATGCTCATATTCCGCATAGCCCTCAAACCACAGATACTGCCCCACCCACTCGTTCTCTATCATTGCCACACCAGTCACAAACACTCTGTTACCATCCGCATCCGGCGATACAGACATTGATCCACCCATCCCGTTCTTTCCCCATTCCACACGCAAATACGGACGATGAATACCACGTCCAGTCCGCAACGACATCCTGCTGGAAATATTCGCATTCTTGACGTTACTACCAGCACGCATCCTATTGTCGGTGTTCACGGTGTTCGTGTACACCATCAAATTGACCGGACGCACCGGCGCTTGATAGGTTCCGACACCTGGCAATCGCAAGTGGAAATCGGCGTCATCCATGTAATCCACAATTGTCAACACCCCACCACTGTTCGCAACTTTCGCAACAACGTACTTGACATGCCCCGTTTCTGCCGTTGGGAGAGACGATTCACAATGCCACACCGTTTCTACTTGAAGCCGACCAGGGCAGGGCTCAAAATACGACGAATCGGGCAACTGATGTCCAATCCCACTATCCGTAGTGTACTCAACCTCTTGCGTATACATATCCACGTATAGATACCGCGTCTCCCCAACCGCCACGTTTTTTTGTACATCCGAATCTATCGTTATGCGGTATCCATCCACATACAACACCCCCTTACGCAATATCACTGAATCCGATCCAGAATCATTTAACCGACATCCAGAATAGCGCATCGCCTCTTGAGCTGACAACTCCGCCGAATCTGCTATCGAAACTCCAGTGTTAAATACCACATCCAATCCACTCCCGCCCACATCATAATTCCAGGTCTCGCCATCTGCGGTCACCGTATACCCAGATCCACCGTTGTCCAGCCATGCCCCACCATTCAACCGCCACTTGATTGCCGTGATCGTTACGAACTTAATCTCATATATCCCACCTGTGGGACGATTCGCTCCCGACTCCTTCACGTTCACCACGGGAGAGCCGACCTCATTCTGAATCACCTTCCCCATCCCATTCAATTCCTTGACCGCCTTCCGCAGATAGTAGTCTAATATCTGCTGTGCCTCATTCTCATCCCGATCCACCACCAAATGACCTGGTGGAAACAAAACCATCCGGTACTGGTCAGCAGGGTCAAAATTGTTCGTCCATCCTATCGACATCGTGCTCTCCTATCCTTATTTGCCAATCACCAAATGTCACATGGCACTTACTTCGCTTTTCCAATTTCTTTCTTTCTTTCTTTCTTTTTCTTTCTTTCTTTCTTTCTTTCTTCTCTTTCTTTCTTTCTTCTCTTTCTTTCTTCTTCTCTCTCCTCCCCCTATATATATAAGATATATATAGGGAGTCATTTGACCTTCTTAAATTTCAAAACTCTCCAAACCTTTTACACCGATTAGTCATAAAAAACAATTGATTACGCTCATTAGTCGCTGGACAAACCGTTGACTAAATCATAAAAATTTAACAATTTTTTTTCAGAAATTAGTTATAAAAAACAATTATTTACACGATCTCAAGTGCAAGCACGCTTGCATCTGAGATTGCAACTGAACTCGCAAGTAGCCAGGTTTAATCATAAAATACAATTGGTTAGGTTCATTAATTGCCGGAAAAGGCATTGACCAATTTAAAAATTTAACATTTTTTTTTCACCAATTAGTCATAAAAAACAATTGATTAACTCGATCTCAAGTGCAAGCACACTTGTAAGTAAATTTGCAACCGAACTCACAAGTAGCCACGTTTAATCATAAAATACAATTGGTTAGTTCATTAACCGCCGGATAAGGCATTGGTCGATTTAAAAATTTAACATTTTTTTTTCAGAACTTAGTTATAAAAAACAATTATTTATGCGATCTCAAGTGCAAGCAAAATTGCAAATATCCACGTTTAATCATAAAAAACAATGTGATATCCTTATGATGTCCATTTCTCAGTACGTTGCCTCATTCAACGTCCAACCGTGCACCGCAAACGCCAATTCCTGACTCCCACCCACAGACCCAGCTAAACCGGCGTCATTCGATATCGTGAAAACCTGGCTCAACGAATTCTTTACCATGATTGGAGGAGTGAATACCTTGACCAGCTTGTCCTGGTCGCCCACCGTTGCATCATTGTTGCCGGTGCAAAACGCCTGCAATTCCATCAAATCATTGATAGTTGTGATGTCGCCTCCCTCTACACCCAACGGATGAATCTTGATAATATTCGTACCATCCAGAATCGCACAGTCGCTGGTGAGGGCAAACCCTATACGGCTAACCATGCATAACTTCCCTCCGCTTGGCGTGATTGTCAATGTCGGTGTGTTGTTGCCACCAATATTCCTCCATGACATGATCTCTGTAAACAGCGACCCACGTGGAATAGCACGTTGATAATAACCCAAAATCTCACCAGCCGAATAAGCAGATTCCTCGATAATCCATCCATGCATCATAATAACCATCGATCCAGTTAATGGTGGAGTTGGAGTTAGTCCGGCGTCGTTCATGACATACAAATAATCGCTATCTGAGGCGCGGAGCCGCAATGGCGGGCAAAATTCCTTCGATAGCATCCCCTGATTTCCCATAGTCGCATTGTTCCCATTACAAAACGCCTGTAACATCCGAATCGTGGCAAACTGATGATTCAGCGGAAAGCCTCCAGAAATGGACGCCGCTATATCTATCTTGTTCGCTGCCGTATTGAAAAAATCAAAAGTGCTCGATAGTCCAAATGATATCCGTTCGACCCATATTTCCTTCCCTGCTGCCGGCATAACTGTTAGATATTCGGTGCTACTTCCGCTCCATGTAATAGACTGCACAAAAGGAACCGCCCCCACTACACATGGTACATTGGCTTTGTAAAAATCCAGCATCGCTGTCATGAATTCCTCCAAACCTATTTTTTACGGTTGCAGGTTATATCGTAATATGCCCTTAGAATCAAAAACAAGACCATTGGGGTCGTCGTGGTGCGCATAACAGCGACCTCTGTGGTGTATTGATAGTTTTTTAACGAAAAGCCCATAGAATCGATTTTTAGGGGTTTGCCATGCACAACTCCTGCCTTATCCAAAAAACGGCCAACCACCCAGCTCGCTATAATCCACTATTCCGCGTCCAAGATACGCACCCACCAGGTACTCTATGACTTGTTTTTTCCCATTATCCTCATCCCAATTTGTGATTGTAATAACCGGTATCGGGTTTACATAAAAATTGTTATATGCATAAGATACCCTGTCGCCGGTAGTGCCGATGGTATTTAACAGGTCATTATCTCCCATATCTGTTGATCGGTGCGCCAGCCGATTGGCAATCAAAATCGCATGTGTTCCGGTTGTCGCTGCGATAGTACACTGATACCCCAACAGATTGTACAGCACGAATCTAAACGCGTCCGCACCACCCTTTTTCTTGTAGACATAGATTGCATTTTCTATTATCCGACGCTGGACTGCAATTGTCTGCATCGTTGTAAGTGGCGTTCCGGCTTGTTCCGTAAACCTGCGCCAACTATCACCTACCAACTCGTCATTATTCACTATTGACGACCAGGATATTTGCTCCCTGCCAAGATAACCCTCCCCACTTGACGGCAACACTTCGCCATTATCCACATAAATTTTACTGTCACCTGGATAACAGACCCGCGACAATGATGTCTCGCTCAGGGGAATTTCAATTCCAAGCTCTGCTGCTATATACGGCAAAAACTGTGGATTACAAATTGGAATATCCCACATGTGAGACAGGTCCACCTTTAACTGTTGCGCCTCGTCAAGCTCGCCATAGTCCATTGTCTCAATGTACCGTTTCAGCACATCGTCACTATCCAGCATTTTCTCTGGGCGTGGAATCAAGTTCCACAGCTTCATTTGGTCACCAGGGGGATCGGTCTCGGTACACTCCAATGCCAAGGGGAATTTATCGAAAAACTCCAGGCTTGACCAGCTACCCCTGGTGTACACGCCAAGCCAATACGACCCACTCTTCCCATGACGCAGATCGAAATTATGATTCCTGCCAAGCAACGGCACCCGGCTCTTCAGGATAATCTGTGATTCTGCCGGAGTATCGCCGTAATTCGGCTCGTTAGAAAACAGCGCGAATACGACCTCTTTATTGAGGGTATTTGGGAAACACGGATCGCGCCATCCTAATCTGATTCGATTTTTCCACGATGTATCTACCATAACCAGCGTAGGCGAAAACAACTTGCTCGGGTGTGCCGTTAGCCTCGCTAATTCATAGACCTCATCATCGACTAACCCATAGCCTCCATCCTCAACCCAGTGTCCATCCGCTTCAGTGGACTTCGCATTCTGAAGCAGTGCCAATAACGCATCCCAGAATGTCCAGCCAGCATGATCCAGCATGAGCTGTGCTATATATCCTGCCATGTAGCCAGTCGACCAGCTTTCCTCATAGGTTGGTCCAGGCTCATCCACAAAACAATTCAGACTCGGACCATAGCTACACTTGTTTCCACTGCTATCTCCTGCTCCTACGGCGCATATAATATCCAGGCGAGTATTCCCATACGTTTTACATTGTGTCCCAATATCCCACGTATTGGTGACGCCTGTTACTCCCGTAAATGACGTCGGTGTCTTGCCTGTCCAGGCGTAATTATCGTTGCCATTTAAAAAAGCTTCTCCAGATTCACCATAGCCTTCGGTGCTGACAACTGGGATCGTCGTCGCCCCTGGATTTATTTGCGCGGTGGTCGTTGTCGGTGTTGCCAATTCGTACAATCTATGGTGACTATTGGACCCATGACTGTAAACGATACCGCTCTTATTCCATCGGTAGGCAACGTCACCGGCATTGCGACAATCAGCGATATTATAAAGTGCCTGTGCCCGAACAAAAATATCCACCGCATCCTGAGCGGCTATATATGCCGCTACTGTTGGCTCCAGATATACCGAGCTGAACTCGATCGCATTCGGCGTCGTATCTGCCAGTGGACACTTCTCAAGGATTTTGCCTCTAACTGCGGCGCCATGTCCACCAGGGTCGGGGTCACTTATGACAATCTTAATAGCCATCGTTACCTATTACTACGTGATAATTGCACTGCCAGGCGTCTGTACAGTGCGCCGCGGGTCTAACGATGAGGAAATGCGCGCTATGGAGATCGTGCCCGCCGTGATAATTTGATTGTCGTTCACCACAATATCATGTATGGTGTTAGCCGCTTCAGGGCTCCGCTTTAGTTCAACCAGTGTCACGTAACTCACGCCGACAATGCCATTCAGGAATGTATAGATCTCCGAAATTCTGACGTCTCGTCCCCAGTCATGAACGTAGCGGAGAGCTGCGTCTCGATATACCGGACTCAGGTAGTCGTTTAGCATTCTTTCCACTCGTGGTCTCAGCACACGGTCGAAATCCACAAATTCAGCGGGCTGAACGTTGACCGATACGTCCACATAGACGTAGACTGGATTCTGCTCGGTGATATTGTCGTTTACGCATTTTAGTTCAGCCAGATAGGACTGTACGCCCGATTTCAGTGCAGAGGGAGGGCTGCCGCCGCCAGTAGGAACTATAGCGATTGCGACAGTAAACGCTTCTCGATAAGCTCGGGCTTGCGCCACTCCAGGATAGTTTTCCGCTACTGTCTCATAGTCAGTAAGTGATACACAACGGTCCAAGCATTTCAGTGATGCCGGAGCATTCCACCGTGCCGACTGGATCGACTCCTTATCCCGGCCTCGAGGGTCATTGCCCAAGGCATACGTTACCAAATCTCGCTCCTGATGTCCTACGGTTATTCCCGTAACACCGCTAAACGACGTCTCTGTCTTCCCAGTATAGCTGATCTCATCCTCATCGATATAAACGGTTCCAACAGATCGAAAACCCGTTGTGCTCTCTACGTAGATCGTGGTATGTGATAGCGCCACGTCCTGTGTCAAAACCGTGCTGGCTGGACTTTCAATGCTAACCGCCTCCACCTGAGCGATTGTGTCTTTTAATACTGCGGTGACATCCCCGCCAAGATTTCCAATATCCCCACCACCCACACGATAAGTAACAACTACATTGTCAGTACCGGACGCGGGCTTCTCGCCATTGTAGCCGTCGCCAAATTTTATGGTGACCACATCATTAGCGTCTATCTCCATAACCACATCCTTGTCGGACGCCCCAGAACGGATAAAATCGCTGACCAGTGACCAATCAACCGAACTCACCACCACCCTTAGACTCCCGTAGATATATGGCGTATCTGTAAGTTGGAACGCTTGATTCGCACTGCCGTTAGCCGAGAACGTGTCGATTCTCGTCTCCCCCTGTGTTGCATACACCTCGTAATCACCACCAGCCGTTATCTCCAATTCCTCGTCTGTCTCGAACAGAATCTCTTCCCCATTCTCCCTGATAATAGCTATCCTGGTTCCTGCGGGAATTGTACAGCTATCAGTAACCGCAAAGGTTACCAACCTCTTTGCCGCCATATTGGGGCGTAGCTTGTAGCCATGATGATATCGGCATATGTTTATCACCGACTGTTCCTGCATCGCGGTATGGAGCAAGCATTCCGCCGCCTTTACGTTGATTCCCACCCGCATTAGATTTCCTAAAAACGCGAAGACATTGAGAAATAGCATCCCCGTATCCGAATCGTTCTCATCGGTGTATTCTGGCATCCGAGTACGTTTCTCAGCCAGCAAAGCCGCACGAATTTCCTCTTCTGTGGCAATCGCAAATTCTAATGCCATTGTACCACCCTACCTCAGTTGATTCGTCCAGGTGTTTATGTAATTGAAAAACCAAAGTCTGCCATCCAGTCCAATTCCAATTTCTCTCAATGCCCCCACCTCAACCATTTGAATCAATGTCGCAAACGAGATCCGTCGCACCGCTTCAAATCCATACAATCTGACCGGCAATAATAAACGGCTACGGCTCTTATCAGAAACCGATTTTCCTCTATTTAACGTCTGTAGCGCGTTCGCCGCACTAATCCGGTCAGGATCATCTATCGAGGGCTTGTCTAATATTAAATCAGCCATATCTCGTTGTTTACGGCACATTATACAAACTCCCCGCCATACTGTGACGCCATAAAACCATTCTGTTCTTGTTGCATCGGAAACACCATCGACCTACGCTCATTTGTGGACGTCAGTGTATAGGTCATTGTTATAACCATTACATTGTCATCCTCGTATCTGCCACGTACCACCGTATTTTTTACTCTCGGCTCAAATTCGTCAACCGCTTTTTTCACTCTCCTGCAAATTGCCGTTAGCCTCCCCGAGGTGCGAACCGAAAATACCTCTTCTCGCAAACCAGCACCAAAATCCGGTCTGCCAGGATATTCGTATTGACAATATGCAATAATTCGCCGGAGCGAATCCTCTACATGGTCAATACCACTACTCGTCACCACCCGTCCGGCTCTCGTGTCGACACGAAATCGGTATGCTATTCCAAAACCGAACACGTCTCGAGCAAAATTCTCTGGACGAATATCTCTGTCCATTTCAGATGGAATTGTCACTACTGAATCACTCCCATGCTGCCGGCTACGACCGCCTGTGCGTTTGTTCTAATGTGCATGACCACATCACAAGCGGCATCAGCGACAATGTCTACAATGACGTTAGACAGCTGATCTGCCATTGCGCTGCAATCAGTATCCGGCTCGGTACGGTTACGCATCGATTGTAATGCACCCTGGATTGCCGCCTTCAGCGCACCTCGCCTCGCCTCTATGATGCCGTGCAGCATTGCCTCATTCATCGGCATATTAGTCTGTCCTATTCTGCGTTGATTTCATTGTGTCCAGCCGCTGTCTAATACTCTGAAATGTAGTCACGTTGATCGGTGGAAACACCGTGGGTCCGACCGATGTCTGATTGCTCATCTGCAACACCGCATCTATCAATTCTTCCAGTAACCCCATCAGTGTGTCGCCCTTTACGATTGGCTCTTCGGCATTCACGCTACCAAGACTTATGCCAGTACTGATAATCGCCGTGGAATTATTGACGTCGCTAATCTGAATACCATCATTGTCTATAACAAATTTAGATCCGTTTCGATGCTCTATGGTCAAAATCTCGGCGCCTTCCGTGTCATCGAACACGACCTTGTGACCCGAGACTGTTTTTAATATCCGTACCGACGGCGAAACCTTTTCCGATGGCAGGTGTTCGCCACTATAATAAAAGCCCACCCACTCCGGACAATTCACGTCACCATTCCTAAACTCTATGGCAATCTCGTCTCCCACTATCGGCAAAAACGACCAACCGTAGGCATTTCCACCAAAGGGTGAACGTACACGCGCCCATTTCTCGATGTCCTGCCCAAGCACACTAAATATTCGCACCTTAACTCGGTCAAGTCCTTCGGGGTCCGATACATCGGTAACAATCCCCTTATACGTACCATAAAGCCTTTGCTCCAACTGGCGAATCTTCAACAACGCCTTCATCAACGCCTTCATTCGATCTCCTCGGGCTCCGTTTCCTCCTGTGACCCCTGATACGTCACCCCAACTTCCTGTGTAAATCCCTCTGAATTTAATCCATACGTCCGTCCACTAAATTTCGTCGAATAACCGCTATCCCTATCTATGGTGTGAATAGTTCCAGTTATCTCATAATCCGTACTGTACAGCCGACCCAAACGATCAAATCCAGCAATCTCAACCTGTCGCCTTTGCCCTATTCTCAACGCCTGATCTCCCTCTTTGAGCTCCCCTTCGCACTCACAGAAACGCTTCATTTTCTCCTCGTTTAATTCAATGGCGCGGTTCGCCGCGTCTTGGGAGTTACGGATCGTACCATCCGCATCGATACGTTCTATGGTGCGCTCCCCAAACATTTCCAGAGCGACATTATAACCGATTGTCTTCGGTGCATTGCCTTGTTGCAAAAGCGGGATAAACTGAATGCTGTTTCCCGCTACTGGTTCCAACACCTGCTCAGGCTCTCCTACCACTATAATTCGACCCGCCACCTTTTTCATAGACGTTTTAGGACGAAACATCGTCAACGGAATCCCGCCTTCACCCACCATCCCTTCCGCAGCATATACCAAGCTGGGGCGTTGCTCGCTATCGTGACGAATATTCACCAGCTTAATTTCGTTGCGGGTTATCACCAATCGCTTTTCCGACTTCCGTGCCAGCTTGAGCAAAAACTCTCTATCCGACGTAAACTGATCCTTCGTCAACTCCTCGTATGCCGTCTCTACTGCCTCCCCGAAATTGTCCATAACTACCGAATATCTCTGCAACTGATTATTGGTGTCACGCCACCGATAATCCTGTGCAATCTCCTCCAATACCTCCCTAACCGTTTTATCCTCAAATACCCGTGGCTGGCGTGCTACATCCATGACGCCAGACCAATCATGGCATATAACCGCAAGCCGTAACATCCCGTCGTTACCAAATACCGGATCAAAGGCTTCCATGTATCCGTCAAACATGTATTCGTTGGCATCATCTGAAATCGGATAATACCCCATCGCAAAATTCACACGATTGCCGAATTCTATCTGCTCTGGACTCCCAACCGCCCCATCCAAATCTATCGTAAAACACAATTCATCGACCTGGTCAATATCTTCCGTAAACGACACGGACGATATCCTATCCCGAATACCGACGTCATCAATGTCAGCACCATCCAACAGCAGATGGTAGTATGGTGTTCTAATAACGCCCAAAGAAGAGCTCCCGTAATCGTGGAATTTTCAGAATAGTGCCAGCCACGAGATCAGAGAAATCCACCATAGGATTCAACAGCACCAGTGCCTCGAAACACCTTTGGTTATATTTCCCAAATAGGCGGGCACAAATCACATCTGGTCGGTACTCCTCCTCCACTCGTACTCTATGTAATTTTACCATTTTTTAGTCTGCGTTAGCTCGTTAATTCACCGATCAAATCCAAATGTACCATAACCTGCCTGACAGTGGAATTCCGCCACATTTTCTCCACACGGGAATTCCATCGGGATACTATAGCATCGTCCAGCGTAAACCATTCACCGAACGTTATCTCCAATGTCGGTGGTCGCAAAGTACTTGCCAGTGGATATGTTAGCAGTCGAAACCAGTGAATCCAGTCCTCCATAACAAAGGTTGTTCCCTCCGTGCTATCTGGCTGTGGAATGCCTTCCGGCTCGTCCACCAATAAGATGTCAAGCGGCAGCTCCACCAACCTACCGCCCACATACTGAAGACCAGGATGGTTAACTCCGATTCCCTCTTTTAACACCCAATCTACTGATCGGCCAAAATCCAATGTCTCCGGCGCATACTGAAACGTAAAACTCTGAGACGTCAACGCCTCTTCCGCAATATCCTCCTTGATTCGGATGGCGCCCTGCACCATTGCCTCCGCCACCATAGACTCCGCATTAGGTAGCGCATTGGCAAATGCCGTCAGAGGGATATATGTATAGGCATGTATAGGCATTAGTCCTCTCCGGTAAACCGCAATTCTTGTCGCCAATGCAGATCATCGATTTCCCTGGCGATGTCTTTTGCCAATTTTTCACGGCTCCCTTTCTCTAAGGATTCACCACCTACCGCAATCGGCACGGTAACGTGAATTGAATGGTCGCCGCTGCCTGCACCATAATGCTGCTTTAGCCCTGACCATATCATGTCGCGTTGTTCACCGGCTACTAAAGGCACACTACGCACTTTCTGTGGAATTTCAAGGAGTTTTCGCCTATAATCCATGTATCCCTTGAGTTGGTCTGAATTCGGCGCATTCAGCTTGCCATACGGCTCGTAAACTTTTCCTATATTGCCCCACTCCTGCGCAAAGCCAAGGTGTCCAAGTACCGGAATGTTAACACCCGGGATCAAATTCAGCAATTTAGTCGGCAACGTGATGATATCAATGACCGCATTTATGAGTTGCCCAACAAACTTCGTTACAAAATTTTTTATCCCACCAAACACAGTATCAAATGCGCGGTTAAACAGTGGCATGTCTCCGGTTATAATCGCCTTCAAAAGAATGGGGATGTTGACCAAGGCTTTCCCAAAATCCCATAACACGTTAATCCAACTCGCAATTTCATCGATACCACCAGCCTTGATATATAAGAAAGCCGCAGCAATACCGGCAGCTGCTGCGGCTATATACGGCAACGCCGCCGACACCGCAGTCAAAGCTCCAATCGCTGTGGTCACCAGTTTTACCGATAATATTAACCCCGTTAGTGCCGCTCCAAATGCAACAACGGCCAGGCTGCCTTTTACAAATAATTCTGCGATTCGACCAGCTTTGGCGGGATCTGCCACAAGGGTTCGTAGCCATGCATTCAGGCTATTCGTAATCGTTTCCAGATATTCCGACGCTTTCTCAAGGTAAGGCTTTCCGAGCACCATTTTTATCGTCTCGAGCGTACCGGCAAACATCCGCCACCGTCCAATAGCCGTCATTTGCAAGCCCTTTGAAAACTCTTTCGACGTTCCATTGATTGTTTCATATTCCTGCCGCATGGCACGGATCGCTTCCGTGCCTTTCAGCACTACTTTTTCCCCGTTTTGCATCGTCTCAAAGTTTTTCCGCATCGTCACACCATACAACATCATCGAAGGCGCACCAAACATACGAATACGCAACTGGTCAAACTCCGCCGCAGTCAGTCGCTTCTGCAATACCGCCAATTGGTCAATAATCAGTGTCAGGTCAAGCATTTTGCCAGCATTGTTCCGCATGACTATGCCGTATTGCTCCGCCGCCTTCTGTGCTCTCGGCGTCATTAATCGCTGTAACCCGATACGCAGCTTCATGGCTGCCGCCTCAGCGGTCATTCCGGTGTCCTTAAGCGCGCCCAGCATAGCAATGGTAGATTCAAAACTCTGATTCGAGTCCACCGCCTGTGCCGATACATTGCCTAACATCTGTTCGTACATTCTCATTTTCAGCGTAGTCAATTCAGTACCGCGTTGTAACACATCTGCGATATGGGTCATGTCCGTGGCTTCCATATTAAAACCCTTCATGGCGGCAACCGCAGTAAGCGCCGCCTGTTCTATACTCAATTCGCCACCAATCGCCATATCCAATACTGGGTTCAGGCTCTCGATAATCTGTTTCGCCTGAAATCCAGCAGAAGCCAATTCGTACATACCCTGAGCCGCCGCCGTTGGTGTAAACATGGTTTCTACCCCCAATTTGAGCGCCTCCTTCTCCAACAGCGTAAAGTCCTCAAGGCTCGCCTTGCTAATTCCACGAACCTTCTCCATTTCCCATTGAAAAGCCGCCGCTTTTTTGGTGAGATCCAAAGCGGTATATAACCCACCGATTCCAACAGCCATAGCAGCGGCACCAGCAGCCAGCGCCATTCTCAACGTCCTCTGCCACCGCATAGCAGACAATGCGGAGGCGTTCGCCGCCTTATCCATTTGTCCAAAGCCAAGCGCAACACCCCGCATCTGCGCTATACCGGTGCCGGAAGAGAACCTAAACCTCGCCCCTATTCCAATGTCTCGAGCACTAAACATCGATCTATTTTCTAAATAATTTAGCTATGGTATTAACGAGTAGATTAATCGACGCCTGCCGTTGTCTGGCAACCATTTCGCACAATATCATGGTTTCGGACATTTTCAGGCTATCAATTTCGGCGTATGACATCCCTGTGTTGTGCAAGAGGAAAGCGGTACGCTGATAAACAGCGCTGAGGGCACGGAGATTGGGACTTATTTGATCGAATCCGTGTCCTCTACGGATAAATTTTCCACGTCCTCTTCGCTGGCGGTATTCATTTCCTGAAACTTATTTTGCAACCGGTTACTGTCCTTTAATTTCAGCTTATCCAATTCGTGGAATTTAGGTCGGCGGAACGAGCCATCGGGCAACTGCACAACCGCAATGCGTTGCAATAGGACGTTGCCGAAATTGGCATCATCCGTCCCCTTGACGCGTGGGTCTTTTAGCGATTTACGGACATCCTCATTATAGGCTTCGCGGAGACGCACTCTCGTCAGCGTGCCCTCGGGTGCATTCGTGAAACCCTCAGACAATGTTACCTCAACCGGATACTCCGCACAGACTTCTTCCGAACTCATTCCACTCGGGTCGGTCTTATTTTCATCTACCATGA
>Ga0100403_1002005_pt1 | contig 17007 bp, 18 predicted proteins | sample CryGeymet201501t_FD_83663 | JGI IMG/M metagenome (GOLD analysis project Ga0100403, IMG submission 83663) | Groundwater microbial communities from Crystal Geyser aquifers in Utah, USA - Crystal Geyser metaG 2015-01t | ecosystem: Environmental > Aquatic > Deep subsurface > Groundwater | place...
CCACTGACTTATGAGAAGAAAGTTTCTATCATTGTTGGATTTCTTGCTATGCTAGAGCTTGTAAAGCAGGGTGTGGTTAGGGTTAATCAAGAAGAAAAAGGTGAAATAGAAATAGAAAAAGAGGTAAACAATAATTATAATCATGCTTAGTTTAGAAGCTCAAATAGAATCAATATTACTTTTTAAAAACGAGCCTGTTTCTATATCTGAACTAGCTAATTGGCTTGAGATAAGTAAGGATGACATAAAATCTTCGCTAGTTAATCTAGAAGATTTGTATAAGGATAGAGGTATTGTTATTATTTCTCTAGGAGAAAAGGTCAGTTTTGGCACGCACCCAGAAGCTTCTAATCTCATAGAAGGTTTACAGAAAGAAGAATTTTCCAAAAGTTTAGGAAAAGCAGGTCTTGAGACTTTGGCCATCATACTTTACAAAGGTCCAATTTCCCGCCGAGAAGTTGATCATATTAGAGGTGTGAATTCTAGTTTTATTGTTCGTAATCTTTTGATTAGAGGTTTGATAGAAAGACATGAAGATGGGTCAGCTAGAAGCCATAGCTATAAACCAACTTTAAAACTTCTAGAATATTTGGGAGTGAGAAAGCAAGAAGATTTACCAGAGTATAATCAGGCTTTTCAAAAGATAGAGGAGTTTATGGCTGTAAACAAAGTGGAGAAAGATGAATAGACAAATTTTTACTAATCGCGAACATGAAATAAGATTCTTCTCAGTTTTACTGGTAGCTTTAATTTTTGCTATAGCTGTCTCTGTATTGGCTGGTTCTAATATTCGCAGAGAAGATTTTTCTGTACCAACACAGGTGACTAAAGTTTTTCCAAAAGTTCATTTGGAAGCCAAGGGGGCTTATGTTTATGATGCCAGAAACAAGACGGTTCTTTATGCTCAAAACGAGGATGAGAGCTTACCTCTGGCTTCTATCAGTAAAGTTATGACAGCACTGGTGGCGGTATCAAGCGGGAGGCCTTATGATACTGTTTCTGTAACCAAAGAAGCTTTAAATGTGACCGGAGACAGCGGACTTTATAGAGATGAAAAATGGTCTCTAAAAGATATTTTAGATTTTTCTTTAATTACTTCTTCAAATGATGGTATGCATGCTGTAGCTCTTGCTATGGGAGCGTTGTCCAAGGTTGACCCAACGCCACATGAAGCAATCCAAGACTTTGTCTATAAGATGAATGTTAAATCACAGGAACTTGGACTTACTAATACTCATTTTATAAATGAAACCGGCTTGGATGAATCTCTAGTAGATGCTGGCGCTTATTCTAGTGCTAAAGATATTAATACTCTTATGGAGTATGTGCTTACTTATTATCCAGACCTACTTGAGGTAACTAGAGAAACTGATATCAATATTAAATCTCTGGATAATCATACTCATGTTGCTACTAATACTAATAGTATCGTGGGTACAATACCGGGTTTATTGGCTTCAAAAACTGGTTTTACAGATTTGGCTGGTGGTAACTTAACAATCGTGTTTGATCCAGAAATTGGTAGACCAATAATTGTAACTGTTATGGGTTCTAGTAGTGAAGGTCGGTTTGAGGATGTACGAACTTTGGTAGACGCAACTATGCAATATATAGGCAATTAATATGTGTGGCATAACAGGAATCATTAGTAAAAATGGGGGATTGAGAGAAGGGGTCATTAAGCAAATGACCGAAGCCATTATTCATCGTGGTCCAGACGATGATGGTTATTTTGTAAATGAGAAAATAGGTTTGGGTATGAGGAGACTTTCTATTATTGATATAGCTCACGGCAAACAACCGATACAGAGCCAGGATAGCGAGCTCACTATATTTTTTAATGGAGAAATTTATAACTACAAGGAATTAAAAAAGGATTTAATCAAACACGGATTCAAATTTCAAACAGAAAGTGATACAGAAGTAGTGCTTATGATGTATAAGTTTTATGGCCAGGAAAGCTTCGCCAAACTCAGGGGTATGTTTGCTTTTGCTATTTATGATAAGAAAAAAGGTGAAATTATCGTGGTGAGAGACTTTTTTGGTATCAAACCCGTGTATTATTTGGAACAAAATGGATTCATCGCATTCTCTTCAGAAATAAAAAGCTTTTTGTCTGTCCCAAGCTTTAAACCAGAAGTTAATGATTCAGCTGTTTATAACTATTTATCATTTCAATATAACCCACTAGAAGAAACCTTTTTTAAGGGGGTGTATAAATTGCCACCGGCTCATTTTTTAACTATTAATTTAGAAACAAACCAGATTAAAAAAGAAAGATATTGGCAGTTTTTGTTTAGACCAGATGAGACTTTGGATAAAGAAGAAACAAAAAAGAAGATTTTAAATACCATGAAAGATTCCGTCGCTCATCATATGATTGCCGATGTACCAGTTGGTTCGTTTTTATCTGGAGGTATAGATTCAAGTATTATTGCTACTTTGATGCAAGAGGTAAGGGGAGACAAGAAGGTAAAAACATTTACAGTGGGCTTTGAATCTTTGAGTGAGGGCAAAGAGGCTTTGGAAACATCAGGGCCACTAGGGACAGATCATAGGGAAATTACTATTGGTCGTGACGAATATTTTAATTCATTAGAAAAGGCTATTTGGCACTTTGATGAGCCTGTGGCTGATCCATCGGCTATGGGGCTTTATTTTTTGGCCCGTGAGGCCAAGAAGGAAGTCAAAGTGGTATTGTCCGGAGAAGGTTCAGATGAGCTTTTTGGTGGCTATAATATTTATCTTGAACCTTTTGCCCGTCAGAAAATTGCTTGGATTCCCCAAAAGATACTTAATCTTTTATTGGCAGTACCAATTAATATTCGTGGCAGAAACTATTTAGCTAGAGCTTCCGAAAAATTGGAAGACTGGTACATCGGTAATGCTTCTATTTTCAAAAAAATGGAAGTTAGTGAAATTTGGAAAGGTAATAGGGAACATAGATTATCTCTAGATAATTTGTATGAGGAAACAAATATGTTTTCTGACTCAGTAAAAATGCAGTATGTAGATATTAATACTTGGTTGGTAGGGGATATCTTGGCCAAAGCAGATAAGATGACTATGGCACATTCTCTTGAGCTTAGGGTGCCGTTTTTGGACATAGAGGTAGCTAAACTAGCCCAGACCTTGCCAGATAAATTTAAGTGGAATAGGGGGGTGACTAAATATCTTTTGAGAGAAGCTTTTAAAAATGTTTTACCGGAATCTGTTAGAAATAGAAAGAAACTTGGTTTTCCAACACCTGTTAGAGATTGGTTTACTGAAGATAGAAAAGATTTGTACAATCTTATTATAGATAACGAATATATTGAATCTCATTTAGACACCAAAGTTATAAAGAAAATTATTCAAGATCATGTTTCTAAAAGAGCGGATAATTCTAGAAAAATCTATCTCCTCTTGGCGCTTGCTATCTGGTATAATACTTTTATCAAGGCCTATAAATCATAAATATGGATGTATTAAAAATCATTGTTCCGACTGTCCTCTCATTCTTTATTGGCCTTTCTATTACTCCTTTCCTAACCAAGTATTTTTATAAATATAAGATGTGGAAGAAGTCTCCGAGGACCGAGGCTCAAACCTCGGAAGTCTTTAATGGTATCCACAATACAGATTCAGAAATGAGTACTCCTAGGGTGGGAGGGATTATTATTTGGCTCTCTGTTTTTTTGGTAGTTTGTATTATTTACATAGTTTCAATATTTTTTGATATTAGTGTTGCTGATAAACTAAATTTCTTTAGTCGTTCTCAAACCGTAGTACCACTTGGTGCCTTTTTCTTTTCTGCTCTAGTTGGTTTGTCTGATGATCTTTTGCAGATTTTTGGTAAGGGCACTTATGCCAAAGATGCTTTGGTTTATCGTAAGGTCAAAATAGTTTTTGTCACTTTGATAGGCCTAGCTATTGCTTCTTGGTTTTATTACAAACTAGATTTCACCACCATTCATATTCCTTTTGGTGGTGATTTGTTTGTTGGTCTTTGGTTTATACCAATTTTTGTTTTGGTGATACTTGCCACTTTTTCTACCAGTGTGATTGATGGTTTAGATGGTTTAGCTGGGGGAGTAATGGCTTCAGCTTTTGTGGCTTTTGCTGTTATTGCCTTTGCTAATAATCAGATTGATATCTCTGCTTTATCTGGCTCAATTGCTGGAGCTATCTTAGCTTTCCTTTGGTTTAATATCCCACCAGCGAGGTTTTATATGGGCGAGACAGGAATGCTCGCTCTAACTGTTGTTTTGGCCGTTATAGCCTTTTTGACTGACTCTGTGCTCCTATTGCCCATTATTGCCTTTCCACTTGCCATTACCTCTCTTTCTGACATCATTCAGATGACTTCTTATAAATGTTTCAATAAACATAGAGTCTTTAAAATCGCTCCACTCCATCATCATTTCCAGGCTATTGGCTGGACTCGTGAAAAAGTAGTAATGCGTTATTGGATTGTCTCAGTTATTTTTGACTTCACTGGTGTTATCCTCGCTTTAATAAGTTAATGTTCAACCTGGCAGGTCGACCTGCCAGGTTGAAATTTAGTTGATGTTTATATGACATGCTATAATTCTTTTAATTATGGCCGTAAAAGCTCGTGTTGACAGACCGTTTCTAATCACCACAGTTATTCTTATTGTAGCTGGATTTTTTATATTTTCTTCTGCTTCACTTGGCTTGTTGGCTAAAGAAAGTTCAAATTATTCTAATGTAGCTTTTTCTCAAACAGTATTGGGGCTTTTCTTGGGTACTCTTGCGATGATTGTAGCTTCAAGACTTGATTATAAACTTTGGAGAAAATACGCGTTTGTAGTTTTGGTGGTGGCTGTCATTATAAACATTTTAGTTCTCATACCTCATATTGGTGTTGAACATGCAGGAGCCAGGAGGTGGCTATATTTAGGACCATTTTCCTTTCAGCCTTCTGAGCTTTTGAAATTAGGTTTTATTATTTATTTATCTGCATGGTTTGCGAGTGTCAAAGATAAAGTTAAAACATGGAGATATGGCTTCTTGCCATTTCTAATTTTACTCACTATTACTGCGGGATTACTTTTGAGTCAGCCTGATACAGATAACCTTATGCTCTTGGCTTTTACTGGTACGGCAATGTTTATCGCTGCGGGTGGTAAGTGGCGTTATGTTGGAATTATTATTGTCTCAGGGATTTTGTGTTTGGCTATGCTTGCTATGACAAGACCTTATTTGAGACAGCGTATTATGACTTTTACCGATCCAAGTGCTGATGCACAGGGTGCGGGTTGGCAAATTCAACAATCTTTAATCGCTATTGGTTCTGGTGGTTTATTTGGTTCAGGTTTCGGACAGAGTGTGCAGAAATTTACTTATTTACCAGAACCTGTAGGGGACTCTATCTTCGCTGTAGCAAGTGAAGAGTTCGGTTTTGTTGGGAGTGTGTCTTTGGTGTTACTTTTTGTGGTTTTTGCTACCAGGGGACTTAAGGTGGCATCCATCGCTCAAGATTCGTTTGGTAGACTGCTTATCGTTGGAATTGTTATAATGATTACTGCCCAAGCATTCATTAATATTGGAGCTATGCTTGGGATGATACCGCTTTCGGGCATTACCTTACCATTTGTCAGTCACGGCGGAACATCTTTATTCTTTACTTTGTTTGAGGTTGGTATAGTTCTTTCTGCTTCTAAACATAGAGAGTCATAAACATATAATGCGTATTTTACTTACCGGCGGAGGTTCAGGGGGTCACTTCTATCCTATTATTTCTGTAGCTGAAGAACTTAACTCTCTAGCCAAAGAAAAAAGACTTCTTAATTTGGAGCTTTTTTACATGGCGCCCTCTCCTTATAACAAGGGTATTCTTTTTGAAAACAATATTATTTATAAGAAAAATACTGCAGGCAAAGTTAGACGATATTTTTCTATAAATAATTTTTTTGATTTATTTAAGACTGGTTGGGGAGTACTAACTTCTATTTATCAAGTCTACAAGATTTATCCTGATGTTGTTTTCGGCAAGGGTGGTTACGCAAGCTTTCCAGCTCTTATGGCAGCAAAGATTTTGCGTATACCTGTAGTGATACATGAATCAGACACTGTTCCTGGTAAGGTTAATTTTTGGGCGGGGAAGTTTGCTCAAAAAATCGCCGTCTCTTATAAAGAAGCCGCAGAGTATTTCATCTCTGATAGAGTGGCTTACACTGGTAATCCTGTTCGCAAAGATATTGCTAACCCTATCAAAACAGGAGCCAGAGAGTTTTTGAAGGTTCCAGAAGATTTACCAATGATTCTTATTTTGGGTGGTTCTCAAGGTGCTGAGAAGATTAACAATGTAGTATTACAGGATTTGAAGAAGTTGGTAGAAAAATATGTAGTTATACATCAGACTGGCAAAAATAACATTCTAGAAGCCCAGGCTACCTCTAGAGCATTATTGGCAGACTCTCCATACCAAGATAGATATAAACCATATGATTATCTTGATACCTTGGCTTTGAGGATGGCGAGTGGCGCATCGTCTCTCGTAGTCTCCAGAGCCGGCTCTACTATCTTTGAAATCGCTTCGTGGGGAGTGCCAAGTATTATTATCCCTATAACTAGTTCCAACGGAGATCATCAAAGACAAAATGCTTTTGCTTATGCTAGAACCGGAGCTTGTGAGGTGATAGAAGAAGGAAATCTCACCGCTAATATTTTAGCTTCAGAAATTGATCGTCTAATAGAAAATCAAGAGGTGAGAGAGAAAATGATTTCTAGTGCTAAGGCCTTTTTTAAACCAGATGCAGCCAAGTTAGTGGCAGAAGAAATTTTAAAAATTGCCTTAGAACACGAGATAGAAAAATAATTATTTTAAATGTTAAACTTTTTTAAATCATTAACAAATAGTGCTAATAGTGGGGGGGTGGTAGTGCGTATGGCTCCATCTCCAACAGGTAATTTACATATTGGTACAGCGAGAACTACGCTTTTTAATTTTCTTTTTGCGAAATCTATGGGTGGTAAATTTATCTTGCGTATTGAAGATACTGACAAGGAGCGATCTAGTAAAGAATTTGAAAAGGATATTTTGGATGGGTTGGAATGGTTGGGACTTAATCATGATGAGTTATATCGTCAATCAGAAAGAACTGATATTTATGTTTCGTATCTTAAAAAGATGATTGAAAATGGCAGTGCTTATGTTTCCAAAGAAGAACCCAAGGAAGAAGGGCAAAGAAGTGAAGTAATTCGCTTTAAAAACCCTAATAAGAAAATCATCTTCAATGATGTTATTAGAGGGCAAATAGAATTTGATACTACTGAGCTTGAAGACTTTGTTATAGCAAGAAGTGAGACAGAGCCACTCTATCACTTGGCTGTAGTGGTGGATGACCATGAGATGTCTGTGACGCACATTATAAGAGGAGAAGATCATATTTCTAATACTCCAAGACAGATTCTTATTCAAGAAGCCATAGGGGCCCAAAGGCCAATCTATGCCCATATTCCTCTTATATTAGATAGTGACAGAAAAAAGCTTTCTAAACGAAAACACGGTGAAGCCGTGTGGGTAGATACATATAAAAATAAAGGTTATTTATCAGAAGCCTTGTTAAATTATCTCGCTTTGATTGGCTGGAATCCTGGAACAGAACAAGAAATCTTTACTTTGAAGGAATTGATTAAGGCTTTTAAACTCTCTCAAGTTCAAAAGGGCGGAGCTATTTTTGATGAAAAGAAATTAGATTGGGTTAATAAAGAGCATATTAAACTTTTATCTCCAGAAGAGCAGTTAGAGATTAAAAAGAGGGAAGTGGAGAATGAGCCGTATATGAATAGTGAGCCAAATTTAGATATTAATAAAATAAACTGGAAAACTGTTTCCAGTGAAGAGACGATTACTCATCTACAAAAAGTAATTGAGATAATTTCAAAAAATGGAGGTAAAGAAGAGATAATGGCTTATACTGATGAAATAGGGAAGGCTAGCCCGTCCCAGTCCGGAGGGCGGGGGAATGTGCTCTGGCCTACCCGCTACGCTCTAACAGGAGAAGAAAAGTCTCCAGATCCATTTACTCTCATGACAATATTGGGTAAAGACAAATCAATAGCAAGATTAGAAAAGGCTATAACTTTATTGAAACAATGATTTTAAAAGATTTCACTAAATTATTTTTAATATCTTTATCTTTCACTCTTGTTCTCGGTATATCTCATAAGAGCTTTGGGGCTGATGCAACCTTACTTCAAAAACAAATAGAGCAGGTTAACAAAGAACGCGAGGCTCTCATCGCTGAACAAGAAAAATTAGAGAGGGAACTGGAGATTGTTAATAAGGAAGCCAAGACACTAGGTGGGGCAGTGAACTCTCTTGATGCTACCAGAAAGAAAATTCAAGCTGATATTAATATCACTCAATCAAAAATCAATTCCACTAATTTAAATATTCAGTCGCTTGAAAACAGTATGACCAAGAAAGAGAGTCAGATAGTAGTGCATAGAAAAGCCATTAGTGATGCCCTCCAAGCCCTATCTGAGTATAGCTCTCGTTCATGGGCTTTTGATTTATTAGCTTCAGCCAGTATTTCTGATGTTTGGAGAGACAGAAGTCAGGTAGAAAGTCTAACGGGGAAGTTGGAAGATGAAATCTCTTTTTTGAGAGAAACCAAAACAATATTGAGTAAAGAAAAAGAAGCCAAAGAAAAAGTGGTTGATGAACAAGCTCGTTTAAAAGCAGAACTTGGTGGACAAAAGAGTGTGGTAGAAGAAAACAAAAAAGCCAAAGAAACTCTTCTCGCTCAAACCAAGAACAAAGAAGCAGAGTATCAAAAGCTTTTACAAGATAACATTGCTAGACAAAAACAATCTGAATCAGATTTGTTTAGGTTGGAGTCTGAACTGCAAATTGCTTTGGACCCATCTCTTATTCCTAAGGCCAAGCATAGTGTGCTTTCTTGGCCGTTAGATAAAATTTATATTACTGGCGTTTTTGGGACCACTGTCGGAGGATTACAATTATATAAACAAGGTTTTCATAACGGAGTAGATTTTAGAGCTTCGCAGGGTACAAAAGTAAAAGCGGTGCTTTCGGGTACAGTGGAGGGAACAGGGAACACAGACGAACAAAAAGGTTGCTACTCTTATGGTCGTTGGATTCTTATTAAACACAATAATGGTCTAACTTCTGTTTATGCCCATTTATCAGCCACAGTAGTTAAGGCTGGGCAAACTGTTGCTACTGGTCAGACTATTGGATATTCTGGAGGGCAACCTGGAGTGTTTGGTTCTGGATATTCTACTGGGCCACATTTGCACCTCGGTCTATTTGCTAGCCAAGGTGTGGAGATAAGGCAATTTACTACGAGTATTGGCTGTAAGCAGGTTTCTGTACCAATTTCCAAGGGTACTGATGCTTATTTAGATCCACTTGCTTACTTACCAGCACTTTAATAGACTAAGAGTATGAATAGTCAGAAAGGCTTTATCGGTTGGGCCATACTTATCATCATTGCTTTGGCTCTACTCAAGTATTATCTTGATTGGTCTATTTTTGACATCTTGTCATCAGAGGAGGGGAGAGCGACCGCAGAATATATAAAGAAGGTCATTTCTATATCATGGTCTTACCTTCAAGTGCCTATAGCATTTATTTGGGACAAGATTGTAGAGCTAGTTAGGTCTTTTTAGTTTCTGGATTAAATATGAAAGCTTTCAAAATCATTATCTTCTTTTTATTGGCACCCATTTATGTGCCTGTGTTCTTTTTTATGAATGCGACTTTTAAGTGGTGGCAAGGTCTTCTCGGTGATTAGGTTCTTGTTCTAAACAATGTGACAAATTACTTTTAATGTGGCTTTATAAGGCACCTGTGGATAACTTTCTGGTGGGTCCCCTATTGGAGAGTGGGGAAGTGGCTCCCCCAGTAGGCTTTTAATTTTCTTTTTCAATGATCCATACCACAAGAGAGAAGGGTTTATGTGAGATGGTCTAATGACCCTCTAAGTTGTTAAATGATGTTAATTGTTAACTCAGTGATGATTTGTATAATTTTTCTATAATGTCTATTTGGTTTATTATTAAATAAGCCTACATGGTGTAAAAGATACATTGTGCGACAGCTAGATATAAAATAATAAAGCAAAATAAGGACTTCTATCTGCCGATGGCAGATAGGCCCACCTACCCCACTATAATTAATTTACGACAACTGATACGCAGTTTTTTATTTCCCCGTATTGAACACAGATTTGGGTAGTTCCCTGACCTACTCTTTTTATAATGCCAGTTTCTGGATTGATAGATAAAACTGATGGATTAGTTGAATACCAGATAAGGCCTACTAAGCTTATAAAGCCGATTTTTTTTAGATATAAATTCATGTCTAGATTATAGCATTATTGGAAAGATGCTCACTATCATTATATAAACAAAACAAAACCGCCACTTGCGTGGCGGTTTTGTTTAATCTACCAGTTGGCAGATTACCTTTTAGCGATTTCAGAATTGCTGAACTTTGACCAACAAGGTGATGAGGACATCCAGGGCTTGACCCCCTGCTTCTCGTACAGATAACGAGCGTAGCTGACGTTGTCATCAATGTTGTGTAAGTCCAATCCCATCTTCTCTGCTGTATCCTCGTGGTAAAGGAGGTTGATCTGCATCACACCTCTATCGTAAGTGTTCTTTCGTCCCTTTAAGATAGTACCGTTTGAATTGTACTGGCGAAATTGGGACTCACACTTGGCGACAGATACCATGATAGGAATATCGGCAAAGTAGTCGTTAATGAACTTTTCTACATTTTCTGAATCCGTAATCGGCATATAGTCTTCAGACTTCACCTCTTTGGCCATAGCTTGAGTTTCCTCAAGGTTATGGACTAGGGTAGCTCCGTTTTCAGAAAGCTGGATTGAAGGTGATATCATTGCTGGCATCACTGCAACTGCTGAAGAGGAGAGACTGATAAGAAGACTAAGAGTCGTAAGCTGTAAAATAACAGTAGGATAAATTTTTAATTTTAGGTGTCCGTATCCGTAATATGTTTCGCCGAAGCGAGACATTCTTCTCCTAAATGAAAAGCCAGCCCTTGCTGACTTGCTATAATACTAGCACACCTGACTCTTGAAGTCAAGTAATTTATGTGGTGAAATAATTGTTTCATGGCTCAACAAAGCCATTTATTAGCTCTATATTATAAGCCATTTTTTACCCTTTTTTACTTATTATTTTGGTTTGCAATTGCCAGCCAAGGTATAACCTGATTTCTCGGCTTCTTCTGGTGAAGAAAAGGTTATTTTATTGGCTTCTGATATTTGTTTGGCTCCTGGGCAGTATGAATAATGGTATTTATTACCTTTACTTGAGCCAACTATACTCCCCTGTTTTATGGCTTCTATGGCGTTAGCAGTTTGAGTATTAGGCTTGGAGTTGTTTATTGGTCCGCCCTCTAACCCAGCCAAAGTGGGGTCAAATTCTATCTTAATAGGCTCTCTATTCCCTGCTACTGATAGTCTACCTAGGCCAAAAATGAGCATAGCCGATAAGATAATTACTACAGCTAGGAATATCTTCCTGAGGAATAGATAGCGGTCTATGACTACCCCATCTGGGTAGACTTCGCCGTTTTCATCAAATGAAATTGTTTCTGGGCCGTTTTTGGAGTTGATTTTATTCAATAGATGGTGTATATTCATACCTGCTAATTATAGACCAATATGGCACATAAGAAATCAGCAGGAACAAGTAAAAACGGCCGAGATTCCAATCCTAAGTATTTGGGTATCAAGGTTACTCCAGGCGACAAAGCCCAAGTCGGCTCTGTTTTAGTGCGCCAGAGGGGTACCGATGTTTTACCCGGTAAGAATGTCTCCATGGGTCGTGATCACACTCTATTTGCCATGAAAGATGGTCTAGTTTCTATGACCTACAAACGTAAGGTTCACTTTGATAATAGTGTTATGAAAAAGAAGGTTATGAATGTCTTGCCTCGCTAATTAAGAGGTACAACTTTGAGGGAAAACTCAGCACTCCCCTCCTTCAAAGAAATCGGCACAGAGAAAGTGCCGATTTCTTTTATAGGTGTTGTTAGTTTAATGTACTCTCCCGGTAAATTAATCCCAGCTTCCTTTGAAAGAAGTTCACTAAGTTTGTTTTTATTGATAGAAGCAAAAAGGTGGCCCTTTTCATTAGCCTTTACTTTGATGGTGATAGTGGTGTTTTTGAGCTTTTGACTAGTTTCGTAAAGAGTGTGAGATTTATTAACTTTAGCCTTTTCAAGTTGCTTTTTGAGTTCTAAAACTTGTTTGGCTGACGAACCTGAGACAGGTACTGCCATTTTCTTGGGTATAAGAGAGTTATTAGCATAGCCATCTGAGACTTCTTTTTCTTCAAACCTTCTCCCTATTCCTTTGACATCTTTGAGTAATATGACTTTCATCCCGTTAGAGATAGGTAACATTTTAATCTAGATTAAAATGTTACCGTAAATTAATTGTTTATTTTAATGTAAAATCTACCGCCGTGGTTACTTTTTTATGCTAGCACAAAAAAGCAATCATGTAATCTCTAACGGGATTCATACTTATTACATTTGATTTAAAACTTCTACTGCTTTATCAAGCTGGGGATCTCGGTCGGCTTCTCTATCAGCTGGTGTGTATTCTACTTTGTAGTCTGGTTCTATGCCGTGATCTGAAATAGAAACTCCATTTGGGGTGAGCCATCGGGCTACGGTGATTTTGATAGAAGTATCAGGGGTGACATTGACTAGTTCTTGAACAGAGCCCTTACCAAAGGTCTTGGTGCCCACTAATACTGCCTTACCTTGTTCAGACAAGGCTCCAGCCAAGATTTCCGAAGCAGAAGCTGAACCACTGTTGACTAAGATGGCGAATTTGAGATTGTCATTGAAGACATCATAACCTTTACTCCTATAGACCTTTTGCTCTTTACCTTCTCCAAAGTCTTCTTTTACCACTACTTTGCTTGGTGGTAAAAACCAACTTGCCATATCAATAGCTGCTTCCAAATAACCTCCTGGGTTACCTCTCAAATCTAAAACTAATTTGTCTCCCCCAGTAATAATAAACTCTCTTAGTGCCTGCCTAAATAAATTGGGAGAATTTGAAGAAAAACTGTATAGCTCTATAACAAATGTGCCGTCTGCTAAGACTTTGGTATTGATAGTGGGTATATCTATAACATCACGAGTGATATTGACTTCAAAAGGATCTTCCACCCCCTCTCTGTAAACAGTTAGGGAAACATCTGTGCCTCTTGGCCCGCGAATATTATTAACTGCATCTTCGGTAGAAAAGCCTGAGGTGACTTTGTCATTTATTTTTACAATTCTGTCTCCAGCGATCATACCGGCTCTTTGTGCTGGAGAGTCTTTGAGTGGTGATATGACGGTGATAGCACCGTCTTGGGCCACTATCTCCATACCGACTCCTTCAAAGTTGCCTCTAATATCAGATTCAAATATGTCTGATTCTACAGGTGGGAAAAAGACTGTATAAGGGTCTCCCAGGGAACTTGTCATGCCTTGAATAGCTCCCCATAGTTTGTCTTCATCAGTAGCCATTTTTCTAGTGGAAGAAGATGAGACATATTTTTCATTTAAAAGATTCCAAGCTTTCCAAAATGGAGCGAAATCTACCCCAGCAGGTTCTCCTTCGGATGGGTTTTTAATACCAGAAATATTTGTAGTATTTTCTGTGATTCCGACACTTTTACCTAGAGAGAAAGAACCTAGGGCGATGATTGCCCCGATAAATAGGACGGCACCGTGCTTTCTCAAGAAATTCATTAGTGAGATTATATCATCTTTCCTGCTATAATGAAGTTATTAAGATGAAGATTTACAATACTCTGACAGACAAATTAGAAGACTTCAAGTCCTTAAAGGAAAATAAGGTGACCATGTATCATTGTGGACCAACTGTCTACAATTATGTTCACATTGGAAATTTAAGATCATATATTTTGGCCGATATCTTGCGACGCGCTTTTGAATATGAGAATTTTGAAGTAAAACAAGTTATCAATATTACCGATATTGGACACTTAACATCTGATGCAGATTCTGGTGATGACAAAATGGTCAAAGGTTTAAAAAGAGAGGGTTTACCAATAAGTTTGGATGGTCTGAAACAATTATCAGATAAATACACCAAGGCTTTTGAAGAAGATTTATATGCTATTAATATCAAAAAGCCAGATTACTTACCCAAAGCTACAGATTATCTTGAGAATGAAATTGAATTAATAAAAACTCTTGAGACCAAAGGTTTTACTTATAAACTAGAAGATGGTGTTTATTTTGATACCGCTCAATTACCCGATTACGGCAAACTTGGTGGTCTTACTCCTATAAATGAAAGTGAAGCCAGGGTAGATGTTTCTGGTAAGAAAAGTCCTAGAGATTTTGTGTTGTGGAAAATCTCTACAGATGGACACCTCGGCTTCCCTTCCCCATGGGGTAACGGCTTTCCTGGTTGGCATATTGAATGTTCTGCTATGTCCAAGGAATTATTGGGTCAGCCATTTGATATTCACACCGGCGGTATTGATCACATTCCCGTGCATCACAACAACGAAATTGCTCAATCAGAAGCGGCGTACGGTACCCTACTTGCCAATTACTGGATTCATAATGAATTTGTAAATTTATCTGGGGCCAAAATGGCCAAATCAGAAGGTAATATTTTGACCCTCAAGACCTTAGAAGAAAAGGGCTTCTCTCCCCTAGCCTATAGATATTTCTTACTATTATCACACTATAGGAGTCCTACTAATTTCACCTGGGAAGCCTTGGAAGCAGCCCAGAATGCCCTTAATAAGCTCAAAAACACCATGTCAAGGATGCCCCTTGGCAGTGGAGTGGTGAACGAGACTTACAAAGCTCAATTCAAAGAAAAAATAGAAAATGATTTTAATACTGCCCAAGCTATAGCAGTGATTTGGACCATGCTCAAAGATAAAGATGTTTCTAGTGAAGACAAATTAGCTACTATCAAAGATTTTGACAAAGTGCTCGGACTTGGGCTCTGATATCTTATACACACCTTAGACACCAAGTTTTCCCTAGTTTTTATTTTGAGAACTTCTTTGTGACTGTTAGCATAGTGTTATGCAGGTAATTTCAACTCACGCTCCCAAAGTTGGTCCTCGTATTCCCCCACACAGCCTTGAAGCTGAAATGGCTCTTTTGGGTTCTATTATGCTTCGTCCAGATGTCATCTACGAGATTATGGACATTGTTACTCCAGCTTCTTTTTATTTTGATAAACATAAAACAATTTTTGAAGCGATGCTTGAGCTCTTTGGCAAGCATCAGCCGATTGATATTCTCTCTGTCTCTACTAGATTAAAAGAAATAGAAGTTTTGGAGAGGATTGGGGGTACTACTTTCCTCACCGAGCTTTCTTCTACTGTGCCATCTTCGGCTAATGCCAAACACTATGCAGAAATAGTGATGAAGAAATACATGATGCGTCAGCTTATAGAGGCGTCTGAACATCTCTCTCACCTCGGGTTTAATGAAGCCGGTGAATTAGAAGAAATATTGGATGAAGCCGAGAAGAAAGTTTTTGATATTACAGAAAGATTTGCTGGTTCGGCTCGGTTCAAGGATATTGTTCCCCTACTGACAGAAGCTTTTGAAAGATTTGAAAAGTTGTCTAGTGCAGATCATGAATTACGCGGTGTGCCCACTGGTTTCAAATCGTTAGATGATATTTTGGGGGGCTTCCAACCCTCGGACCTTATTATTCTCGCCGCCCGTCCTTCTGTTGGTAAGACAGCCCTTGCTTTGGATATTGCGAGAAGAACTGCTTCAGATTATAAAACTCCAGTGGGAATATTTTCACTTGAAATGAGTGCCGACCAGTTGGTTGACCGTATTGTGGCTGCTCAATCTAGAACAGATGCCTCTGTTATTAGAAAAGGTGTCAGAGTTCAAACTGGGACTTGGAGAGATGATGTATTTAAAAATATTCGTGACGCTTTGGATGAACTATCTCGCACTCCGATATTTATAGATGATCAACCAGGTAACACTATTATGAAAATGCGTTCAGCCGCTAGAAAGTTGAAGATTGAAAAAGGCCTCAAGTTACTTATCGTAGACTACCTCCAGTTGATGTCCCCTTCTTCTGCTCGGTCTAATGATTCTATGGTGCAACAAGTGACAGAGATTTCTCGTTCACTCAAACATCTTGCACGTGAATTAAATATTCCTGTGGTAGCTCTCTCTCAGCTTTCTCGTAACATTGAGACTCGTGGGGGCAAACCAAAGCTTTCTGATCTTAGAGACTCTGGTTCTATTGAACAAGACGCAGACTTGGTGATGTTTATTCATCAAACCGAAGAAGATATCCGTGATGAAAACGGTAAGATGAAAGAGGTCCAAAGAAAGGAGCTTATTATTGCTAAACATAGAAACGGTCCCCTTGGCTCGGCCCTGCTTGATTACCACACTCGTTTTAACACCTTTGTAGAGATAGACTATTCTAATTACGGTAAAGCCGAAGAAGATTTTACTAATTTTTAATATTGTTGACTCTAGGGTTTGATTATAGTTATATCTAGGAGGAGGATATATGTTGATATGGTAGACAGGAAGGCGCCGTGGACGGGTTATTTCCGTGTTGTCGGAGAAGTTCATCAAGACGGTGAAGTCTACCGTCTTGATGATATTTCTGATGAACTGAAGGCTAAGGTGATCGCCGAGGCCTTCGTCAAAAGTGACCCCAATTCGTACGAGGCCTATGTGTACAACTGGAGAGGAGAACAAATTTACCCAGATAAATCCAAGAACTAGCTTCGGCCCGCACCAGGGTGTGAGTGATGGGTACGCCCCATCACTCACGGTGGCGGGCTTTTCCTTTGTGTTAAAATAGCGGGATGAATCTCGTTAGAAATAACATGGTTATGTATTACACTTATATCTTGAAATGAATTCCATAGATAAACTAGCCGAAATGTTTGCAAACTTCCCAGGTATTGGACCTAGGCAAGCCAAGAGGTTTGTTTATTTTCTCCTTTCCA
>Ga0100403_1002006_pt1 | contig 17003 bp, 19 predicted proteins | sample CryGeymet201501t_FD_83663 | JGI IMG/M metagenome (GOLD analysis project Ga0100403, IMG submission 83663) | Groundwater microbial communities from Crystal Geyser aquifers in Utah, USA - Crystal Geyser metaG 2015-01t | ecosystem: Environmental > Aquatic > Deep subsurface > Groundwater | place...
TCCAAAGATTTTTCAAAAAGATCAGCAAAAGATTCGCCATTTTTATAAGTTGATTTACTGAAGATCCCAGGATTCTGGGGCACTTCGTTGTCAGCAGCGTCCAATTGAGCAAGGACCTTTTCCCTCTCAATCTGAGATTTAGATTTTCCTTTATCGCTACCGGTTGACGTTTTGTTCAATAGAGCCTCCTCTTGGATCTTAAGTATGTTGGTGGGCCGCGTTCTTCAGAGCCAGTTGAAGCCCGACTTAAGATCCGATTATTAATAAATTTCTCGCTCTGAAAAATAAAAACGCGAACCTCTGTTTATAGAGCTTAGATGCTCAAAGTCAAAAGGATTTTGGCCCTTAAAGTGGGCGTTTTAAAGGGCGATCGGGAGGGGACGCTCAGGGCCTCAAGAGAGGGCTTTTAGAGACCATTCATAGACTTTATCAACCACCTCTTCCAAAGTCATATTGGTGGTGTCAAGAACTCGGGCCCCTTCGGGTATCGTTAAGGGTGCGGCCTTTCGGTGACTGTCTTGAGAATCTCTCTGAGACTGAGAGGCCTGAGTCTTTTCTGGATCGAGACCTTGCTCTATGGCTCTTCTCTTGGCTCTGAGCTCAGGATTTGCCGTCAGATAGACCTTCAAAAGCGCCTCGGGAAAGACAATGGATCCACAGTCTCGACCCTCAGCAACCAATCCAGCTGTTGTTTTGGCAGGAAGGGACCTTTGCGCCTCCAAAAGAGCTTTTCGAACTAACCCCAACTGACTGATTTGACTCGCTTTTTCACCGACTCCTTCTGAGAAAATCTCTGGTGAAACATCCTGATCTTTATAAAAAACCAAGGTCTTTTCAGGATGGAGCTCCACCCTCCATACATCGGAGGTGGCCAAGGCCGCCAAGGCCTTCTCGTCACTGGAATCCACCTTTTCTTGATTGGCCGCATAGGCCAAGCCTCGATAAAAGGCGCCTGTCGAAACCCAGTTCCATTCCAATTTCTTCGCTAAGTCACGACTTACAGAGGATTTTCCCGAAGCCGAAGGTCCATCAATAGTAATCACAGGTTCAATCCATTTTTTCATTTGTTTAATTTCTGATTTTCTTATGCGTCTAGTTTCTTAAAAAGCTTAAGACTTCCGTCAGTGCTTTCATGGCTTTTTCATTTTCTTCGTGAAGACCTACGCTCCACCTCAAATAGGTAGGAAGACCATAGTTTGAAACGGGTCTCAAAATCACTCCTTTTTTAAGAAGCTCTTTGAAAACCAAATCCGCCTCATAGCCTGCATCGAATAAAACAAAGTTCGCTTGAGTTGGAAGAAACCGCAAGCCTTGTCGCTTCAGGTAAGACTCAATTTGTTCAACTCCCGTCCAAGTGATCACCTGAACCCGTTTGAGGTGATCACTGTCACTTAAAGCAGCAGTCACGGCCGCCTGAGCCACAGAGTTGACATTAAAGGGGTTTCGGACTCGGTGAATGAGATCCGTCACTGACTCCGGAGCAATCAGAACGCCCACTCGAAGTCCAGCCAATCCGAAAACCTTACTCATGGTTCTTAAAACAACTACATTGTCATAAGTGTTCATCTGGGCCACACCATCAGGGTAGCTTTCAGCTCGCACAAACTCCCGGTAAGCTTCATCGAGCACGACCAAGACGTCTTTATCTGCAGCCACTTCCATAAACTCTTTAAACTCGGCTTGAGAAAAGTAAACTCCCGTGGGGTTGTTTGGATTGGGCAGAAACACCAAACGAACTTTGTCTGAGACTCTCAAGAATTCAGCCATCGCTTTCAAATCAAATCGCATTTCGGCTTTCGCTGGAATCTCGACAACTTCCACACTGGAAGCCTGAGCCGAAATTTTGTAAGCGATAAAGGAGTATTCAGAAATTAAAATGGCATCTCCAGGGCGGCAGTAAACTTTGATCAACAAATCAATCAATTCGTTGGATCCGTTTCCAAAAACCAACTTTTCAGGAGCAACTTTAAGATATTTACTCATCGCTCGCTTCAGGTCATAAGCCGACCCATCAGGATATCGATTGATCTCTTGAAGGGCTTTTGTCATTGCTGCCAGAATTTTTTCGCTGGGCCCAATCGGACACTCATTGCTGGCAAGCTTAACCACATCACTTAAACCATATTCTCTTTTTGTCTCTGAAATCGGTTTTCCAGGGGAATACGGAACTAGGGATAAAATCTCTGGTGCCACTTTCATTTTTAACTCACTCCTTTGAATTTAACAGAACTCGCTTCACGCCAGATTTTTTCACGGCCTCCACAAGTTCACGACAATGTTGATCACTTTTAGTTTCTAATAAAAAGGTGATGACGGTCTCACTCAGCTGAAGGCCGGTGCGCACGCGATCATGACTCACTTCAATGATATTGGCTCCGTGAAGAGCAATAATTTCCGACAAGCGATTTAAAGTTCCCGGGCGATCCGCCACGATGGCTTCAAACCGCACCAGACGTCCTTTTTGGGTCAAACCTCTTTCAATAACTTTCGAAATCAAATTGAGGTCGATGTTTCCTCCACTGAGGAGTAACACGGTCTTTTTACCCAAATCCCAACCGGCTTTTAGAGCTCCCGCTAAGACGACGGCACCCGACCCCTCCACCACCGTTTTTGCTCTTTCTAAGAAAAAGACGATGGATTCCGCAATTTCATTGTCAGAGACGGCCACGATGTCATCAACATAAGGCTTGATGTAGTCGTTTAAAATTTGCTCGTTCGGCTTCTTGACCGAAATCCCATCAGCAATGGTCATCAAACCTTCCGGAAGCTCAACCGGCTTTCCGCCAAAAATCTGCATCATCCCCGGAGAGACCTCGGACACCACACCAAAAACTTTGACTTTGGGATTTATGGATTTCATCGCCATGGCGACCCCAGAGATTAATCCACCGCCACCGATAGGAACGATGACTGAGTCCAAGTCCGGAAGCGCCTCCATCAATTCGACCCCTATAGTCCCTTGACCCGCCATAATCATCGGGTCGTTGTAGGGGTGAATAAAAGTTAGCCCCTTCTCATGGAGAATCTCCTGAGCTTTCTGAAAGGCCTCATCGTAGACTCGACCGCTTAGAACGACTTCAGCTCCATAACCCCGAGTCGCGATCACTTTTACAAGCGGAGCGGTTTCAGGCATCACCACAATAGATTTTGTTTTTAAGTGAGAGGCACTGAAGGCCACTCCTTGAGCATGGTTTCCTGCTGAGGAGGCAATCACCCCTCGAGCCCGCTCTTCCTCAGTGAGAGAGAGCATTTTATTTAGCGAACCTCGGATTTTAAAACTGCCCGTTCTCTGCTGGTTTTCCATTTTTAGGTAAACCTGACAGCCGAGCAGATCGGAGGCACTTTGAGAGTGGGACAGTGGTGTTTCTAACACCACGTCCTTAATCTTTACTCGGGCTTCTAAAATGTCTTTGAGAGAAATTGGCATCCCCTCAATTGACGATCTTTACCAGTAGGCAGTCAAGCCTTGAATGGCGGGCCATTCCCCTTTCATCAGGGGGGGGCGCTCCAAACCCTCTGAGAAGACAGGCTTAGAAAAATCGTCATAGTAATAGAAGGGGGCAAAGGCCTTTTTGCAGTGCGAACACCGCTCCAAGATCTTATTCAATTTCCCCTTAACTTCTGTCGTTTCTCCACAGATGTGGCAGCGGCGAAAAGCTTCGACTTTCTTCACTTTTACTCCCCTACCCACAGACCAAAGACAGATTATCACTGGTGGTTGAGAGGTGAAATAGGCCGAAATGAGAATGGGTGATTTATTCCTTGGCGCTGTGCTCCAAGTGCGCGGGAGTTGGGGAATAAAGGCGTGAAAAAAGACTCTTTTGAGTGTCTCAGATTGGGAATTGCTTAGGTCCTCAAAGGCTGTGGCCGCGCACGAAGGCGGGGGAATGAGAGAGTTGGGTTTTTTTGCATAATGACTTTCGGGGAAGGATTTTGGGGACAATCCGTCGCGTCTGAATCGGCCCTCTCATTCCATTTCGCGCAGGAAGGTTCTCTAACATTGAACGATCAATTGAATCTCACACAAAAAGTAAGTGTCAACTGTGCGACAGAATGGCTCTTCTCTAAAGACATTCTGAAGAGCAAGTGTCATTCTCAAGTGTACAGGCGAATTGACCTACACTCCGAAATGTCACTCAAAATATCCAAATAGCAGAATGTAATAGACTGCAAAAATTATTTGACAGGTTTTTCAAACCACGAGGTCAGGCGCTATGAAATGCAACGACCGGCCCGATACATTTTTGAACTTCTACAACCTAAAAAACCATCCATGCGGCTCCAATCATCTCAGATCAGGATATTTGAAATGGTCTTGCCCCTTACAAAATGAGCGCTGCAAAACCTCTGGCACACTCTTTCAATACTGAGGAGGTCTTGATGAATCTAAAAATCCTTAAAGACGGTGAGCTTCTGAAGCAAACAAAAGAGCTCGTACGAAATGAACGGCAACTGCTGACACAAATTCTACAGCATTTGAGAGAGGTCGAACGGCGGAAGCTGTTTTCAGAACTTGGCTACCAAAGCCTCTTTGAGTATGCCGTCAAGGAACTCAACTACAGTGAAGGTCAGGCCGGGCGAAGAATTCAAGCGATGCGACTTCTCAAAGAACTTCCTCAATTAGAGTCGAAGATTGCGTCGGGAACTTTGAGTTTAAGTAACATCTCTCAAGCGCAAATCTATTTTAGAGGGGGGTGAAGAAGAAGGATCCTGAAAAGAAAATAGAGTCGGAAGACAAGCTTTCTATTCTTGAAACCTTGCAAAACAAGTCCGCACGGGAGGGGCAAAAGATTTTAATCAAACTCCAGCCCAGCCTGGCACTTCCCAAAGAAAAAGAAAGAGTGATCACTGAGTCTCATACCGAAGTTCGATTTATTATGACAGCAGAGTTACGATCCAAACTGGAGGTGCTACGCTCTCTTTTGGGATCGAAGGGGGCTCATATGAGTTTTGCGGAACTTATTGAGTATATGGTCGCCCAAAACATTCAAGATTTGAAAGTGAAGAAGTTCGGAAGGAAAAGAGTCTCTACTGAAAATCAGCATTTGAATCCCCTGCCGCGCACGGATGTGACTCCGACGGCGGAGTTGCATCGAAGCAGCTACCTCAACCCACGCTATATCCCTAGAAAAGTTCGTCACCCGGTGTGGGATCGGGATAAGGGGAAGTGCCAGAAATGTGATAGTCGAAATCACCTCAACTTTGACCATATTCGGCCGGTCGCGCTAGGAGGGCTATCTCAATTGGATAACCTTAGGCTCCTTTGCTTTCATTGCAACCAGCGCCACGCGTTTAAAAATTTTGGACCTAGACCCACTAGAAATTTTTAGAAATCACCTTTTCAATAGCTCTTCGCGGGAAACTGAAAAGAAAAAGACTTCGCCTTACTTACATACCCAAGGGAAGGAGGCAAACACACGCTTTTCGTTAGCATCCACAATGACTTCATGTTTGCAGTCGCCAACATCATTCGAATAAGAAATCGCGACAAATCCTGAAAGAGAAAGGCCTTCTTGAACTTTCAAATAATCCTCTTCGCGAGAAAAGTTCGAAGCGAGACGCACGCATTCGAGCAGCTCATCATCATTGTCGGTTTCTGCACACATCTCAACTTTATATCCTTGACCCGATGCCACCACAGACTTTGCAGATAAATCGATGACTTCAGAACCAGTCATCTCTGCTTGTGAGTAAGATCCCAAGAGACCGAAAACGGCAGCTAGAAGAACAAGTCTGATTTTCACTAATGACTCCTTAAGTAGGTGATTACTTTTTGTAGAGCTATAACATCCGTATCCGTAAAAGTGCCAATGAACGTTTTAACTTGAAACTATTTCATTTTTTAGAATTTGAATTAGATCTCAATGCCATATTTTTAGATTTTTCTCTCACCAACTGGTTCCAATTTCATCATTATATGGAGAGAGAATTAAGGCCCCGACTCAATAAAGAAGAGGCCTCACAAGATCTAGTGAGAGGCTCTGGCCGCATCAAAGCAATCTTGCTTATTTCCAAAGCTACCAATGGTCTCTTTTGATCCATCCGGAAGAACCGCTATAAGCCACCATTGGCTCGAGTGAGTTACACAGGTGAGCACCGCGCCGGATGAGGACCCCTCTCCAGTACAGGAAACCGTCACCGTTTCTCCGGCTTCCACTTTGGCAGATGACCCTGGCGCCAATTCAATCTCAGTAGATAAAGCACCCTGACTCAAAAGAAAAATTGTGGCTATAAGTGATTTTCTCATTCTTAGATCTCCTCTGACTTAAATGGTTTTACGTGTCCATTCTGTAGATGAGCCAAAAAACCTTCCCTGTTAAGGGTTTTAAGATAAATTGTATTTATTTTGCAATCTTAGCAGGGTTCGAAAGATCATTTATTATAGAATATTATATCTCTTATGAACATGAAATCAATTTGTCGATTCCCAATCTAATTCAGCGATTCAATCAGGCTTTCCCTAAAGCCTCTTCAACGGGGAATCTCTAAGAAGGCCTTAGAGGAAGTTCTCTGAACTAACCCACACTGTTTCGATAGATATCTAAAAGATCATCCACTTTTAAAGATGCGCCACCGACGAGAAATCCATTCACCTCTTTAAGCTTTGCAAGCCCGGCGCAATTCGCGGCCTTTACAGATCCGCCATATAAAATGGGAGTGGAAGGACCAGAGTCTTGAGAAAGTTCCATGAGAATGTCTCTCAAATGATTGTGAACTTCCGCCACCTGCTCAATGGTTGCCACTTCACCAGTTCCAATGGCCCAAACAGGCTCGTACGCTACAAATACTGGCTTAGAGAAATCAACTTGGGAAAGACCAGACTTGAGTTGCCTTGTGATCACGTCGTTGGTTCGTCCCCACTTGCGATCGTCGATGGTTTCACCCACACATAGGACAGGAGTCACACCGCAATCTTGCAAGGCCTTCACTTTTTGTCCCATGAACTCATCTGGCTCTAAGAAGACATGTCTTCTTTCGCTATGACCGACCAAACAGTAGGACGCTCCCATCTCTGAAAGGAGCGCTGGGGAGTTTTCTCCAGTAAAAGCACCCGAATCCTTGAAGTAGCAGTTTTGTCCACCCCAAGAAACTTGAGTGCTCTTAAAACCTTCCACCAACTGATAGGCCACTAGGGCCGGAGGAAAAATACAAAAAGCACTTTGCTCAGAGTCTTTGACCTTTTCACGAAACTCCCTCGCGTACTCCCCAGTTTCCTGAATCGTCTTGTTCATCTTCCAGTTTCCAAAAACATAAAAGCTCATCTTTATAACTCCTCTGTGGAGTCTTCGGAGCGCTTTGGCGGCCGAAGAATCTCAATCCCGGGAAGCTTGGTTCCTTCTAAAAACTCAAGGCTCGCGCCTCCACCAGTGGAAATATGAGAAAAACGATCGGCAAAGCCGGAGGCTTCAGCTGCAGCTGCGGAATCACCGCCACCGACCACACTGAAGGAGTCCCCATCCACAATCCCCTGAGCCACTCCGAAAGTTCCCTGAGAAAGCTCGGGCTTTTCGAAGACGCCCATGGGACCATTCCAAAAAACTGTTTTCGCCTGCAGAAGGGCTTGCCGGTAAAGTTCAATGGTCTTCGGCCCAATATCGAGACCCATCCTGCCCTCTGGGATGGATGGCGTCGTGGTCAAGGCCAAATCACTTAAGCTATCAAATGACGAAGAGGCCATATGATCTACTGGAAGTAAAAGCTGTTTGCCGCGAGTTTCAAATCTTCGGATCACTTCTTTTGCAAACTGCACTCGGTCCTTCTCAACACGTGAAGCACCAACACTGATTCCCTTTGCGACGAGAAAAGTGTAAGCCATAGCGCCGCCGACAATCAAAACGTCAACCGAATCTAAAAGCTTCTCTAAGACGGCAATTTTATCACTCACCTTTGAGCCACCCATGATGGCCACAAAAGGCTTTTCTGGATGGTTTCTGATTCTTTCAAGAGTCTCAATCTCTTTTTTCATGAGCAACCCAATGCCCTTCTTTTCAATCAAAGAAGGAAGAGCATGAATGCTGGCATGCTGTCGGTGACTGGCGCCAAAAGCGTCATTGATGTAGATGTCGGTGTAGTCAGCCAAGTGTTGAGCAAACTCTCTGGAGTTGGATTCTTCTCCTGAATCAAATCTTAGATTTTCTAAAAGAATAATATGATTAGATTTTAAGCCGGCAAGCAAAGCCTTTGGCGTGTCGCTGGCCGGATCTTCCACCAAAAACACATCCACGCCTAAGCGATTTTGAAGAGCTTCAGCGATCACTTCCATCGAGAGCTTTGATCGATCCGCTTCGGTCTTAGGTCGACCTAAATGACTGGCCAGAACCAACTTGGCCCCTTTCTCAAGGGCATAAGAAATGGTGGGAAGAGCTGCTGTCAGTCGAGTCTCATCGGTGATTCGTCCGCTGGAATCCAGCGGCAAATTTAAATCCAATCTTAAAAACACTCTGGCATCATCCAAATGGAAATGCTCGATGGATTTGATTCCCTGAAGAACAGAAGCTTGAGCCACTACCAACCTCGGCTTTCCATGTATTTGGCCACATCGATCATCCGATGGGAGAATCCTGTTTCATTGTCATACCAGGAAAAGATCTTAGCTAAATGATTGTCGATCACCATTGTGCTTTGAAGATCAATGATTGAGCTGAGCGGGTTGCCATTGAAATCAATGCTGACAAGTGGGGCTTCTTCAACTCCCAAAATCCCTTTGAAAGAACCTTCGGACGCTTTTGTTAAAGCTTCGTTGATTGATTCCTTAGTGACACTCTTTTTTGTTTCGACAACGAAGTCCACCAAACTCACATTTGGAGTGGGAACTCTCACTGAGAAGCCATCGATTTTTCCTTTGAGTTCCGGAAGCACCATTCCCACAGCCTTTGCCGCACCTGTGGTGGTCGGAATCATTGAGGAGGTGGCTGTTCTCGCTCGACGGAAATCTTTGTGGTTGTTATCGAGAACCATTTGATCATTGGTGAAGGAATGAATGGTTGTCATCATTCCTTTTTCAATACCAAACTCTTCGTGCAAAACTTTCGCAACGGGAGCCAAGCAGTTGGTCGTGCAGGAAGCATTGCTGACCACTTGATGATCTTTTGGATTGTAAGTTTCATGGTTGATTCCATAAACCAAAGTCAAATCCGCTTCGGGAGCAGGTGCGCTGACCAAAACTTTCTTTGCGCCCGCATCGATGTGTTTCTGGAAGTCACCTCGAGCTTTAAAAGCCCCCGTGCACTCCATAACAATGTCGCAGCCCCATTCTTTCCAAGGAATTTTCGCTGGGTCCCTTTCACAAGACGTTGGGATTTTCTTTCCATCCACAATCAAATAACCTTCTTGGGACTCAACACTCTTAGGATAGACACCATGGGTGGAATCGTACTTTAAAAGATGAGCCGAAAGCTTCGAATCAGCCATGTTGTTGATTCCAACGATTTCCACTTCATCGAATCCAGCTCGAAAGACCAAACGACCAATTCGACCGAACCCATTAATACCGACGCGAATTTTTCCCACAGAAAACTCCTTAAAATGTTTGAAAGAAATGGTCCTTAACTTAGGTTCATTCGGGGAAACAGGTCAAGGGCGTTCGTTTGAGTTTTTTCACTGAGGACTTTTAGGCTCACTCCGAGAAGTTCCGCCACTTTCAAAGCCGTGTGCTGCACAAAAGCGGGCTGATTTTCCTGTCCCCGGTGAGGCATTGGAGCGAGAAAAGGGGCATCGGTCTCCACATGAATCCGATCCAGCGGGATCTTGCTCACAGTTTCCCGGAGCTCCTCTGCCTTTTTAAAGGTCACAACTCCACTGACCGAAATGTCAAAGCCGCAATCCAGGGCCGATTTTGCCAAATCCCAAGTTCCCGTAAAACAGTGGAGAAGCCCCCGCACTTTCCCTTGGTAAGATTTCAAAATGTCCTTGGTGTCGTCTTCCGCATCTCTTGTATGAATTTCAACGGGAAGCCCCAGCTCCTGAGCCAAAGCCATTTGCTGATCGAAGGCCTCCAACTGCTCTTTTTTTGGGGAGTTGTTGTAGTAATAATCCAGACCGATCTCGCCCACGGCGACCACTTTCGTGTTCTGCGAAGCTTCCTTTTTAATAAAGTCTTGAACGGATTGATCCCAAACAGATCCTTCGTGGGGATGCACGCCAAGAGTGCAAACCACAAAGGGATAGAACTTTTCAGCCAATTTCAAAACGGTCTGGAAATCATCGGGCCCAGTTCCAATGTTGATCACTTTCTCCACTCCAGCAGCTTTCGCAGCTGCAACCACCTCGTCCTCGGGGGATTTAATCATGTTGATATGAGTGTGAACGTCAAAAAATCTCTCCATAGCGCGCTCAAATTCTTTCTTGGTTGGATCGTTGTTCAAAGTAGTAGTTCTGAAAAATCAATGTGCGATCCGCATTGGAGGCAATCGCAGCTTCAAGTTCAAAGGCTTTCTGCCAAGCCGTGACCATTTGGTTTCTGGACCAGGAAAACTTTTCTCTCAAACGATCAGAGAAGGGAAGACTTTGATCTTCTGGGGAGTTCTCAAAAGCGAGATCTCTGAAAAAAAACTGAAGAAGGCGACTGACTTTCAGTGAAGCCTTCCTGTCTTTGACCACAGCGAAAATCCCAGACCAGGCCTCCAGATCTCCCCTTCCGAGTCCCTCTAGGCTGATCTCCACCTGCTCCATCACTTTTGAAAGGTCTTCGGACTTCCAATCCTCCACCTCGGAGACCTGGCCTCGAGACAAATTCACCAACCAGCTTGGCGAGTCCCCAGTGACTTGAATGATCTCCGAGGGATTCAGTGGAAAAAAGCGAAAGCTTTGTGCTCGAGAACGAATGGTCGGAAGCATAGAAGACCACTGAGGTGTGATCAAAATAAAATGGGTTCCCTCAGGTGGCTCTTCTAAAATTTTTAAGAGAGCATTCGAGCTCTGGGCATTCATCTTTTCAGCCGAGTCAATTAGGACAAACCTCTTTGAGGACAAAGACCTGAGTGAAAGTTTTTTGAGAACCTCATGGATTTGATCCACCTTGATGAATTCTCCAGAAGGCTCCACCACATGGAGGGATTCACTGGATCCACTCGCCACTCGAAGACAAGATCCACACTGCCCACAAGGAGAGTCCTGAGAGCTGCAAAGAGCCAGCTGAACGAAAGCCTCGGCGAGAAGCCTCTTTCCCACACCATGGGGACCAACGAAAGCCATTCCCGTGGGAAGCCTTGAATTTTGATTCAATCGGAGGAGACTTTCCCAAACCTCTTCGTGTCCAACCAGTTGATCCCTCAGAGAGGCCACTTAAATTTCCCCAAACTTTTTTGAATCCAAGGAGGAGAGAAGCTCAATCAGAAGATCCTCTGGAGACTTCGAACTGTCTAAAACCAACCAGGAGTCTTTGTTCTCTGTCATTTTGGCCTGCGCCAGATAAGAGGCTCTCACTCTCTCGTGAAAATCAGCTTTCTCGCTTTCAAAACGATCTAAGCTTTCCTCACCGGATTCATATCTTTTTGCCAAACGTTTCGAGGACTCTTGAACGGTCAAGTCCAATAGAACGGTCAACCCCGGCCGCAAACTCTGAGTGGAAAAATCGTTGAGCCACTCAATGGCCGCCACATCAATCCCCCTGGCCCCTCCTTGAAAGGCCACAGAGCTGGCGCGAAAACGATCACACAAAACCCAAGCGCCGGCCCTTAAAGAAGGCTCAATCACTAAGTCCACATGTTGCGCTCGGATGGCTTGATAAAGAAGGGCCTCTGCACGCGGAGTGGGGGCCTGAGTCTCTTTGGAGGTGACCAATTCCCTTAGTTCTTCGCCGAGAGGTGTTCCTCCCGGCTCTCTGGTGACGACCACGGAGTGCCCCTTCGACTTCAAATGAGCTTCAAGACCTCGAATCAAGGTGCTCTTTCCTGAGCCGTCTAGACCTTCAAATACGATAAATGGCATCTGACCTTTGTCCAATAAATCACGAAAGCTGTCACTAATGCGCCGCCCCTGTCCGAAAAGGAGGTGGGAGAGAGACGATGCAAAATGCACAAGCTGTAAAGGTACTGATTGCTGACGATGATGGCCAGATGGCCCATCGATTGGCCTCTGAGCTCGACAACCGAGGGTTTGAGTGCGAAGTGGCTTTAAATGGCCGCAAAGCCAAAGAGCTTTTGCTCGATTGGAAGCCAAAGTTCTTTTTGGTCGACCTCATGCTCCCCGACGGTAACGGGCTGGAGCTGATTCAATTTATTAAAGTGGAGCCCTCTCTTAGACACACCCCCATCCAAACCATCGTCACTTCGGGCCACAACTCGGCATCCAATGTTCATGCGGCACTTCGAGCCGGGGCGAGAGACTATCTTGTGAAACCCTTTACCTGGGTGGACGCCTATCAACGATTGGTCTTCCACCTTCGAGGTCAAAAAGAAATTTCAGGGTCTCCCAAGTTTCAAAAAGGCGCGGCCCTTGAGGACGATGCCCTCGTTCTTCACTTGACGGATTTGGTTTTAAAGCAGGCCCTGGCTAAAGTGAGTCTCGGTGAAATTCTCTTTAATTTAACGGCCATGGCCGCCATCAAAATGGATGGAGTCCGTTGCTCCATCGTCCATGTGGTTGAGGCCTCCAAAGGGGTCGTCGTGGCTTCCAATGACAATAAAAAAGCCTGTGGGATAGAGTTGGATCTGAACAGATATCCAGAAATCACCCAAGCCATGAACTTTGGAAAAATTGTGGCTTTGGAAAACCTGGCCACCGACCCGCACTTTAAAAATCTCCTCAACGATGTGCGAGATGTCCAATTCAACTCTCTGATCGTCTGCCCCATTCAAAGACAAGGCCGCCCGTTTGGTGTCCTTTCGGTCCGTCTGCCAGAAAGCAAAACCAGCCTAGTGGACAACGAAGTTCGCTTTGCCGATATCGTCGCTCAAACGATCTCCTTGATCCTTGGACAGGGGCGCCATTTGGCCGAGGGGGACTACTGGTTAAAAAATCGGCATCAGAAGCAAGTCCTGGCCTTTCCCAGCCCTCAAATCAAAAAGCGGTAGACTTTAGCCCCTATTTCTTTTAAGCCTGACCTTTTAATCGACCAAAAGTCGGAGGATTGAACGACGTGCTCACTTTGTTGGCTATTTTGCATGTGATTATTGGAATTGGATTGGTTGTCTTTGTTTTGCTTCAAGACCCTAAAGGTGGCGGAGCCGGTGGAATGTTTGGTGGCGGGGGCGGAAGCTCAAACAGTGTTTTCGGCTCCACTGGAGCTGGAAATTTCTTAACCACCACAACCAAGTGGTTCGCCATCTGCTTTGCGGTTTCTTGCTTGGCTTTAACTTGCGTCTCAACGACGAACCAGAAAAAAGGCAGTGTCTTAGATACAGGTGATATTTCTGTGCCTGCGACAGCTCCGGTAGAAACGGCTCCTGCGGAGACCGCTCCAGCGGCTGACGAAGGCGCTGCTCCAGAAGCGACTCAAGAAGCCAAGTGAAGCTCAAAGGAATTGGTTTTGCCCTCGGCACAATCGCCGTTGTCTTAAGTTTCTGGCTTTTTCGCTCTCAAGATTTCAACGAAAGACACAGTGATCCTCTTGGGGCCCCCGACTTTAGAGCTCAGGGCCTGATCATCCATTCAAATGCTGAAACTGGAATGGAGCCTCTTCAGCGCCAAAATCAAAAAACCAGTGGAGCGGACGAAGCGCTCACGAAAGAACCTCTCCCACCCAGTTCAATTCGATCTCCACTCTCAAATGATGAGATTCAAAGTGTCTTTTCAGACTACCAAAGACAATTTCAAAATTGTTGGATTCAGAGACTGAAGGACCAACCCAAACTGGCCGGCAAAGTGGACTTTCGCGTTCGAATTTCTCCCCGCGGAAAAATCTCTGAACTCCAGATCACAAATTCCGAAATCGAAGATCCATTGATGCTTCAGTGCCTAAGCTCCACTCTCAACAGAATGTCCTTTAGAGAATTCGAAGGAGAACCCATCGAAGTCCTCTTCCCCCTCGACTTCGCCCTCTAAAAAACAAAGCCCCCAACCCAATCCACTATTAGTTTAAGCTCATCATCACCAGAGCTGATCCACGCCCACCGAAAAAATTCAAATACGAACAACAAAAAAATCCCCACCACAATCCCCAGAGCCGCTCATCCGAGCGCTCCCACCGAGACCGAAGCCCAAAGGCGTTTGCCTGATACATCAATGGCAAACACTAAAAAGTCCCTCACCCTAAATCCATTGAGCCGCTCGCCAGAGCGCTCTTATCCAAGCGAGACCCCGAAAGCTATATCTCAAACGAAGAATACGAACACCGAAAAATCCCTCATCCCGAGCCCATTGAGTCGCTCTTCAGAGCGCTTTTATCGAGGCGGAAGCGCGAAGGCGTATGCATAATACGTCGAGCGCGACCAACGAAGAGAAAAGCGCTCTGAAGAGCGACTCACCGGTCTTCGTGGAGGTAGTCGATAAACTTGGGGACCCACGGCTCACTCGCCCCCTCCAACTCATATACCCGCCCCTCCACTTCAGAGACAACCTTACAAGGCTCCATAGAAAACTCAAAAGACTCAGAGATCACTTCACTCTCTCTAAGAAGAGGCACTAAAATTTCAGCTGTTGATTCGGACAAGATTTTTCTGCGACTCAAGTCATCTAAGGCCAACTCTAACTCATCCACAGTGAATCCATAATTTTGAATCAGATCTCTAGCCACCTGAATCACCTGAACTTGGGACAATCGATGGTCTTGAAAAAGGTCGACGGCAATTTGAAAAGAGTTGTTCGTCGCGATGATTCTCCGGCCAAACTTTAAATAATACTCTGGGTCCGTATCGGTCGCTAAGTTGATGTAAACTTTCTCGACGGGATCATTCACTGGTATGGACTCAAGAAGACGGAAGATCACTTCCACCTGAGGTCCTGTCACATTTAAAACTTTAAAAATTTTTCTCAATTCGCTCTCTTCAATCCGGCGCGCACAAAGGTCAGAATAAAGAGAGTAGATCACTTCGTCGGCTTCGCTATCATCTCCCCAAAGCACTTGTCTCACGTCGTCTCTTAAGTGGAGACGAAGCTGAAGCAAGGCTTGAATTTTATACCCCACTTGCTGAGTGAGACGTCTCCAGCGAGAAAGTCTTAGATTTTTCAAGTTGTCTTTGCAGAAGATTCCAAAAGGATAAATTCCATCCAGATTGAGTTTCTCGTGAACTCTTTTTTCGAGCTGGGGCGGAGAAGCCGTTATAAAATAAATAGGGAAATCTCTCTTATCCCTTTTCTTCTCTTGCCAGTGATTTCTTAAAGCGCGAACCAGTGAGGCGGTACCTGGGACATTTCGTTTTTGAAAGGCCTTCTCCACCGCAATTCTCCAAAGCCCTCTCAGACTCTCAAATCGGGTGTCCAAATAAGTCTTATCGATATCCCAAACGAAAACCTCTTCCACCTGGCTTTCAATTGGGTCAGAAACATAGCGAAAGAGCACCACATCGGCTGTAATCTCTGCTCTGGTTCTCCAATCGCCCATTTTTCCCTCAATTTAATCGACCATTTGTGATAGGTCCTACCATCTATGAGTTTGAAAGAGAATTCGCCCACATACAAGCCACTTCCCATAAAATTGGATTTGAAATGGTCCGAACATCTGCCTTCTTTAGTTTGGAGAGGATATTTTTTATCTGAGGGCCGCCACTCAGATAAAGGCCCCGTCGTCGTTCTCGATCATCTTCTTTTTGCTGAGGCCTTGAATGCTGCATCTCTTCAGCTCGGATATGTGGACTTTCTCTTTTCAATGAGTTTTTTGAAATCCATTTCAAAAGACATCGAGCCTGAAAAACAGGCTTTGGAATCCCAATCCAATTTTCGCTGGAATGAGGAAACTGAAAAACTGGCTGTTCTTCTCCCTTCTCTTCCTGAGAATTTTAAAGACTGGGCGAAAGAAAAGAAACTGGCTTTCAATGACCTTCGTCCAATCTTAAGAAGTCAATCCTCCGCTCTTCAAGGCCACTTAAGGAGATTGGCCGAGTTAAACCCTTCGAAGTCCGTTGGCACCGCCCTGATCGAGACTCTCTGTGATTTGTCTCCAAATGAGATTGAAAACTGTGGATCGGTGGAGTCGGTCAGGGACGCCAAAAACTGGCTTGAGGATTTATCCAAAGCTAAAAACCCATTAACATCTTCAAAAGATCAGAAACGCAGAGAAGTCGTTGAGAAGTGGCCATGGCCCGCTCGAATGAACGGACGCTGGAAGCGATGGGGAGATCAAGCCGGACTTGAGGTACAATTGAGCTGCTTGAATCCTGAAGACTTAAACTCAAAGATCGCCAAGCTCACTGAAATTTCTAAAAAATGGCAGAAAGAACTGCCATGAAGATCCATGAGCTCAATGAAAGATTTGATCATGTTTTTATAGACCGAAGAAGCCTTGGCTCAGAATTGGCCGAACGCGCTGTTCAGCTCTTTAACAAAGAGAAAATCGAATGGGTGAATGAAGCGCCGCTAAAAGAAATTCGAGGTCCGCTCACTCCACGAGAATTTTCACAAAGCAAGCGAAGGCTTTTTATCACTCCCTTTCAAGGGGAGTTTTTTAAACGATGCCCCGGCTCTCGGCCCGGACTGATGTGCTGCAATTATTATGTTCTTAACTGGGGCTCCCAGTGCGACATGAATTGCTCCTATTGCTATTTACAAAGCTTTGTAAACGCTCCGACAATGAGTCTTTACTCCAACATTGATCAAGCTCTCGAAGAGCTTAAAGTGATCGGTCAGAATTTTAAAGGACAGACTCTAAGGATCGGAACGGGCGAAACCGTAGACTCTCTCAGCCTTGATGTGCTGACCTTAAATACAAGAAAGCTCATTTCGTTTTTTAAGGACTATCCAAAATGGACTCTCGAGTTTAAATCCAAAAGCGATGAGGTGGATCAATTTCTGGATTGTGACCACAGCGGAAACGTGGTCGCCAGTTGGTCCGTCAACCCCCAGAACGTGATTGCCGCTGAAGAGCATCTCACAGCGAGTCTGGAGAATCGGTTGAATGCCGCTAAGAA
>Ga0100403_1002007_pt1 | contig 17003 bp, 19 predicted proteins | sample CryGeymet201501t_FD_83663 | JGI IMG/M metagenome (GOLD analysis project Ga0100403, IMG submission 83663) | Groundwater microbial communities from Crystal Geyser aquifers in Utah, USA - Crystal Geyser metaG 2015-01t | ecosystem: Environmental > Aquatic > Deep subsurface > Groundwater | place...
AAATTTCTTTACAGGTGAGAAATCATGACCGCCGCATTTTTTACATTTTATTTCTGTGCGATGTTCATCAAAAAGTGCATTAATTTCTGATTCGTCCATCTTTTCATCTGCAGAAACATCAATTGCCTCTAAGGCCTTGTCGACGCGGATACGCGTGTTACATTTCTTGCACTCTGCAAGTGGGTCAGAAAAACCTTTTGTATGTCCACTTGCTTCCCAGACACGAGGATTTTTGAACATACCAGAGTCAATACCATACCAATTTTCTCTGGAACGTACTGTAGTATTCCACCATGATTGCTTTAAATTATTGAGGAGTTCAACACCATATGGGCCAAAATCGTACACTCCGGCTAATCCTCCATATATTTCTGAACCCTGATACACAAAACCACGTCTTTTTGCAAGACCTATTATTTGTTCCATCAATTCCATATCTTTGTCTGTTTTTTCCATAATATGACTATATCAGCGTTTAAATTATGGGGCAACTACACCAAACCCCGATTGATACAACGCATCATTTATTATTAATGTGGTAATAGAATTACGAATCGAAGTAATATCTATACCAGTAAAATCATCTGTAGCATTAGCTGTTGGAGATTCGACTAATACAGGAACTGTTTCAACTTGGCTAATGCTTGGAGTCATTTCTATTTGAAATGAAACTTCACGTGGAGATGTGTTTTGACCAATTCCTGCTTCTAACCTGCCTATACTCCACAAAACCTGGCGGGTTTCTGGATTATAAACGACCTGTTCTGTGCTTGGAGATATGTTGTTTTTCCACTCTACATATGGAGGTAGCTTTGCGATAACATATGTTTTTGATAGCGGGTTGTAACTATTTGAAAGTGACCATGTGATAGTATAAGAGGTTTTATTATTTACCCTAGGTGGTAATGGCCCTGTGTTTGCAAAACTGGTATTTGAATACAAACTATTTGTCTGAAGAGTTAATTTGCTGTTTATTTTTATGGTTCGAGAAATGTCACTGGACACTTCGCCATTCACCCCCCTATTATCTGTAGTCTGACCATATGCATGTGCTTCTAAAACTAGTTCTGGTTTTCTTTGACTCAAAGCAGTCGAACTAAAGGCATTAACAGTCCCCACTTCAAAACTTAATTTTATTTTTGCTCCTGGTGCCACACTGCGGAGCGATGTGTTGCTGTTTTTATCCCATACTATCTTTCTGTCGGTTGATCTATAGAAACCACCATCTTTTACTTTGATTGTAGAATCATCAACAATCCCATCTGGCACAGAAATCTCTACCGTTCCGTTTTCGATAACGCTATCGAGATTGTTTGCAAAAATCGCTTCTGCCAAAATACTTCTCCCCATATCAACTACTACTTCACCTGACTCTCTACCGTTCAATGACAGCCCTACTGCAAGCAATGGATTTATAATGCTGTATGTTTTTGATGATTCGGATATAAGAGAGCTTATGTTATTTCGATTATTACTATCACTCACACCTACCCTAAACCGTAATGTTCGCTCGTCTTGAGCGCTACCACTCACCGCACCTGTGATAGTAATTTCTCTTTTTTCGTTCGGTTCTATTGAACCCAGATACCATACATTTTTTTCTGAAGATGGCTCTGGGCTGGCACTCTTGAAGTCAAAACCAAAAGGATATTCAGCAATCAAAATAATGTCTTTAACTGTCGTATCAGTATTCGAAGAAACCGTCACCTTGGAAACCATGTCTTGACCCGTAGTAAATTCACTTCCTGTATTCACCTCTACAGTAATCGGCGATGCATCAATAGTAATTTCAAAATCCTGTTTTTTTACAAAAGTAGATGTCGAACCTGGTACGGTATATTCATAGTCTATAGCAAATGTTTTTTTGGTACCCTTATCGCCATACAAAATAACACTGTAATCTTGTTTTGCTACAGCTGAGCTCGGCACGAGCCCTATATCCCTTTTGTCTCGAAGGACTTCTTTTTGTGAATTTTCTGAATTTCTCGAACCATTTGGATAAGTAACAGTGATATTTGATTTTTCAAGTGAAACGCGGTTTGTATTCTCTATCGTCAAAGTAAAATTATAAATCTTTCCGGCCGGTACCGAAGCGTCCCCTTTCAGATTTATCAAGATATTCTCTGATGAAACTTTATTTAGCCCTCCAAAAAAAACATAAGCCGCAATCGCAACAGATATTAGAAAAAATAAAATAGCAGAGTATGTAAATATTTTTAGGTATGTTCGTCTTTTTTTCTTCATAGGTGAATTTTCTAATTTTTCTTCCTCTTCCCATTCTTGAGAAATTTTTGGAATATTTTCCTTGAGTCTAAAGTGGTCTTTTTCTGCAATTTTTTGACCCGGGTCCCTAGAATTTAATCTATCATTTAGTAGCTCGATAGAACTTTTTGTATTATTTCTATTTTGATTTCCGGACTTTTTTTTGACACCAGAAAATGAGGCAGTGTTATCCTTTTCCTCACTTCCCTCTTGTTGATTTTGTGTTTCGTTATCGTCTTGCATACATAGATACAGTATACCAAATAATTAATGTACAGAGTAATCACAAAAACTATATATTTTCCTCTCGTAGAAAATATCAAAATAAAAGCTGACTTGATTCTATTGCCCTGTTTATTTGACCCAGTGCTTCGCTTCGGATTGTATCGAGTCCGTCATATGATGAAATGCTGGAAAGCGGAATAGATATAATTTCACGCAATGAATTATCACCGTCTATATACCCGAGGTTAAAGAGTACCCGGAGAACCCACACCATTTCGATTCGAGATAGTTCCGCATGGGAATATTTTTTTTGTGAAAGTATTCCCATATTATCAACACAGAGGGCAAAAAGTTCTTCATTTTTTTCTTCACCAGCAACAAGACGTTTGACCAAATTAGATACGCGGGCAACAACCCGGAGAGCTTCTTTGTCCACAGATATTGCCTCTATACATACGGCATTGGTAATCCGCCATCCAGTCTTTCCGTGTACGAGCATAATGTCAGTTATGGAATAATCCTGCAATGAAAATCGAAGTTTTGATTTTTCAAAACGAATTCCTTGGGCGTGCACATATACCAAACCCAAATCTGGGGTCAGTAATATGCACACAGAATTAGCCTCTCCTCTCGGGAGTGACCCCAGAACAAGTGCCTTTGTTTTGTAACTCACATGAGCCATTATTTCAAAATAGTTATTTCTCCAAACAATTCTGTGCCATCGGTAATATTTGTTTTGATATCAGAAACTCCACATACAGATTTTATTTCATTTTCGAATTTTTGTGCAATTGATTTTCCTTTTTCTGAAACATTAACCTCGATAACCACAATATCTTTCGGAGAAAGTCCTGCATCTTTTCGTTTCTCTTGGATTGACCGCATTAGATCACGGAACACTCCTTCGTCTTCGAGTTCTGGGGTAATAACAGTGTCCAAAGTTATTTCATTTCCAGAAACAATCGTAACTTTTTTGAGATTAACTTCGTCTCTAATAATAGAAACATATTCATCTTTTCCAACTAATATTTCTGATCCAACTTGGGCGCTCGAAAGAGGCTGTCTAACCTTTATGTTTTCTTTTGCCCGGAGTTCCAATAGAGCCGTCACAACACGCCTCACCTCTTGCATATGTGTGATTATATCTTCGTTCCAGTCTATTTTTTCTGGCCACTTATTCATATGAATACTTTCATTGTCGGTATCTGTTTTTATTTTTTGATATAACGATTCACTCACAAACGGCATGAATGGTGATAATAATTTGACTGTCTCCAAGAGAACATACCTGGTTGTCTGTAATGCCTTTTGTTTGTCTTCTGCGTCATCTCCTTTGAACCGGTCACGTGAACGTCTTAGATACCAAGTGGACAAATCATCTATAAAATCATAGAAAGGTCTGACTGCCCTATCTAGCTGATACGAGAGCAGGTTATTCGTTACTTCATCGCGAACCTGTCCCAACCTTGAAACAATCCATTTGTCTAACACATTGTCTGACATATTTTTTGTGTCTGGTATGGCTTCTGCGTCTCTGTACATTTCATAAAATGAATACACATTGGTAAGACGCATAATTATTTTCTTTGCTACTTCATCAACACCTTTTTCGGTAAACCGTAAATCCTCTGAACGAACAACAGGAGACGACATCATGTAGAATCTCATTGAATCAGCTCCGTATGTATCAAAAATATAATTAACATCTGGATAATTTTTTAATCTCTTACTCATTTTTTTCCCATCTTCTGCCAGAACCAAACCATTTACAATTACATTTTTGTAAGGAGATTTATCGAACAATCCCACCGACAAAACGAGCAACGTATAGAACCAGCCTCTCGTTTGATCCAGCCCTTCGGCAATAAAGTCAGCAGGAAAGCCAATATTTTTTTCAGGATCAAATTTGTCTTTGTTTTCAAATGGATAATGGTGTTGTGCAAAAGGCATTGCCCCTGATTCAAACAAACAATCAAAAACATCTGTCACCCTTTTCATATCAGCACCGCAAACACAAGGGACGGTTACCTCGTCAATATATGGTTTGTGAAAATCAATCTCAAAGTCACCATTATGAGAAAAAGGTCTAAATGGCAAATCTACAGTTTCGGCATTTGAAACAATCCCATTTCTTTCCAAGAAAGTTTTTTTTGCTTTGTTGTTACTTTCCATAGAGGCAATTGTTCCGAGTGAATCCACAATTGCTCCGTGTGTCACAATAAGTATTTTTTTGTTTTTATATTTTAAATCTATATCGAACAAAAAGCTTGCTGCTCTTTTTCTAAAACTTCTCATTGTCTCAACACCATTCTCTAATGTGTCGTTATATCTTTCTTCTCTATTTGAAAATTGAGCGGCAAATTCACCCCATGTTTTTCCTTCAAAATCTCCTGTGCCTATTTCGCGAATTCTTTCATCAAAGATAATTTCCTTTGGATCCAAACCAATTTCTTTTGCAACAATTTCCGCTGTTTCTTTTGTCCGCATAAAATCAGAAGAAATTATTATATCAATTCCCTTATCTTTTAATTTCTTGCCAGACTCCTCTGCTTGTTTTTTCCCCACATCAGTCAAGTGATCTATGTTGGTTACTACAGAGCTAATAAGACCTTTTGTATTTGCCTCAGACTCTGCGTGGCGCATGACCATATACGAATTATTGGATTTTGTTGCATCGCAAAGCTCTGCCATTGATCCAAATATTTTTCTTTCATTACAGCTTTCACATTCCCATACAGGTAGTGGTGCGCCCCAATAACGAGTTCGCGAAACAGCCCAATCACGAGCACCTTCGAGCCATTTTCCAAATCGGTTTTCACCAATTTCGCTCGGCACCCATGACACCTTTGCATTTTCAGAAAGAAGCTTGTCTTTGAGTTCTGGTACACGAACAAACCATGATGTTGAAGCATAATTAAGTAAAGGTGTATCACATCGCCAACAATGAGGATACGAGTGAGTTACGTTTTCTTTGCTGAAAAAAGTTCCATGTTCCTGTAAATACCTTAGGACCTCTATATCTGTCCCGAGACGTTCTCTGTCATCATCGCTTTTTGGTTTTACGCTCATTCCCGCAAAATCTGTCACTTCTTCTTTCATTTTTCCTCCCATTGTTACGTGTTGGATCAAGGGAATTCCATTCTTTTGTGCGAGCACCATATCTATTTCACCAAAAGCAGGCGCAAGGTGAACAACACCTGTACCATCTTCAACAGTTACATAATCTGCAGGATATACTTTCCATGCATTTTTTCTCTGACCATCAAAATCTTCTTTTGTATAATAATCAAAAAGTGGCTTATAATTTTTTCCAATTAAATCTTCTGTTTTTACGTCCCCCACTATTTTGTATTCACCTTTGAACACTTCTTTTGCTCGTTCTTTTGCTACTATATATAATTCATTAGATTCTGGTGTTTTTACCTTTACATACTCTATTTCGGGATTTATTGCAACCGCACTGTTGCCGGGCAATGTCCACGGAGTTGTCGTCCATGCGAGTAAAAAAGTTCCTGGTTCGTCTACCAGTTCAAATTTTATCGTAACGGAAATATCTTTTACATCTTTGTATCCTTGATTCACTTCAAAGTTAGACAGAGTCGTTTCGCAACGAGGACAAAGATGCATTGATTTATATCCTTTATAAATCAAGTCTTTTTCAGACAAAGTTTTAAAAGCCCACCAAATTGACTCCGTATATTCAGAGTCCATTGTTTGGTATTTGTTCTCCATATCAATCCAACGTCCCGCACGAGGAACTACTTTGGACCAATCGACTTCGTATCGTAGTACTGAATCTTTTGCAATTTGATTGAACTTTCCTATACCCAAATCCTCTATGTCTTTTTTTGTCTTTAGACCCAGTTCTTTTTCGATAAGGTTTTCAATAGGCAACCCATGACAATCCCATCCCCATTGTCTGCGAACATGTTTTCCAAGCATGCTTTGGAATCGAGGGAAAACATCTTTTATGGTTCCAGCCAAAATATGCCCATAGTGAGGCAACCCTGTCGCAAATGGGGGTCCGTCATAAAACACAAATTCACCATTATTTTCATCCCGATCAAGAACTTTTTGAAATATCTTTTTTTCGTTCCAAAAAGAAAGTATCTTTTCTTCTTCCATTGCAACCTGGCTCTTTTTCACTTTTTCTTGTTTATCTTCTTTCATATATACTATTATTGCCTAACAAAGTTCCATTTGCAAATGTATTGTTATTTTTTGGCTTATTTGCTATTGTAACGACGGAAAAAACAATTACCTCCCCCTAGCATCGAAATATCAACCATCCAACAAAAAGGAGGTCTGCACAAAGAACAAACGAACAAACATAAGAACGCGAACTGGAACATTGGGAGGTGCTTACTGCGGGGTAATACGCAGGAGTCACCTTCCTCTTTTTTTACTCAAAAATTAACCTTACTGATTCTTTCCTGCAAGATACTCAGAAGATATTTTGGCAATTTTCTGCGTAAAAGAAGGGAAAAACATAAAAGCAGTCATATGGTTTGAGAAAAGCAATATATTTTTTTCCGCTTTTTTGTTATATGCCAGTGGCAAAAACACGGTAGTATCAAACAAACTTCGAAACGAAACAGTGGGGAAATTATTTTCTTTTGATCCGTACCCATCATATATTTTTCTGAATATCCATTCAAACCTTACGGGAGCATTAACATTAACCACCATTAGTATCCGGCTTTTGTTAAACCTTTCTGCTATAGCAGTTGCAATGGCTCCACCTAAACTGTGCCCGAGCAAAATAATATCTTCTCCGTCGTCGTATTTTGAAATTAATTCATCAGAATACTCTGTCATTTTTTTGAACTGCCAAGGCCAATAGAATTTTGTATGTACAACAAAATTGGCATTTGGATAATAACCCATGAAAGCTTTTTCATAATTATTCCAAAACCGAGGAAATCGTCTCGTATTATCAAGCATGCCACACAATGCAACAATTTTCATATTACATTCTATCAATTATCGGCACACCCAGAAGATTCATACCGTTTTGTAATACAACTGACACAGCCTTTGCCAATGCTAATCTCTCGCTACTTTTTATTTTATTATCTTTGTCTACTATTATATTTTCTCCGTAATAAGAATTAAAACTGCTCGCCAAATTCAAGAGATAAGTTGCTATATGATTAACCTCATATTGTTTTGCAGAGAATTCAACGTAATACGGAAAACGTGTCAGGATTTTAACAAGATCATTTTTTTCATCTATGTTTTCACTTATTTCTATACCCTCCTCAATTGCCTTTTTTTCTATTGCTTTTATTCTGGCTAATGTATATTGAATATACGGTCCAGTGTCCCCTTTTAGATTCATTATTTCATCCCAATCAAAAACAATGTCTTTGGTACTTTCTCTTTTTAAGTCGTTAAATTTTATAGCACCTATGGCAACCTTTTCTGCAATTTCATTCTTCTCTTTTTCATCATACTTATCATTACCAGCACTTGTTACTTCTTTTGCTTTATTTACTGCCTGGTCGATTATGTCATCAAGCCAAATAACATTACCCTTTCTTGTACTCATTTTACCATCCTTGAATCTGTACATACCATGTGCTATATGAACCCTCTGACCTAGAGAAAACCAACCGAGCATTTTTTCAGTCTCAAATAATTGCCTGAAATGTAACATCTGTTCTGAACCTACTTCATTTAGAATAATTACATCGTCACCATAAGTATCCTTTCTGTATTTATCAGATGCCAAGTCTCTCGTTGCATACAAAGTTGCTCCATCACTCCTCCTAACTAATAATGGTGGATATTTTTCATCATCAAAAAATACTGCCAAAGCTCCTTCGCTTTCTCTTGCTATGCCTTTTTTTGTTAATTCCTCTATTACACTCGGCATTTTATCCTCAAAAAAACTTTCTCCTAATTCTGTATCAAAAGTAACATCTAGCCTTTTATATATTCTATCAAATTCTATTTTTGACCACTCAATACATTTTTGCCACAAATCTTTTATTTCTTTGTCGTCATTTTCAAGTCTTAACAAAAACTCTCTACCCTTGTCCTCTAGACTCTTGTCTTTTTCTGCTTCATCATGGAATTTTACATACAAAGCAACAAGGTCTTTTATTTTTTTATCACTTTTTTCTATTTCATTTATATCACCCCACTCTTTGATAGCATACGTTAATTTACCAAACTGAGTTCCCCAGTCTCCAAGGTGATTATCGCGCACAACATCAAAACCTGAAAAAGCCAGCGTATTTGCTATAGCATCCCCAATTATAGTTGATCGTAAATGTCCAATTGAAAATGGCTTTGCAATATTGGGTGAAGAATATTCAACAACTACTTTTTTATTGTTACCAATATTATTTTTTCCAAAGTTATTTGGATTTTGGAGCACCTCTTTTAAAACCTCATTGAAATACATAAGAGATAACGAAATATTTATAAACCCAGGACCAGCAATTTCGACAGCTTCTATTTCAGAGATATTTTTTGCAAGAATTTTTTCTTTTATTTCTTCTGCTAATTGTCGTGGGTTTTTACCAGCACTTTTACCTGCCACCATAGCAATATTAGTAGCGTAATCACCAAATTTCATGTCAGCTGGATATTCGATCACAAAGCCCTCTGAATCCAAATTCATTTTATTTGCTATTTCTTGTATGATGCTATACAACTTTTCTTTCATATCTATCTAATAGTATGCGAGAATGCAATGAAAAACAAGGCGGATTGCCTACGGCAATCCGCCTTGTTTTTATCCCACCTGTTTCCGTTATAATGTCTGATATTCTATTTCCAAGTGTCAATAACTTTGGACGACCGTCCAAAGTTATTGACACCAAGTTTTTTAGGTTTAAAATATAGTCAATGGGTTCAGTAGAAATGAAACTCAAACATAACATGATGAAAAAGAGCATACTTGAAACTCTTGAGAAATTTTCTATTGTTTCTGAATTAACTCTTCCCCAAAATGTTTTGAGATTGCTTCGAGGGTATGGGATAAAAAAGACTTACAACAATAAATTCAGATATTCCTTTTTTAAGTCACAAAAATTACTCATTGAAAAAGGGTTTATTATTCAAACCAAGAATAAAAAGTTTACCCTTACTCTCAAAGGTAGACTACTATTACATAAACTTCAAGGTAGCCCCAGAAAACCTAAGTGGGATAAGAAATGGCGCGTAGTTATTTTTGATATATTTGAAAACAGAAGAAAAACAAGAAATCATATCAGAAATGGACTAAGAAGCATTGGTTTTAGAAAGCTCCAGAACAGTGTTTGGATATATCCCTACAACTGTGAAGAATACATCACCCTTATAAAATCAGAAAATAATGTCGGCTTTGGTTTTCTCTATATGATCGTAGATCATATAGAGGGAGAAGAAAAAATAAAGAAACTTTTTTCGTTGACTTGATAAAACAGGCGAATCAGATAGTGACCACAACTTTGGACGACCGTCCAAAGTTGTGGTCACTATAGTTTAGAATTAAACACCAGTAATTAACACTAGTGAGTTCCCGTACTTCCAAATGCACCCTCCCCTCTACTGCTATCTGACAACTCCGAAACCTTTTCAAACTGCGCAGTCAAAACAGGCAGGATAACGAGCTGAGCTATCTTTTGGCCTTTAGTAATCACAAAAGGTTCATCTGATAGATTGATAATATTAACGTTATATTCTCCGCGATAACCAGCGTCAAAAACACCACCGAGGGTTTTTATTCCAATTTTGCTGGTACTACTTTTATCCATCATAAAAGCGCCGTACCCAGTAGGTAATTCCAACGCAAAACCATTCATAAAGATTTTTCTTTCTCCTGGTTTTAGTATGTAGTCCTCCAAAGACCGAACATCAAAACCAGCATCCCCAGGGTGACCATATGATGGAATATCTATACTGTCATTTAATATTTTTATTTTTATAGGCAAATCCATAGTAGTCTGTTTTGATTATTTTATGAGCGTTTAATTTTGGGCAAAGTCCTTTTAATTCGTGCAATAATCAAATCTCGTATCACATCTCTCGGCAAAAGATCCCCTTCTGGCGCGCATTCTATTTTTGCCCACTTGTTACTGTTTTGGATAAGTTTTAGGGCGCTTGCGCGGGATTCTACCAAATGTTGTTTGTTTTCTTCTGCTAAGTCTCTCTTTGAAACTTTACCAAGTGCTGATTGTTGTTTTATTCTTTTATCCAAAAGTTTTTCTGAAATTTCAATTGCCACATTCAAATAAACAACAATATCTGGCTTTGATATTTTGAATATCCCATATTCCATTTTGTCCAACCATCGCAGAAAAGAAGTCCGCTTTGCGCTGTCGTGTATTTTTCCTCCTTGGTGAATTTGGTTTGCACTCACATATCTATCACATATTACAATGAACCCTTTTTCGAGCCAGTCTTTTATTTTTTCAGAAGATTCAAATCTATCTGCGGCATACAAAACAGATGCAACATGTGGATCGTAGGCAATAAAGTCACCCATTTCACCTCGTAAAAATCTTTGTACTAATTTTCCAAAAAAATTGTTCTCATACTGGGGAAAATCAATTGTTTTGACTTTGTATCCCATTTTTACTAATGCAGTACGAACAAGTTTTGTTTGGGTTGCTTTTCCGGAACCATCAGCACCGTCAATAACAATGAGTCTTCCGGGTCTACTTTTTGCCATATTACCTTTTATTTATTTCAGCTTTTAAAATGAGATCAATTTTCTCTGCGATTTCTTTAAAATCTTTTTCTTTGGCTCCTTTTGTTGTTTCGGCAGCAGAACCAAGTCGCAATCCCGAAGGGTCGCGCGGCGATCTTTTTTCATTTGGAATTGTATTTTTGTTAACTACGATTCCATTTTTTTCAAGAGCAATGCTCGCATGCTCTCCAGAAAGCCCTGCCCCATCCATCCATACATCCACCAAAAGCAAGTGATTATCAGTACCACCAGAGACTATTTTCCATCCTTTATTTTTTAATTCGTCAGCTAATGTTTTTGCGTTTTTAACGATTTGATTTGCGTATGTTTTAAAATTTGGTTTGAGAGCTTCTCCCAAAGCAACCGCAACCCCCGCAATTTGATTCAAGTGAGGCCCTCCTTGCATACCAGGAAAAACTGCTTTATCTATTTTTTTATCAAGTTTTCTCTCGTCGATGCGTGAGAAAATAATCGCACTTCGGGGACCGCGTAATGTTTTGTGTGTTGTTGAGGTTACAATATCCGCATATGGAAAAGGCGAAGGATGTGCCCCGCCAGCAACAAGACCTGCAATATGACTCATATCCACCATAAGGAGCGACCCTGCTTTGTCAGCTATATTTCTAAATTTTTTCCAATTAATCGTTCGAGGATATGCAGTGAAACCTGCCACAATAATATCTGGTTTTTCTCTAACTGCTATTTTTTCTATTTCTTCATAATCTAATTTTTCAGTTTTTGAATCAACACCATAAGGAACCTGATTCCAAAATGTTCCTGTTATTGATACTCCATGCCCATGTGTCAGATGTCCTCCAGCAGAGAGAGACATTCCCATTATTTTTCCTCCTTTGGGAATAACTCCAAAATACACAGCGACGTTTGCAGGAGACCCTGATAACGGTTGAACATTAACTGCCCATTTTTTAGGGGAAAGTTTAAATAGTTTTAAAGCTCTTTCTTTGCACAATGTCTCTAATTTGTCAGCATTTTCCTGACCTCGATAATAACGTGCATTTGGATACCCCTCGGAATATTTCACATTAAAAACAGAACCAAGGGCCTCGAACACATCTTCGGAAGGAGAGTTCTCGGAAGCGATTAAATCAATTGTATCTTTTAATCTTTTTTCTTCATTCTTTATTAATTTTTCTATTTGTTTGTCTTTCATGGTATTACACAATTATAGTCGAATAACCTTTTTACAACCCTATTAATGATGTGTTCATAGTTACAACATGGTATTAAAATATTCCGATTTTGTTCTGAGGATTATCTCTGTCAAAATCAACATCCGCTCCTTCTAATAAGTATACCTTTTTTATGCCACCTTTTATAATCTCATCCCAACAAGGATGGCAACACCACCAATGCCCCCACAGATACATATCTGCGCCATTTGTATCAATCCCTTCTTTTCTGGCTTTTATTACCGAACCTGATTCTGCATGCTTGGCCGGTGCCGAACACCCAGGACACAGCCAATACTTTTGACCAGATGGTATGTGGAGCAATTTTCGTGTACAAACACCCTTTTGGTGTATTTTCAAAAGACTATCGTTTTTGAGGAGTGACTGATTGGCCCAACGCACAATAACCTGATTGTTTTTAACAATAACCGCGCCTGTCGGATGTTTTTTGTCCGTAGAAAGCTCTTTGCTCGCCTTTTTTGCTTCTTGCATAAAAGGGTTTTCAATAGAAACATATTCAAATTCCCTTCCTTCTGGCATATATGGTATTTCTTTCTTTTTTTCTATCATTTTTTTAATGCTCGCTTGGTTTGCTATATTTGTATATAATACATCATATGGCTACTTTTGACGAAATCTATCAAAAACAACTAAAGCGTATCATCGAGGAAGGTTACAGCGAAATAAACAAAAGAACTGGTCACGAAACAAAGGCATTACCCGGCCTTACTTTTTCTATCGATATTGAGAAAGAGGGGTTCCCTCTTCTTGCTCTTCGAAAAATCCCCATAAAATTATTTGTCGCTGAACAAGTGTGGTTCATTACGGGTAGTCGAAAACCAGCAGACTTTTTGCGAGAGTATACAAAAATTTGGGATGATTTTACAAACCCTAATGATGTTGTGACAGTTGCATATGGATACAGATGGAGAAAACATTTTGGCAGAGACCAGCTTGGAAAATTAGTAGAACTTTTGGAACGCGACCCATCATCACGTCACGGGGTTATTGTTACATGGGATCCTGCATCAGATGGATTAGGTGGTGTTGCAAAAAAGAACGTCCCCTGCCCCTACACATTTACTGTTGGAATAATTGGAGGAAAATTACATATGCATAATATGGTTCGATCGAACGACATGATTCTCGGATTCCCTCATGATGTTGCTGGTTTTGCATTATTGCAATGTATTCTCGCGGATAAACTGGGAGTAAAACCAGGGACATATACCCACACTATTTCGAACGCTCATATATACGATATTCATTATGATACCGCAAAAGAAATGATTGAAAGACCAACATCTCAAGAACCAATTACATTCACTGTTCCTCAAAATGCTTTTGACCGTGCAGAAAAAAGAGACCATAGTTTGGTTGAAGAAATCATAAATAATTTATCAGAAAACTATTCCCCAGGAGATGCTATAAAGGGATTAAAAATTGTATTATAAAAACATGTCAGTATTAACTTTAAAACAAATTACCGAGAGATTGAAAACAGGAGAAATTGCCTTCTCTCCATCTTTAGATACATTTCAAGTTCATGCTCACTCTATTGACCTGCGGCTTGGACATACATTTCTCGTGCCAAAAATGTGGCATATGACGAACAAAGGACGCGAGGCTCTTGTTGTCGACCATTTTTCAGAAGAAAAGGCTCGTTTTTTTGATGTTATTGAACTTGAAGAAGGTCAATATTTTGAATTACTGCCAGGAGAATATGTTTCTGTTTCTACTTTTGAATCAGTAAAAATTCCAAATGACATTATGGCGGTATTGTACCCAAGGTCATCAACCAACCGAAGAGGACTTTCTGTCGATCTCACCGGTATTGTTGATGCTGGATACGAAGGACAGCTCATTATTCCAATGCGAAACAATACCAGCACACAGACCATTCGAATTTATCCAGGAGACCGGTTTTGCCAAATAGTTTTTGAAGAACTCAATAACATTGTTGAACCTCGAAAAAGTAGATACCACAACAGAGATATTATTGAAGGTTACATTACTGAAAAACAACTCACCAACAAAACAACCGAAACAGATTTGCTTCTTGCAGGCAAAATTGGTGATTTAAAAAAAGAACATCCTTTTGTTATATAAATTAGAATGAACAGCACTATTCATATAATCGTTGCTCTGGGCGAAACCAATCGCGTCATCGGAAAAAAAGGTGGGCTTACTTGGCATATTAGCGAGGATTTTAAACATTTCAAAAACATGACTATGGGGCACCCTATAATCATGGGGCGAAAAACATTTGAGTCTATTGGCAAAGCATTACCAGTAAGAACAAATATTGTTATCTCGAGAAGTAATGATATATTCCCAGATTGCGAAAGTGTTCATTCTATCGAAGAAGCCTTCGAAATAGCCCGAAAAAGTCCTGGAAGCGAGGACATATATGTAATAGGAGGTGGCATGATATACGAGCTTGCCCTCCCCTTTGCTGACGTGCTCGACCTAACTGTCGTACGTGGAGATTTCGATGGTGATGTTTTCTTTCCTGAATACAAACATATTTTTACAGAAATTATTTCCTCAGAGACACACGACAATGGAGAATATAAATTTAACTTTGTAACCTTAAAAAAACCTCTGTAGATTTGAGTAAACAAAAAACCGCCAAGGCGGTTTTTTGTTTTATGTTACTTCACCTCCACACCCATAGAACGACATGTTCCTTCGATAATTCGAGAAGCGTTTTCAATATCATTTGCATTGAGGTCAACCATTTTCTTTTCTGCAATTTCGGCGATCTGAGCTTTTGTTATTTTTCCAACTTTTGAAGTAGTGTTCTTTCCTGAGCCTTTCTTGATTCCTACTGCCTTCAAAATAAGAGAAGATGCAGGTGGTGTTTTAAGAACAAAATCATAACTTCGGTCATCAAACACTGATATCTCAACAGGGACAATATCCCCCATCATCTGTGCTGTTGCTGCATTAAATTTCTGTACAAAATCACCAATATTAATACCAGCCTGTCCTAGTGCAGGACCAACAGGTGGTGCTGGGTTTGCCTTTCCTGCTGGTATCTGTAGTTTTAATTTTTTTATTACTTTTTTTGCCATCTGATTATCTTAAGTATTGCTTATAATATGTATTTTTCAAATTTTGTCCAGTTCATCTATCTGTAATATCTATTCAAATTATGTTTTTTTCACCTGAAGAAAATCCAATTCTACGGGTGTTTCTCGTCCAAACATTGAAACAAGGACCTTTACTTTTCCTCGATTTTCGTCGACTTCGTTCACTTTTCCCTCAAGATCCTTGAAAGGACCGTCCACAATCATAACGATATCCTCAATTGCAAGGTCAATATTATGTGTTGCAGTATCAGCATTCATTCGTGAGAATAGCTCCTCTGACTCTTTCTTTCCAAGAGGAACTGGAGTAACCCCTGAACCAACGAACCCAGTCACACGAGGTGTGTTTCGCACCACATACCATGAATCGTCGTCCACTATCATATCAACAAGAATATATCCCGGATAAATTTTTTCGAGTTCTTCGATTCTTTTTCCACCTTTTACTTTTATTTTTTTCTCTGTTGGGACAACCACACTGAAAATCTTATCCTGCATACCAAGAGATTCGATTCGCTGTTTGAGGTTGTTCATCACAGCATTTTCATATCCTGCATATGTGTGAATGACATACCAATTGCGTTCTTCTTCAATTTTTTGTTTTGACATAAATAGAAAAAATGATTATTAAATAACAACCTTCAATAGTTGTGCAAATAGGTAATCGAATACACCAAGGTATACTGCAACGAACACAGATACCGCAACAGTAACAACAGTGAAACCAATCGCTTGATTTCGTGAAGGCCAACTAACATGACGCAACTCTGCTTTTGTTTCTTTTATATATTCTATGAATTTCATATTTTTTGTATTAAAAAACGCCCTTTTCGGCGTTACTCTGATAGTATTAATAATACACCCAAGCGTTTGTATTGTCAAATATTAAAAGGATTGCCGGGCTTGCGCCCGGCTCCACGTTAATTATTGGTGAAGATCTGGTGGAATAATTCCATCATCTTCCAGTGGACCAGAGTTGGTTTGTGGCGGATCACCCACATGTGGAACATCGTCTGGCGCCCCACACACAACGTCGTCTCCACAGAGGATAATAACAGCTTTTTCTTCTTCCGAGGAATCATTCATAGCGATCTCCTTGTGTACTCCCGTCTGGTATTTTCCAACCATCCGCAGTGCGTTTTCCTTGTGGGATGCCTATACCCCATTGAGCTACGCTGAGAGGAATAACGTCGTCCTCTTCCCCCTCATCGGTTGCAACAACACATTCATTGCGGTCAAAGAGTGTTGTCTTTCCTTGGTTAAGTTCCTCAATAGCTCTTTGACCCAGGGGACCCAGAGAGAGTAGAGGGAGTCGATTTTCACCCCAATCCACCACTAACCACCCACTCACAATCAATTGGTTCATTTGGGCTCCATTGAATGATTCGTCAGAATGAGTCATGAGAGCAATAGCATACTCAAACGTCATTATGTCTAAATCATGAATTGCCACTCTCAACTTCCAATCGCACCACCAAAAGCATAGTATTAATACACATGACACATTTAACAATTGATGAAAGAGAGCAAATTATGATTGGACTTGCTCAA
>Ga0100403_1002009_pt1 | contig 16980 bp, 12 predicted proteins | sample CryGeymet201501t_FD_83663 | JGI IMG/M metagenome (GOLD analysis project Ga0100403, IMG submission 83663) | Groundwater microbial communities from Crystal Geyser aquifers in Utah, USA - Crystal Geyser metaG 2015-01t | ecosystem: Environmental > Aquatic > Deep subsurface > Groundwater | place...
AAAGGAACATTAGGTAAACCCGTTGTCATAATTGAAATTTGTTTTTCAATTTCAATCTTTCCATTTTTGAGTTTAAAGAAAACAATTTGCGGTCTATAGCTTGGCAACAGGAAGGGGCGAACCGATTTTCCGTTGCCCTTGAAATCAATCATCGGCCCATTTGGTCCTCGGTCAGTAAGAGTTAAATACTGATCACCGTTAAGTCTGACTAATCCTGAAAAACCACCCAGGGTAAGATTACCGACTTCTGCAACAGCACCAATGGAAGGAGGATTTTCTAAGGTATAAGTTTCAACCTTTGAATGATGGGCGCAAGAAATAAGTGAGCCTGCAAACAACACGTATACGAAGACATTTAATTTTTTCATGGATCTATCTAAGCATTTTTAATGCATGATGAGAATAGGCTAACAAAATCGTAACAATTCTTTTGTGAGCTTATTTTATCTTTAATTTCAAGTTCTTATCGACACCTATGATATGGGTCGGGGGAATGAGATTCCAAACATTATGCCCTTGTAGCGGTTCTGAACTGATCAAGAAGTGCATGACCCCCTCATCTTCATTGGCCATCGATTCACAGGCCGTCGCAAAACTTTTACAAGTATCTCGCTCTGGGCATCTTTTTTTGTAAGTAGAATAATAAAGAGGCTTTCCTCCTTGATGGGCCAACATCATCTTTCCATCCGTAATAAGAAAGCTTAGGAAATTCTCACTTTTTGCTTCTTCGCCACAGACATCTGATGCACAGAATGGACCGATAATCTTACAAATTTCTTGAATGGCTTCAGAGACTGAGTCTTTAATCACAGAATAGGAAACTTCAGACTCTAAAGAATTTGTTCTTTTTATAAAACTGAGAATAATAAAAAAGAGAATTTCACTATCAGTCGTCCCAAGAATAAAGCGACTAAGTTCACCATCAATCAATTTTAACAGTTTTGGACGATTTATATTAAAGTTTCTGACATGACCATTGTGAGCAAAGACCCATCTTCCAAATTGAAAGGGATGTGTATTTAAAATATTAACTTCACCTTCTGTCGCTTTTCGAATGTGAGCAATAACAGTCTGAGAACTTACGATCCCTGAAACCTTCGAAAAAAGACTATCTTTAAAAGCAGAGATATCTGACTTAATAATGTGTGGAGCTCCGGCCATATAATAGGCAACTCCCCATCCATCGGGGTGAATATTGCTCTGATGCACGAGCGAGTTCTCAGCACTCATTAAAGATGAGTGAACCTGAGAGTTGATAACTGATCGAAAACCCAACATTCTGCACATATAATAATCATATCAGAGGTGGCGTAAGTGATCACGTTCGGATTAAAATGCCTGCCATGAGTTATGCCATTATTGATGTCGAAACAACGGGAACCAGTTCGAAGTCTGGAAAGATCACCGAGATTGCCATTATTTTACATGATGGTGAAAAAGAGGAAGCTCGTTTTAATACTCTCATAAATCCCGAAATAAAAATTTCAACTTACATTAGTCAATTAACGGGCATCACTCAGGATATGGTTGAAGAAGCTCCCTATTTCTATCAAGTTGCAAAAAAGATTATTGAAATGACTGAGGGGCGAATTTTTGTGGCCCATAATGCTCAGTTTGATTACGACTTTATCAGAAGTGAGTTTTCACAGTTGGGCTATAGTTTTAATCGGAAAAAACTTTGCACAGTGAGACTGTCGAGAAAATTGTTACCCGGATTCAAAAGTTATTCGCTAGCGAATTTATGTAAACAACTGAAATTGACAAATCAGCGGCCCCACAGAGCTCTTGAGGATACATTAGTTACAACAGAGCTTTTTCAAATTTTGGTCAAAAAAGCCCAAGAGATTGGGATTGATTCCTTAGTCAATTATGAATCAATGGGCTTGGGAATTCCTCCCTTAATGGATAAGGAGCAGATTGACAATCTTCCCGAAACGACCGGGGTTTATCAGATCTACGACAAGCAAGGATTTGTTCTCTATATAGGAAAAAGTAAAAACATAAAGAAGAGAATCATTGAGCATTTGCGCTCTAATCTGACCGAGAAAAAAGATTATTCGTTCATTCAATCATGGTGTTCAATTGAAACCATTACCACAGGTTCTGAACTCATTTCACTGTTACTTGAAAATGAGCTGATCAAAAAGCATAAGCCGATATTTAATCATGCTCTCAAGAATTCCAAGTTTTCATGGGGCATTTTTCAAAAGGAAAAAATCGTGCTGAAAAAGCTTGATGATATAGATGAAGAATCCTTGCTGAAATTTTCTTCCAAGAAAACGGCAGAGGCAAAATTTGAAGAACTGAAACTATGGGAAGAGCAGGGGCAGGATATTGAAAAACATCCCTTACTTAAATTTCCCAAAGGTAGAATGGTATTGCTAGATAGAGGAAGAGAAGTTGACGAAAAAAGTTTCATTCTCATTGATCAAGGGCGTCTGATTGGCTATGGTTACGGTGAAAACTTGGAAATCGGGATGTTTCAAGATCAAGTTTTCGAGGGTTTAGAATATTTTAGCCTCAGTGATTATCCCGACTCAAAAAGTATTCTATTGCCCTTTATTCCTCAATTAAAAATGATAAAAATTATTTCATTAGGTCCAACAGATTTAATAAATCCTTACTAAATTGGAATAAATTTCCTCCTTGAACCTCGCCGTAGCCCCTCTCTGATAGAATGAGAGAGGGCAAGAGGTATTCTGCCAAAGTTCGGAGGAACATGGACTTTCCAGCTATTGCTTACAGAACATATCAACAATGGAAAAACCATGCTTCCATGTCGACTTTTTTCTATAAAGTTCTAAGAAATCTTCAGGGAATAAAAAATCCTATTACCAAAACAAGAAAGTTTCATCAAATAATTAATGAAAACATTGACTCTATTTTTGAAGATACAACAGTCACTCGATCAGTCAGTTGTAAAATTGGCTGTTCGGGATGTTGTCATACTCCAGTGTCAGTAACAAATGAAGAGGCTCAGCTTCTCGCTCACAGAGTAAACAACGGATTAGAGATTTCAACAAAGAATCTAGAGAGGCAAGCTCTTCTTGGAAATTCTTCAGCCTCTTATTACAGTTTAAGTTTTCAAAATAGAAAATGCGTCTTCTTGTCAGAAGAAGGTGCCTGTACAGTTTACGAAGATAGACCAGCTGTATGCAGAACAAATTTTGTCGTCGGAAATGCTAAACAATGTGATACGAGTGATGGTAAAGAAAAGCCAGTTCGACTTTTGACAACGACTAAAGCCGATATAGCGATAATCGCTGGTTATAGGGCCGCTTCATCTTCTGGCCTACTTCCATTCATGCTCTATAAAGAATTAAACAAGACACAAAACTCAAATCAATCAGTACTTGTGATGCGTAAAGATTCCTTTACTGAAAAGTAACCACTCACATATTTTCTAATTTATTGGTAAAATAAGTGGTGAATAATACACTAAAGCCAATCATTTTTGTCTTCTATATATTCTGGAGCATTTTAACTTCTCATGCATCTGAAGTTAAAAGAGACCTTATCGTTCTTTGGAGTTCTACAGAAACTCTCGGCAAAGAATATACTTATGGAACCGTCCATCGAAATATGGAGTCGATTTTTAATTATTTGGGATATCGCTTGAAATATGTTGAAGTTAATTTTGAACTCAACAATTGGTCAAAGAAAAATCAAATTAAAAATTACGCAGGTGTTGTTTCCTTTTTTTATGACAACAAAATTAGAGATGTTAAAAGCTATGTCGAATTCTTAAGTAGTGTCCTCGAATCAAATATGCCCCTTATTGTTTTAGGTGAGTGGGGATTCATAAATGAGGATCTTAAAAAAAATAAACCTGAAATTGATCAACTACTTAAGAAGCTATCGCTTAAAGCGGAATTCACTGAGTATGATAATCCTCTTCTGTTTAAAGTTCTTAAAAAACTAGATCATGTAGAGTTTGAAAGAAAAATTGAGAATGAACTTTTAAGAGTTGTTATGATTAATAATACAGGCGCTGACTCAAGAGTACAGCTAAGTATTGAAATCAAAGGAGAAGAGAAGCCTTCTGATGTTATTATCTTGGATGATCGCAAATTCTTCTATGCTCAAAGAGGTTTTGAAATTTTTGAAAATCCTTACAACAAAGTCACAAACTGGAGGATTGATCCTTTCTATTATTTTGAAAAAGTTTTAGGAAGTGACAATCCTGTTCCTGATGTAACAACTTTAAATGGCAATCGTATCGCTTTCTTTCACATTGATGGTGATGGATTCATCAATACTTCAGAGATAGATAGAACAAAATCAAGTGGAGAAGTGATCATTAATGAAATCTTTAAAAAATATTCACTTCCAACAACAGCTTCTGTCGTGACATCAGAAATTGATTCAAATTTTTTTGGAAGTAAGAAAAGTGAAAAATTAGCCCGAGAGATGTTTCGAAATCCAATGATTGAAGTAGCTAGTCATACTTTTGCCCACCCCCTGAGTTGGGCCATGGTTCCAGATCAAGCTGATATCAAAGCCTATGTCGACGATAGGAATGTCAAAAAGCACAAAGGGCCAATACTTGCTTACAAAGTTTCTGGCTATCAAATGGATTACTTCAAAGAAGTCGTCGATTCTGTGGATTATATAAACCAAAATCTTGTTTCAAAAAACAAGAAAGTACAAGTCGTTCAATGGAGTGGAAACTGTCTTCCGCCAGAGATAGCCATTGAACTAGTAGAGAAGCAGAACCTTGCCCATTTAAACGGAGGAGATTCAAGATTTGACAAGACATTCAACTCTTACTCGGGTCTGTCTGCTCTTTATAGACAAGTAGGAAAATACCTTCAAGTTTATTCTGGTGCTGCCAACGAAAATATTTATACCAATTTGTGGCAGGGACCATTTAATGGTTTTATAAATGTCATTGATAATTTTAAAAATACAGAAAATCCCTATCGAATAAAGCCAATAAACATTTATTACCATTTCTATTCTGGAGAAAAACTAAGTTCGTTAGGAGCTCTCAAAACAATCTATGATTGGGTTCTTACTCAAGATATTAATCCTATTTTCGCTTCAGACTATGTACAAATTGTTCATGGATTTCAAACAACCCAAATCGACATTTTAAAGAGAAATCATTTTAGAATTTCAAATAATGGTTCATTAAGAACGATAAGATTTGATAAGAGTAGTCTTGTTCCTGATTACGAACTTTCTAAAAACGTAGTTGGTCATTTTATTAAAAGCAATTCTCTCTATGTTTCATTAGGAAATGCGGAGGTATCAGAAATAGTTTTGAGTAATAAGAAAGTAAACTCCATATATATTACAAATAGTAATGGAACTATTGATAATGTAACAATTAAAAACAATGAGTTGACTCTCAATGGGAAATCGAATGTCCCATTTATATTAAAACTCAGTAACGGAAAAATTGTTAATGGCAGTCGTGGTAACTTGAATAATCTGAAGGTTGCCCTATGATTCTGTATAAACCATGGCAATTTTTTATCTTTGTCCTCATCATTCTTACTGTCGCGATCTTTAGTATCCCTTCCTCGGAAAAACTGGGACAAATTTACTTCGACAGTTATCAATATGATAAGGCCCTCATATATTTCAATAAAGTAAATACTCTTGAAGAAAACAACATTCCAACTCTCAAAAAGTTGAAAGAATATTTCCTTATTCAGGGTTCAGTCACTGAAGCTTTAGAAGTTCAAAAAAAATTAGTCTTTTTAAGGCCCAAAAATATTTCTTATTTGGAAGAATTAGAGCAATTGTATGATTGGAGTCAGCAACCGATTCTCAAGATCCAGACGATGAAGAAACGTGCTGACCTACTCCCTAAAAAAGATCGAGTCGAACTCTATATTGAAATGCTTTCAGGACTAAGATGGTTGCGAAAATATGATGAAGCAGACCAGTTGGCAGAATATATTCAATTAGATCCCGTGCTTAATCGAAATGATATTCTTAATGAACTCGTTATCGAGTATTACCTTGCAACAAGAAAATCAGAAGAGGCAATTCATCTTTTGGAATTGAATGTCGTTAAAAATCCCAAAGATACTCGTTCAATTGAAAGAGTTGCAGAAGCCTATCGTTTTGAGAAAAACTATGAGCAAAGTATAGTTTTTTATCAGCGCTTAATCGGAATACAAGAGAACGATTCTGAAATCGTAAATCAAGTTGCAATAAACATTGAAAAATTAAATGATAAAACGATTATCAAGAATTTTTCCAATATTGAACTTATTATTGATGGTCTTCTCAAAATGAATCGCAATGATCTTGTGATGTTAGTCCGTCAGGTTCTCATTAAAGCATTACCTGAAGATCCGAATTTAAAGTTTATTTTAATTGAAAGTTATTTAAACAATAATATGCAAGATGAGGCCGTAAAACTATTGAAGGGCTTTGAGTTTGAGAGTTTTAAAAATGCAGATTCCATTTATACCGCGGCTACTCAATTAAATGATATCGGTAAGCCTGAAATTGCGGTAAGACTTATGGAACGACTGGTTGAGAAGTTTCCCAAGCAAAGTGCCTACCTCGAATTTTTAGGTGATCTCTATGAAAAGCTAGGACAAAAAGAAAAGGCAATCGAAATCTATTTCAAAATCCTAGATCTCAAAAGAAGAGGTATGATAGGTGGTTCTATTTTGCTTTTGGCAATAAACGAAAACCCTTCTCACAATTTGCCTATTATTCCCAAAAATTTGTCACTTCGTAAAAGTCCTATTTTTATTCAGGATAAACAAGTGACGCGAGTTCGGCAGAAGGTTATGTATCTCATTGATGAGATGGATTCCGATGAAAAGAGAATTGAATTGCTTAAAAAACTACTCAATGATTCTCCAAATGACAAACAGGTGTTAACTCGTCTTGGTTATGTTTATTTTGCCCAAGGAAACTCAAATGAGGCTTATCGCTACTTTGATATGGCCTATATAGTATCTCCTCAAGATAAAAATATTCTTGAAGTTCTTGCGAGACGAGATATTGAGCAGAAGAAGTGGGAAGCGGCAAAACTAAAGCTGGCGTCTCTAATGAAAAGTGATTCTTATATTGATCTTCAAGAAGAATTTCTTTTCCAAAGCGAATCACCACTGCATGAAGATTTCTGCAATGGCATAGCACTTAAAGATGAATTAAGACTTACGGAAAAAGAAGTACTCTCGAGATGTTACTTTCGTTCTGGAAAATATAAGCAATCTTTGCAATTGGCCAATGATTTGATTCAAACTGATCCCGTTGAAGTTCGTTACCAATTCCTGGCCCTTTCCTCATGTCTTGAGATGAAGGAAGTCAATTGTGCGGATAATAAAATTACAGTTCTAAACAGTGATCTCAAGGTTTCTGACGTTGAAATGAAACCTTATCGTGACTATCTCGAAGAGATAAAATCCGAGTTGCGAAGATTGAATGCCTGGTCAATCAATGCAACAATAGACGTTCTCATCTTTCAATCATGGACTTCTTACAAAGAGAATATAGTCCTCACAAAGCGTTGGAATAATCTCGGTCTATCTCTTGATATGGATCATATTCATTATGCCCATAATGATTCGATAAAAACTCGGAGTTTAACCTTAATGGGGAAGTATTTTGGTGACTCTTTTCAATTGAGTGCGGGTCCCCATTTTTACAAAGGGCTAACTTCGCATGTAAGTCCATTTTTAAAATTTATCGTTTCAGAAAATTTATATTTTATAAGTTTACAGTATTCACGTGATAGGGCAGCTCGATCGAGTCGAGAACTGGTTGAGAATGAAGTTCGAACTCATCAGCTGGAGCTCTATGCTGAAGAAAAATTGTCCAAAAGATTAACTTCCTCTCAATTTATTTCTCTCTATCAAGCCGAGGCAAGTACAGAAATTGGCAGTGGCTACAATGCTCGAGTGGATCTTCTCTATAAACTTTGGGGGCATTTACCCCTTTGGTCAGGCATCATCGCTGGGCATACCTCAGGAACTGAAAAAAATGGATCCACGATTTTTACTAATAACTATTTTCGGGAATCGAGTTCCTATGGACTAGCCTTCACAAAAAAAGAAACTCCTTTAGTCAACCATTTCCCTCTACTGGATTGGGACACAAGGATTGAAGTTTTAGGCGATTTTGACAGAGACTTGAGCTTTGGCCGTATTTTGAATGCTTTTGCTAGGTTAAAATATCACTATAACTTTAATAAGTTTGTTGAGTTATCGAGTTCCTGGGGGCAAGAGACAACATCTGAAGCAAAAGGTGACGTCTGGGAATTTAAACTAAGTTGGAATCATTGGTGGTAAAAAAATGAATAAAAAAGTCCTTTTATTAGATGATAGTAGTGAGTTTCTCTTTTTAGTAAGCTCGTTACTAAAATTTCATAATATTGATGTCGAGAATGTCGATGATTCTGCAAAAGCTCTAGAATTGGTCAGTCAAAATGATTACGCAATGATTATTACCGACTACCTGATGGATCCCATGAATGGATTGGAATTTGCCCAAGAGATTCGCAAAGATGGAAGGAATCAAAATACGCCATTGATGCTCTTAACTGCAAAGAAACTCGACGAAGAAGAAACAATAGAATGTAGTCAATTGAAAATGGTTTATGTTTCAAAACCTGTGATGCCAAATGATTTGTATCGCAAAGTTATGGATAACTTGAATAAGAAATGAAAAAGAAAAAAGTTTGGGCAGACATTTTTATTTATTTGGCACTGGTTTCAGTGGCCATGGTCTATGCCGCAATATTCGATCCTTACAATTTATCCCTATATGGATATGAACCACATCCTTTGCTCTTAATTACCGTCATCTTGAGTTCGTATCGAGGACTATTATTTGCGGTTCTGGGTTCTCTCTTTTCTTCGACTTTGTATTTACTATTGATACATTTTCAAGTCGATTATGAAGTCGTAGAAACAATCTTCACTTGGTCATACTTCTCTTTACCCGCGACAATTTTTTTCTTATCTATATTTGTAGGTATTATTCGTCAGACGACTCATGATCGTTATAAAGGATTTGTTGAAACAGATAAGAATCGCGAAATCATGCTCACTAATCTCGAAAAAAATCAGAAGAAAATAGAGATTGAAAATCGTGAACTCAAAGAGAGACTGGTGACAAAAGAAGATTCAATTCAAAGTTTATTTACTATATCACAAAAGATGACTGAGATTGATCGCTCAATACTATTTGATAATTTTTTTGAGGTTCTCAAAGATCACGCCCATGTTGCTCAAAGTGAAATATTCGAAGTCGTGCAAGATAAAATCACCTCATCAAAAGGTCATTTTGGTGTAGATGAAAGTTTGTTAAATAAAATTCTAGAAGACGAACTCATCTCAAAATGTATAGCTACAAAGCAAATGAAGAGTTTACTGGATATAGATTTGCAAGGAAATTCAAAATATCAAGTCGTTCTCGCCGTTCCCTTATACTTTGAAGATAGACTTTGGGGAATTTTGGCTGTTTATGAGATCCCCTTTTTAAAATATGTTCCAACAACATTTAAAATGATCGATATCTATGGGAAATGGCTATCTCAATCGCTGACAAAAGTTGATGCCTTTAACATTATGGAAGATCATGTTTTTTTTGACTCGGAATTTCACATTTTTAAACATGAGCATTATCTTGCAAGACTGGCAGAAGAAATTGAGCAAGCTCAAAGTTATAAAATTAAGTTCACAGTTCTTAAACTTGAAATTTCTAATTGGAACAATCTCTCAGTCGGAAAGCGAAAATTACATAAGAAAATCATTGTCGAATCATTACGCAAAGTTTCGAAAAAAATGGATATCATTGCTTTAGGTAAGGCTGAAAACGAAATCGAAGTTTTGGTTCTCGGTTCTCATGAGAGGGCTCATGGAATTTTGAAGCAAACTCGCAATCATTTATCCAACTATAAAAATGATACAGACCAAATTATGGCAAGCTGCTGGGATTATTCAGGTGAAACCGTAGTAAGCAATGAATATTCGCAATATTTTAAAAAGATTGAGGGAGTCTAATGATTCTCATCATACTTGGTGTTTTAAAATTATTTTTGATCTTTCTTCTTTTTACCTTCTCCATAAAGTCTGATCTCTTTGTTTCAATCCTTAATCCTATAACAGCTATGCTTTTTGCATTTGCCATCAAAAGGAAGGGAGGGAACCCCCTCGAGTACCTTAGTTTTTTTATGCTGGATGCCTTAATTCCTGTTTTTGGTTTTTTTTCAATTTTACTTTATTACATGACTGGACCTGTTTATAAAAAGATATATCGCAATCACCGAATTGACGTTTTTGACCTTCCGATGGGAGAGGAAGTCTTCACAGAGCATGTTCAAGATAAAAAACTTTTGAGACAGAATGTTAATGAAGGCAAAATTGTAAACATAGTAAAAAATAACGTTGAAATTGAACCCTACGTAGATATTCTCTCTGGTCATGACTTGAAGCTTAAGATAAATGTAATTGAAAAGTTAACAAGAATGGGGACTCCTGCTTCTGTTCTTATCCTAAAAAAAGCACTTGTAGATCAAAACTATGAAGTTCGATATTTTGCTAATAATGCACTTGAAAAAATAGAAAAGAAAATGATGGCTTCGATAGATGCAGCAAGTGAAAATATTTCAAAGCATTCTGAGGACTTTCGAAATTATAATTTCAGAGGGACTCTCTATTTAGATTTCTATACTCTTGGAATTCTTGACAAAGAAACAGGTCGAAACTTCCTTGAAAAAGCGATGTATGACTTTCTCTTTTCACTCCAACTAAATCCTAATCAGTCTTACCTCTTTGTGAAGATTACCCATATCCATCTACTGAGTGGAAACTATGAACAAGTGGTAAGCGTTGCAACTCAGGCCTTGAACTCAAAATTAAACAGTGATGATAGAGGAAAAGTTCATTTCTATAGAGCAGAAGCCATGTTTCAACTCGGACAATATTTAAATGTGGTTGATGAATGCAAGCTCGTATCTAATGAGGAAATTCAGTATAAATTAATAAAGGACTCAAGTGACTTCTGGTCAAACTACAGAGCGCGCCAATCAGTTAATTGAGAGACTCAATTCTCCTTTTTGGTTTGTTCGAACAAAAGCTGTTAAAGAATTTGAATCAATTGATTCTTCTGAGTATTTGCGCGAAATCTATATTCAAATTGAAAAGAGTCACGATGACTCTTTACGCTGGATTCTCCTCGAAGGAGTTGCTCTTTGCTTGCTTAATTCTAATGCTGTCATTATTGGTGAAGCTCTCCTTATTCTTATTCTCGAATCAGAACAGAAAAACATAAAGATCAAAAATGAAGCGAAGAGAAAAATTCGGACATTTTTTGAGAATCAAGAAGTTTTTAGATATCTAAAAGTACTAGGATTGAGGCATTGTATGTCGCATTTGCCTAATAATAAGAGGAAATTGGTAACTTCATTAGTTGCAGAATATAAAGTTGTCGAGGTAGTTCCTCTTATTCTTGAAAATTTTCAATCAAAAGATTCTGAGCTTCGAATCCTTACAATAGAAGTTTTACGTAAACTTTCTGATGCGCGAGGTAATCGCTACCTTAAGGAAATATTAAATGACCCTAATTCTGCAGAACTTGAAATCGCGATTAGAGCACTAGGCAAGCTGGGAAGCCCATTTGACTTTAGATCCTTGACCACTCATCTGCATCACCATCATCCAAAAACGCGAGTGTCTGCTGTCATTGCTATAAGCAAGTTGCTCAAAGTGTTTTCATTGCCTTTTTTATACTCAGCCTACAAGCAAAACAAGTCTTCGCTAATGAGAAGAGAGATTATTCACCAAGTAGGAAAGATTCACCACAAACTTTCCGCTCGATTTCTTCTGCACTTTTATAATTTGGAAGATGACTTTAATTTAATTCAGCAGTTTGACTGGGCTTTTCACGAGATGCCAAAACATATCACCCTTCCAGTTATTATAAAAAGATTTGCAAAACAGAGTGAAACGACTCAGTTTCGATTGGTTCGAATGATCGGTGAATTTAACGATTCTCGTTGTATTACTCTTTTAAAACAAATCTTAAAGCATGAAACAAGAGAAATCGTCTTGATCGAAGCTTTCGATGTTGCTGTAATCTTTAATTCACCAAAATTGCTTGAACATATTTTAGAAGCTGAAAAAAGTTCTAGCTCCCCCTTAGCTCACTATGCCTTATTGTCTTCATTAAAACACAGCTGTTTTGCTCGTATTGAGCACTATAGAGAGTGGCTTAAAAGGGACAATCTATCAGTTGCCATCTATCAGCTTCTGATTAATTTTGCTGATGATAATTTCCATGTACTCAAAAAGCATCCCGATGCCTTTCATGATGTTCAGATCTTTTTAAAAAAATGTATAAACCATCCGCATATGGATGTGCTTCTTTCAGCCTTAGATTGTAGTTGGCAGTACATGGATCGGGACCTCTTCCAAAATCTCTATCATCCTTTTCTACACGAAAAGAAGTCACTCCTTTTGAAGAGTTACTCGCTTTGCTTTATAAAAGCGATGACTGAGAATCCTGACCTTCTGACAATAAACCCTGAGATTCTAAATAATGTCCAACTTGCAAAACGTTTTCAACCCAGTAAGGTGACGACTGAATTTTGGAATGTCTTTCTTAAGTGCATTCGCAACAACTCATCTTTGTGGTTTGATCATTTTTGGAAAAAGCATGCATTGGCGATTGGAAAGTCTCTATCCCAATGGATTTTTGATACTGACACTTTTGAATTTATCCCTGAGGCGATTGAGCTTATTCGTAAGTCTGATTGTGAGATCGATCAGGACCTTTTGGATTTCTTAATTAGTGATATCTATGTTTGGGGAGATGATAAAGTAAAATATCAAATACTTCTTTTTATAGCGGAGTACGGCCGTTTAAGTGATTTTGATTTTCTTTGGACTGAGTCACTTAAAACTGATCATTGTGCAAATCAGCATGCACACTTGATTCAGCTTTATTCAATGGCGGTAGTATGAGTGATGTTTGCTTACTTTTAGAAGGAACATTTCCCTACGTAACAGGCGGAGTTTCTAGTTGTGTTTACCAGTTGATCAAAAACACACCGCAAGTTAAATATTGTATAGTTTATATCGGTGCTTCGGAAATGGACGGAAAGGAATATAAATATCCTATTCCCGATAATGTGACGCTGATAAAAGAAGTTTTTCTTTTTGATTACAATATTGAAGGAAATATTCATACCATGGGTGATTCCTTTCCCAAAGATTTGATCATGGATTTTCATCAAAAAATTAAAAGTTGGGATCTTTCGCAATTTGAAGTGATTTTTAATCGCTTTTTTAAAGATACCGAAAAGTTTGAGGAGCTGCTCAAGCTATTTCAGTCAAAAGAATCGTGGGACTTTTTGGTTAAAACCTATGAAAAGCGCTTTACTCAAGCTGATGCTGTTTCCTTTATCGATTTTTTCTACACCTGGAGATTTACTCATTACCCAGTTTTCAAAGCACTTTCACAAGAACTACCGAGGGCCAAGGTTTACCATTCCTTGAGTACTGGATACGCCGGTCTGATGGGAGTTGCTGCCAAGCTTCGCTATAATAAACCCTTTATTTTAACTGAGCATGGAATTTATTCCCATGAAAGAGAGATTGAAATACTCCAAGCTGAGTGGATTTTTAATACAGATAAAGAAGTTAAAGCAGTGAGGGAATTGAGTTTTTTTAAAGAGTGGTGGATTAAGATTTTTCATTTTTTAAGTCGCATTGCTTATTATCATAGTGATCAAATCACTACTCTTTATATAGGTAATAAAAAGAAACAGATTGTTAATGGGGCAAAGGAAGAAAAGATCGCTCTGATTCCTAACGGAATTAATATCATCGATTTCGACCAAGTTCTTATGGATAAAAAGTCTCCTTCCAAACGGAAAACAATAGCCTTAGTGGGTCGGGTTGTGCCAATCAAAGATATTAAAACTTTTATCAAATCGATGGCGATTGTTGCCAGAGCGTATTCTGATCTAGAAGTTCTTATTATCGGTCCTTGGGATGAAGACCAGGATTATTATGAAGAGTGTATAAAGCTTCTCAACATGTTTGATCTTGGTGAAATTGTAAAATTCACGGGAAAAGTCGATGTCAAAAAATATTACACTAAGGTTGATGTCATGGTTCTCTCTAGCATTTCAGAAGGACAGCCCATGGTCATCTTAGAGGCTTATGCTTGTCGAATTCCTGTCGTCGCAACAGATGTAGGTTCTTGTCGCGAGTTGGTGTATGGAAGCACAGATGAAGATAAAGAGCTTGGTGCATCAGGAATCGTCGTGCCTTTTGGTATGCCTGATCAATTAGCAAAGGCCATTTTGACTATCATTAATGATGAGCAATTGGCCCATGATATGGGTAATATTGGTCGTTCACGAGTCGAAACGTTTTACCGGGAAGATTTAACAGTCGGAAGATATTTTCAATTATATAATAATTTTATTGGTGATCAAACGTAGGGAGTTTTTTTGGCCGGCATTGGATTTCGCTTAAAAAATTATTTTAGACCTGATGACCTCCTTGGAAAGGTTAAAGGAACGCTTTATTCGATCATTATTTCGAGTGGTCCTTGGTTAATTACCGTTTTAACAGTTGCTTCAGTTTCCCTCTATGCTCAGCGTCAATTATCTATTAATGATTTGTTTATTTTAAAGTCAATTATCACTTATACCTTTGCCGCAAGCTTGATCGTCTTTGGTGCCTTTGAAATGCCACTGACCAGATATCTATCAGACAAAATATACATGTCCGACTATTCGACCTTTTCAAATGTCTTTTTTACAATGGTTATTGTCGTAACAATCATTGGTGCTTTGCTCGGAGGCATTTTCTACTCCTATTTTGATTTCAGTCTTCTTTTAAGATCCCTAGGGGTTACTTTTTTTGTCAGTGTTCTTCTTGTCTGGCTTTCGATGATTTTTTTGAGTGCTGCCAAAAATTTTCATCAGATTTCGATAAGTTTTTTCCTCGGTGGTTTCTTCTCCTTTGCTATGTCTTTGATCCTTGGAAAAATGTTCGATTTACCTGGATTTCTAGGGGGTTTCGCTATCGGACAGGCGCTTACCGCAGCACTGCTCGCTCGGAATTTAGTCAGTGAATTCCCAGATCGAGAGTATATTAGTTTTGAGTTTGTAGAATATTTTTTCCGCAACCGCCAAATGATCTTTATAGGTCTTTTCTATTATATTGGAATCTGGATGGACAAGTTCGTCTTCTGGTTCATGGGAGAAGGAAAACTTGTGACTGGTCTTTTATATACAAACCTCTACTATGACACCGCCATTTTTTTGGCCTATCTTACAGTTGTACCATCGTTTGCAATATTCATGGTTCAAGTTGAAACAAATTTTTATATCAAATATGCTTATTATTTTAGAACAATAGAAAATCGCTATGACCTCAATATGATCGACTCGGGAAGGTTGGAGATTGTTGCTAGTTTAAGACAGGCTTTAAATAGACTTCTTCGCATTCAGTTTTTCATCACTTTACTTGCCTGGCTTTTTGCAGAACCTATTTTCCAATTTTTGGGTCTTCCTACAATGATGATCCCTATTTTTCGCTATGGTTCTATTGCTGCTTTTCTTCAAGCTCTATTTTTAATTCTTAATATTATTCATCTTTATTTTAAAGATACTAAGCCCGTACTTATTAATTATGCCTTTTTCATGGTTTCAAATTTCTTATTAAGCTGGTTGTCACTTGTTCTCGACTTCAGATTTTGGGGATTGGGTTATCTCCTAAGTACTTTGATGACACTTATCCTGTCATTTATAACCTTGAACAAAACATTGATCTCGCTCAATCTCTTCACTTTTATGAGGCAACCTCTGACTCAGAAAAATTACTCGGAGGAGATATGAAAAGATTGATTGTCTTTACATCTCTCATGGGCTTACTTAGTTGCTCATCATTGATTGAAAAAAAATATACTTCGATTAAAAAGTGGGGCTATCAACTACAGGCCTATCGTCCTCCCTATGACCTCGAACGAATCCAAAAGAGCAAGGACACACTTTGGGTTATAGATTACTCCCTTGATGGAACAGATTCTCGCCGTTTTCGCCCAGATCAAATAGAGCTACTCAAATCAAATAATAATTTAATGATAAGTTATCTCTCTGTAGGTGAGGCGAATAGCTTTCGCTATTATTTCGATAAAATGCCAAAAAGTCTTGTGTCTGAACGCAATAGAGATTGGGGCTCGCTGAAGATTCGGTTCTGGGAAAAAGAGTGGCAAGATATGATTCTTGATACTTCTTCTCGTTGGGGGAAGGGCTACCTCGAGAGAATAATTGAGGCAGGTTTCGATGGTGTTTATTTAGATATCGTCGATGGTTTTGAGAACTTTCCCAAAGAAAGAAAACTTCGCGCTCAAAATATGGCCGACTTCATTCTCGCTATTTCCAAAAAGGGCAAGAAAAGTAACGAACATTTTCGTGTCATTATTCAGAATGGATTGCACATTTTGGATTTAATCGAAAATCCCGATCAATTCTTGAAGGCAATCGATGGTGTTGCCATTGAGAGTCTCTTCTTCTTAGGTAATAAACCAATCGATAACGACTACAATCCTCAAAAAAGTTTATATCCTCTGATCGCTCGCTATCAAGCAGCAGGTTTAAAGATTTTGTCAGTCGAGTATTTAACTGATCAGTCAAAAATAGATCAGTATTTCAAAGAAGCGCGTGAGTTGAAGATCATCCCACTGGTCTCATCAAAATTGCTCGAAGGTGCCCTAAAATGGCCTACAGAGCAGACAGGGAAAGAGTAATCCACAGCTTTTCACGACACTCGGCCAAGGCTTTTCGATCAGGAGAGCGATCACTTAACAACTGAGTTAGTTCTGCCATATCAGCCACTGGAGAATAGGCATGGTCGAGATAATCATAAATGGCATAAACTGGACCACAAGTATGGTGTTGAACTAAGTTAAAATAATGACCGGTAGTGTTCGAAATAAAAAAAATCTTAAACGAGATAGAGATTATGAAAGCTGATGTAGATGTCG
>Ga0100403_1002011_pt1 | contig 16977 bp, 37 predicted proteins | sample CryGeymet201501t_FD_83663 | JGI IMG/M metagenome (GOLD analysis project Ga0100403, IMG submission 83663) | Groundwater microbial communities from Crystal Geyser aquifers in Utah, USA - Crystal Geyser metaG 2015-01t | ecosystem: Environmental > Aquatic > Deep subsurface > Groundwater | place...
TTAAAGATGCATCTATTGGTCTTACACTACTTAGTGCTTGTGTTGCTAATTTGTTAGTTTCGTCATAAAACAGATAAGAATGATAATCTGCATAATACATTGTTTGAAACATATCCATTTTAGAATCATTAATTGCACCAATTGGTAGAGGAATAAGTTTATCTTTATTCTTAGCAAGGATTCTTTCTAGTCTATATTTTACTATATTATGTAATTCTTGAAATTGCTTACCTTTCTTAACTGGTGTTGATGGAACTGATGTTCTATTACCATATGTTCTACCATTGAAAGGTAATTTAGCTACATCTATACCTAGTGATCCTCTTTGTAGTGGCAATACTTCTATACCAAAAAAATATTTATCATCTAATGAATAACCTTCCCATGTTTCATTAACTTCATACCAAGATACAGTTTCACCTTCGCGTGGTTTAAAATCTTCATCAACTTCTATATATCCATCACTCTCACCAGTTACTCCATATTGATATAATTTACCAAGTTTCTTTCTAGCCTTCCAAGCCATATGTCTTAAAACATATCCAGTTGCAAACGGAGAAACTCTACCTGCTAAATTACTTATCAACTCATTATAACCGTTATTTATTATTTCATTACTTGAAAAAGCAATACCGGTGCTTGATTCAGAACTATCCCCCATACTACTTTCAATCCAATCTAATGCTTCTTTTGGCATTATCTCTCCAACAGCATCTATTATTTCAGAAGTTGTATATTTATAATCTACCCACGCTGCTTCTGCATCTTCAACAAATATACAATCCTGTGATGCTACATAGTTAAAGTCTAAAGGGTTTATTACATCAAAGTATGTCTCTTCTTTAAAGGCATCCCTATAAGTAAAGAATCTTCCTATTGTGATATAGTCAAAATAAGCTAATCTGTACTTTCTATCTGTTTCATTAAAGTATCTAATATAGTCTAAAGCTTTTTGACCATCTATTGCATCAGTATTAGGTAGTTGTTCTAATTTTTGTTTTATTTCTTCTGGTGAAGTTTGTTGATTATCTAATTCAGTACTAACTCCTGTAGCAGCTTCCATCTCTTGTCTAAATTGAGCTTTTAGATTTTCTAACATTAATCTTTGCTCCTCCTTAGCCCTTTCTTCTTCTATATCATAATTAGGATTTATTGCTTGAAACTTTGTTCCTCTTGCAATAAAGTCTCCAATATAAGCATTTATAACAGGCCCTATAATATCAAAATTTCTTATTCTTGCAGGATCACCTTGTAGTTCTGGTCTTTTTCTTTGTTCCTCCCCTAATGGATTTATAACATAACTGTAATCTTTTTCATCAAGATTTCCACCAGCTATTTTATATAATACTTCCATTTCACTTTTTATAGTAGGTGTTAATACACCCCTGCTAACGAAATGTCTCATTACTTGTTCACCCCAATCTTTAGTCTTCTGACCTCTAGGTATATTTAAATTAAGTTTCATGATGCTAATTTAGTTTTAAAGAATCTTGATATACTGGATTCGTCTGCACCAGTACTTGTTTTTACCTGATTGTATAGTAATTCTTTTTTATGATACATTCCAACTCTTAATGCGGAAACTCTATCGAAGTTTCCCTTTAGCTTAAATTTAATAAGTTCATCTAGTAATCCAAGGTCATAAATAAAATTTAAATTACGTAAGATTAAACCATCCTCTGTTACTCCCCTTTCTTCCATTAACCATTCTTTAAGAAATAAATTTCCAGTTAATATCTTAGTATTATTCTTTCCTCCAGACATTGACATTCCATAACTTCTTCCTAATTTGTTATTCATACCATCTGCCCAACCCAACTCAAATTCACTTTCTAAATATTTAAAGCATTCTCTATGACGTTTAGCATAACCAACTACATCACCTCTATCGTTTTCAAATCCTATTTTAGCATTATATCTTGTAGCTAATAAAAATAAATTTTCATTATATTCATCTAATCCAGTTCTTCCTACATAACTTGCAACTATAATGTTACCTTGTTTAAATCCAGGAACTACATTATTAGGATTCATTATTACATAAGCTGCTCCTAATGAAGTACTATCAGTACTTTCTTCTTGATCAAAAGGATCATGACATATAATATATAGATTTTCAGGAACTATACCATTTATTTTAAAAGGTGCAAAATATTGCATTATTCCACCTTTTAAGTTTCCATCTTTTTTGTGTGGAAATTCTGTAACTGGTATTAATGTAGAATCTGGTAAGAAAGAAACTTCACCATCTATACTACCTGATAATTTTCCTATTATTCCAAAACTACTAGCTTTTACTTGAGCATATCTTTTTTGTTCTCTTAACTCTTCTGTTGGAAATACATTACCTGATATTACAGAAAATGTTTCTTGCGGAGAATTAGAATGCTCTATTGTTCTTAATTGTATTTTCTTTTGATTACTTGAATTTTTAGAAAGATCAGCTTTTAAATCATTTTCAAATTTTAATGCACCAGTTATATCAGAATTACCTTGCGCATCGTAAAAACCTTCTTTATTAAGTTTATCAGGAAAATAGAAACTACAGAATGTGCCTTCACTAACTGTATCCCATTGATTTTCTAATCTTATAAATCCATTACTTCTAGGCTCATAGAATATATCTTCAAATCCTTGCCATTCATCTGCATCCGCACTACCTGTACCAAAAATAATCATTAGTCCAGTAGTAAACCTACCAGCACCTAACGATGGAAGTGTAGCTGCTATTGTTTCCTGTAAGTTAGGCCATGTACCTCCTTCTTCTAGCATTGCTATATCAGGGTCTTTACCTCTAATTGCACTAGGATTGTCTTTACAGGTTAGTCCAATTATTTGACTCTTAAATCCTTTTTCTACTTTTACACCTTGTATTATTTCTTCATAAGCATCTTTTTGATGAAGTTTCTTATCAATAGTTTTTATTCTATTCCATCCAGTGTGCACATTTACAAAGTCAATATAATCATTACACATATCCATTGTTCCCATAGGTGTAATATATTTCATTTCATATGCTGCTAGTACTCCTGTAAAACTAGGAACTCTTTTATACCGATTAACAAGTACTGACGCGTTCTTAAATGAAAATCCTTTTCTCCTTGCTTTAGCGACTAACATATGAAGTCCACCACCAAGATCATCTAAATGTATATTAACATCTAAATTTAATTGTCTGTATGCATCTACTACTTTCTTATCTATATCCTTATCAGTATAGCTTATACCATAAATATCAGGTATTCCTCTTTCAGCTATTTCTAATGTATGGAAATAACTATAGTCCCCATCCCAAAAATCTGGAAAGAATATCTTTTTCTTTGCTGCTTTACGAAAGTATTTCTTACTTACTGCTTCTGTAGGATCTTCATTTTCTTTTAATCTAATTTGATTAAAATTTAAATAATTATAATGATCCCCTGATATTCTAACTCCTCCTACAGAATATCCTTCTATACATCTTTTATTTTGTTCTGACCAATATTGATGATATTCAGAAAAAGGGTCTAAGTTTTTAGGTCCGCCTGGAAATGTTCCATACTTTTCAAAGTATCTAGCTTCCTCTCTGAATACTTCAGAGTTTATAAAAAACCCGTCTTTATTTCTTACACTACTCATCGTATACTAGAACCTGATGGGTCTTCAAATACATTCTTAATCTTCTGTCCTATTATCTTTCCACCAAAAACATTAGCTTTAACTTCATCTTGTAATTTTTTAAGATTAGCTATTACATCTCCTACTTCTTTAGCTTTAGCTAATATATGTTCAGGACGTTTTGTTAAATCCTTACTATTACTATCTGCAACAGAAGCAGCAATTTCAAATTGATTTATAATAAGTTCTACACTCATTAAAGCTATTTTTAGTAATCTCCATGCAGATGATTCTGAAAAAGGTTCACGAAATACTTCTCTAGCTTCTAAAATATCTTCATCTTTTAATGCATCCCAATCTTCTAGTTTAAAATGTTTTCTTATTGCTGCATCTCTGTCTTGCTCATTGTTTGGAAACCTAATTAAATAAGAACTCATATAATGTTCCATAAAAAACACATAAGCTAATTTTTTATTAGCTAGTTCTAATCCAGTTTTATACTGACCAGTCTCTTTTCTAGAACTTGTTATGATTTTATTAAATGCAGGAATTGTTTTCATTACTGGATTGAATGTAGGTATCCCATCCACCATTACTATCATATCTTCCATTACTTCTTTCTTTTTACTCTTTTAAGAACACCTATTTTATATATTCTATATTCTCCTTCTGGTTCTAGATTTTTAATATCTTCAAAACACTTATTAAAAAATTTTGTAATATAACTAGAAATCACTTTCTTATCTACATTATATTTTTTAGCTACTTCTGAATATACCTCATTAATATCTCCACCTCTTAAACTTACTTTCATATTTTCTCTCTTTAAATAAATATACTAAAATTTAAATATTATCTATACATTAAAAAAAAAGAACTATCATTTCTGATAATTCTTTCATTAAACAAACAACCCAAGATTATAAAAAGAGTATAACTAATCCTCACACTTCAATTATGAATACTATAATAAGGTAACTTTTCCACAAGTGCAACATTTAATTGCAAATTTATTTCCTCGGAAGTGACCTGATTCTGCTTTACAAGTATCACAGTATTGGAATAGATTTCTTCTTCCATTAGTATTTAAATCTATTAACACGTCAGAAGGTATTGTACTACTCTTCTTAGTTAAATCAATTCTTTTTTTAGGTAATATAAAACTAACTGACATTATTCTACATATATCATTCCTACATAATACTCTGGTACTAGTACATATTTTTCGTTATCTCCAGGAATTTTAAATAATACATCTTCAAGAGACTGCATTTGATCTACAATTGGTTTTGTTTCTAATAATACTTTATCACCAACTTTTACTGTAGTACCAGTTCCTATAGCAACTACTTCTAATGGAATATCAAAATTAATTCTTTGTTGTTTTTCTGGCAATAACATACCACCTGGACTATGTGTTTTTACTTCTACTCTTAATAAAATAGACTCTCCTCTTACTTTGTGCTTCATTTTATTACTATTAAAATTGTGATTAAAATTAAACTAATTACTAAACCTATTACTCTATATAAAAATGGCATTGCTTTTATAGATACTGAACTACTTGTTGTACTTTCTGCTTTCCACCAGTCTTTATATACATTGTTATCTATCTTATGTCGTGTATAATAGTATAACATATTATGCCAGAACCAAAAGGCCGGTAAGAAAGAGAGTATAGTAAACCCTACAATTCTTACATCTTCTATAATTACTCCCAGTAAAATAGATACTGGTATTCCTATACGTACTATAACAATAGGAATATGTTCGTTCCATGGAAAAGCGCCAGCCCCCTTATTACTAAATAATATACCTTGTTCTACACCTCTAGTAGCATAGATTACAATTAATGTTAAATATAATATTACTATCATCATTCATAATCTTTTAAAGTTGCCATCAAAGCTACAATTAAAAATATCATAAAGGCAATACCCATAATTGTTATAACTATATAATCTATTACTATCCCTATCACTATAAAGAATACAAAAATTAGAAATGGTGGGATAATTAATCTATTATTTTTTACAAACTTTATTAACTTTTTCATAGTCTTATTATTTAAATTTGATATTCTTGTAAATCTTTAAAAGCTTTTAACATCCCAATTGTATCATCAGTAGCTATTGAATTTTTAGCATTTTTAATACTATTTTCCATCATCATTGAAGCAAAAGCACCTGCATTTTTTGGGAGTTCTTTATACTCTTTTATAATTTCTTCTACCCTATCTATCTCTTTTTGTATTCCTTCTATTATATTCATAATCTTATTATTTACTTTTCATCTTTTATCCTAGACAATTCAAATCCCAACCAAAACCTAGCTTCTGTCAAATGTAAGTTGTACTCTTAGTTCTTTTACTTTTTGTATCATATTGCGTTTTCTCCTTTATATCTTCTTAATAACATTTCATTATTTATTCTTGCTGTAGTGCATTCTATTCTTACATGTACATCATCAATAATTTCATCAAATCCAGTCCATGTATCTGTATATATATTACATATATTAGCCATCTTAACTCCTTGTAATACTCTTGTAAAATTAGGTTCAGGTAATTTTATATTTAGTATTTTATCTTCTGTATTTTCTAGTTTAAATTCTTTTACTTTCTTTAATAATTGTAAGTAACTATAAATACAATTCTGATTGAAAAACTTCTTATAATTCAAATAATAATTCACTGTTCTCTAGTTTGTTTATTAATGTGTAACTTCTATACGTTCTCTTTGCATATTCTAATTGTTTGTGTCCAGAGGCTAAAGGACATTGAACATAATATACATATCGCATCTCTATTTTATCATATACTTTCAAGAGCACCTTATTACTTATACCTAATTCAAGATATATAATATATCTGGTTTCCTTTTGTACGGGTACTTTTACTTTTACTTCTATTATTTCTTCATTTTTAATTTCTTTATTTTTAAAAACTACTTTAGATGTTCCTAAACTAAACATAATCTTATACAGATTTAGGGTTAATTAATAATATATATTTTATTCCATTGTATCCAAATTCTTCATTTACTTCTTCATTAAGTTCTCTATGTACAATTTCAAACTGTTTATTTATTAATACAACTTCTGAATTTTCTGTATTAAGAACACCCATAAAGATACCATTTATCCCTTCATTTTCTTCTAATTTTAAAAAATTATCTATATCTCCTTTACAGCATCTATAGTTTAGTAAGCACCCATCATAATTATACTCCATATAATACACATAGAATATAAACTTTCCCCATTTATCAGGGTAATCACCAAAGTTTGGTACGTCCTCTATAGGAACATTAAACAATTTAGAAGTTATGTTTTGTAAATGATTTACTAAAGATTCTTTCACTCGTTTAATTTATTTTTAATTGTTGGATCATTTAAAAGTTTCTTCCCAAAAATTTCTTCTATCCAATCAGAATGGTATTTTGCTTTTACTGCCTTTATAGCTTTTATAATTTCTTCCTGTAAAAATTCTGCTCTTCCTGTTCCCATAATTTATTGTTTATCTACTTTTTCATATTCTTTCATTATTTCATTATACTTTTCTATATTACTATAATATAATATACCTTTTATTGTCTTTCCTTCTGGTTGTTTTATATGATGAACAACTTTAACAAGTCCACACTTTAGTACTTCAACATCTTTAGACATACTTTTTAAAATTTAATCTCATCCTCATATTCTTTCCATTTAAAATAAGCCCATCCTTCTTTATATGATAATACTTCTGCTAAATATTTAAAGTCTGAATGTGTTGGGTCTTTAGCTAAATCTTTAAATGTAAAATATACCCATCCACTTTTATATCCTTTTTCTTCTTTTGTTTTAAACAGTTCATCTATTAAGTCTTTATTAGCCTCTGCATCATAACCATTTTCAAATCTTTTAAGTAAGAAATCATACTCTAATTTCATTTCTACAAAAGACTGTTCATTACCACCCATGTCTGGATGATATTTCTTACTTAATACTTTATAAATTGTTTTTAATTCTTTTGTACCGTTAATTTCTAATGGAAAGTATCTCATTTATTCTTTTCATTTAAGTATTCTTCTATATCCTCTTTACAACCTATAGTTAATTTATATAATGTTTCTATATCCCCTATTCCACTTGTATCATAAATTTTATTACCATAATATAACCATACTGCTTCTTCTTTTTTTCTAATTACGATAAATATTTTACCTATTTTAATTCTTCTTTCTTTAGAATCAATTATTGTTTTTTCTATTGCTTCCCAGAGTTTTTTCATTACTTAAGTTTAATTAATTTTTTATTATTTCTAATTTATCATTAATTCATTAATTAAATCCTCCTATTACACCTACAAATATTATAGCTACTGTCATTGCTATTACTGTAATTATTATTGCTTCTTTTAATTTCATAAAATTCATATTAGTTTTCATAGTGTTTTAAATATTACCCCAATATTGTGCTAATTGTGTTATTATATATTCTAAAGTTTCTTCTTTCATAATATTTAAAGATTATGTGCAAACTTTAATTTAATTATCTCTGTGGCTAAATCAAGATTTACTTTATATTTATATTCACCTAATTTTTCAAATACTTCATATTTTATCATTTTTACAAGTGTTCTTCCGATACTCATAGCTTTTCCTTTTTTATATGTCCACAAACCTCTAATTTCATAAGTATCTATTATTCCATTTTCAGTATGACTTATTATACCCTGAAAAGTAGGTAATTCTACTTTATTAAACTTATAATAAATACTTGACGCCTGTTTTTGTTCTTTTGTTAACTTCTTTGTTATAGTATTCATGTTATTTCATTATTACTATTGTATAGACTTTATTTAAAAACCATTTTTTATCTACTTTATTATGAAATATTTTATATCTTATGAGTTTCCACAGTATAGACAAAACATCTGTTTTATCTAAACCACTTTTAGCTTGTAATATTCTTAAATTAGAATCATCACTAATAAATACTCCTTTATCTATATGATCTAATATAGTATTAAATACTTCTTCTCCTATAGAATCTCTAACAGCTATTAATCTTCTAAATGCTTTCAAATCTGTATCATAATCTGTACCAATCCATTTAGTTTCTGATATATAATAACCTATATTTTCTGTATTTATCATGAGAATACTTTATTCTTTTTAAATTCAGTATATAATTGAGCATCTACTTTAGTAAACATATCAGCATATTTTGGATTAATTATATATCTTCCTCTACCATACTTTTGTATAAGACCAGTATCTTCTAATTTTTTTAATTTTCTCCAATACGTAGATTCTGATATACCCATTGTTTCTAGTGCTTTATATAAATGATCACCAGCAAAATATTTATCTCCATCTGTATTAGATATTATAAACTCAAATACAGCATATCCTGACATTCCCATATTTGCTACAATCTCTAAACCTTTATTTCTCATTCCATCAAATTTAAAATTTATTGAAATATTCTTGCTCATCTCAATTATTTTATTATCTTCCCGCCAAATTCTCTAGGAATCATTTTTTGACAAGTACGTTTTCATTTATGACTATAAATATAGCATATTTATGGGGAATATGCTAAGAATCTTGTCATTTTTGACTATTTAAAACTTGTAATTTTATCAAAACTGACAACAATATTGCTTTTAGGGCATCTGAGAGCATTTCACAGCATCCAAATAAATTTTCTTTACCATAAAATAACAACTATAAACAAACTATAATATAAAAAATGATATGATAAAGAGTGCTCTGATCTGCCCTGTAAAGAAGAGCTTATACCATTAACTTACACTAACTAAGGGGTACATTTCTAGAAAGTAAAACTAAGCCCCCCCCTACTTCTTATATGTAGAAAATTTTTCTGGTTATAGAATAATAGAAAATAAAAGATAGATTCTGGATTTGAAGATAAAAACGAGTACCATAGATGATAGAGAGTAGGGGATAAAATGGAATTTTTAGGTTTTAAAATGAAAACGGGTACACAAACGATAGATTGTAGAGAGAGAGAAATTTTAATATTCAGAGATACAAGCGAGTACACTTAGCATATTAAAAGTGGATAATTTTTTTTAGATTTTAGATTTTAGATTTTAGACACAAGCGAGTACCACCTAACTCAACACCCTACCTAATGCAGAACGGGATTTGGTATCCCCCTATGTTCAACCCTTTAAATAAATTTATCATGGCAAGTTTAAGAGTATTGTATAAGAGTAAAAGTGGTAAGAGTGCATTAATAGCTGTTAATGCAGAAATGGATGCACACGGTATGCGACCAAAAGAGAAAAAAGGCTTTGTAAGAATAAACGAATCCTTTAAATATGAGGTAGGAGAAGAGTTTGTTAATGATAGCGTGTCATATGCTAAGGTAGAGATTGTAGAGTCTCAATCAGTGGAAGGTGGTATATTTAACTGGTTAGTTTGGTAACCAGTTTCACTTTTAGCTTGTATTACTCTGTATCGTTACAGAGTAGTACATTTCCTTTTACAAACGAACAGTATAACGAAACGAAATAAAACATTTAAACACTTTTAAACACCTAAACAAATGCAACTAATATTATCAATTATGCTTATCGTAGTGTTCTTTACACTAGGATTGGCAGCTACCTTGAAATTAGGCAGCAACAATAGTGAATACAGACGCAACCGATTAGGTTGCAAACGATGATATTTTGATGACTTTGAACAGAAACAGAAATACCATAATTAATAGAATAAAAACTCTAATAAATTCTCCAAATGGAGGGCACCAGAGTTCTTTGATGACAGATAAAATAGACAGTTTTTAACATGATACTATAGATGTATTAGCTGAATCATAACTTCAAAGTTTTAGGTGTATAAAACACAAACTTTTATTCAAACCATAAATTACACTACAATGAACATAATTAAAAAACCAGTACCTACTCGGGAATTTACAAATATTTCTGACTACACATTAGAATGCGTTAAAGCTGAGACTGTAAATGCACACGTAGTAGTAAAACAAAAAACACATGGTGAATTCCTTATTGATAAAATGGCAAGTTATCAATTTTTACAAGGTTTTAGAATAAAAACCATTGTACAAAGTACTGTACAGGAAATGAAACTGATTCAGATGTTACTAGGGCTACAAACAGAACAGTTTCGAGAAACACCATTGTCATTAACTAGAGAAGATGTACTAATTCTAAAAAACTGGCTTGAAACTCGTATGTCACATTGTGAAAAAGAACGTGATCAACGTAGTCAGTATTTCAATGCTGATACTTATATTATCATGAAATTAATGCTTCTCGATTTACGAGAATGGTTAATCGGTGAGATAGTAGATTGATCTTAAAGAGAATGCTGAATTTCTTTAGTCTTTTCTTTGAGAAGGTATCTCTCTAATCACACCACTGAAAGCAAAAAACTAGATAGAGTACTCTAATCATACAGAGTACTTTATCTAAATACCTTTTAACTTTAAACAAACCTTAAACTAAATACAATGGAAGAAAATTCAAAAAGTTCATTAAAACTAATGAATGTTCTATCAGGACTAATACCTAAGCAAATGATGGTTAGCATAATGAAAGACTTTATCATTAAGTATGAAGAAGACCCAAGTGATGAAAATTTCAATAGAATTGCATCTACAGCAGGACTTATAATCATAAGGATGACACAAGAAACTCGTCAGACAAAAGATGCTGACATAACGGAAAGGATCAAAACTGGAACAGACCTGATTGATAAAATAAACAAAATACACAAATTCTACAATGATCTAAATCCTAAGAATAAACCCAATTAATTATTAATTAAAATAATACACATACAATGATTAAATATAAATTAACAGACCAAGATTTAAAAACCTTCAATGATTTCCAATGGGAAGTAGGTAAAGAATATGAAATTTCGGGAATTGGAGAATTATGCTCTGATGGATGGTTACATTATTACCACCATCCATTACTAGCTATTTTAATGAATCCTATTCATGCTGATATTAAAAACCCAAGATTATGGGAAGTTGAAGCTAATGGAGATCACTTAGATGATAAGGGATTAAAAGGAGGGTGTACTAAGATGAAATTAGTAAAAGAACTCCCATTACCTGAAATATCTCTAAATCAAAAGATTTCCTTCGGAATACTTTGTTCTCTGGAGGTATACAAAGAAGAGTCATATGTAAAATGGGCTAATGATTGGCTTAGTGGTAGGAATAGAACTGCTTCTGCTGCGCGTACTATTCATACTGTTCATGTTGATGATGCTGCTTCTTATGCTGCTTCTTATGCTGCTGATGCTGTTTATGCTTATATTGCTGATGCTTATATTGCTAATGCTTCTTATGATTCTTATGCTGGTTATGCTAATGATGCTGCTGATGATGCTGCTGTTTATGCTGCTTCTGCTGCTGCTTCTGCTGTCAAAACTACTTATGTTATACTAGATTTAATTTCAATAGCTAAAAAAGCTATGACTTATTAAATATTTAATTTTAAATAAACTAAAAGTACACTACAATGACATACAAACTTAAACATGGCAAATTAGTTGTAGAAGCTACAACTATAAAAAGAGAAAGAACTACTTTACAATCTGTAAAGAATAGGTGTGGTGAGCTAAAAGCTTACTTCAAAGGATTGGAAGTTATAGATAATAATCTATTACCGTTCAATGTATGATTTAGTCTATTTCATTAACAATAAAAAGATAGAGACGGTTATGTATAATCGTCCTATCTCTTTATGTAAGTGGAAGAAAATAGTATTATCTTTGACTACACATAAAACAGGAACATTTAAATTCATAGAACATGAATCACGAAAAGAATAATTTCCAACTCTCATTAGAATTGATGGTTAATGATATATCACAAGGTCACAGCGGTGCAATGCATTGTCTAACTTCCTTGTACGAAGATCCATGTGTACCAATGAGAATGAAACGTGATATTCTATACTTCGCAGCCGCAAACAACATCAAAGGACTATCTCTTTACAGGCTTTGGTGTGATATATGTAATGAAAATTTAATATTTATGCATTATATCATTTCAAATGTACCGAAAGAAACATTAGTATTTGCCTGTAATGAAGAAGTTGAGGAATGTATAAAGATGTTAAAACCGTGGATACATGGTTTTAAACTTGCAAATGTGAAAAAATAAAACAAAACTTAAACTTTTATTAAATACAAAAAAAGATGAATAAGTTACAAACTATTTTAAAAAATGGCTTTAAAGCCATAAAAGGAGTAAGAGCTGATATCCTTTCAAGTAACCTTGAAAGAGAGCAAAAAAGACTCGTAATGGATTTAGAGGACTCTGTATCAAACATGAAAGCATCACTCGATTCATTAAATGATCTATATCCTGATAGCGAATTGAGTTTGAGAATTATATCCAAAGATTTTGATCCAAAGAAATGGGTACAAGATACTCAAAAACTAAAGGTGAACATTGAAATGGAACAAGTAAAACTTGACATTGCCAAGAAAACCTTTGAGGAGTGGTTCGTTGACTTATCAGAAGAAGAATCAATTAAAGCAAGCAAATAATGAAGCGGATATATATATCCAAATCGAAAGCAGGAAATCCAGACGACTTCATGTTAGTGAGGTCGTTGCTTTCCAAATTTGACTGCGATGTCACTGAATTCTTTGGTGGTGAATATAACACTAATCTATTAGATAAAGCTGATATATTGATTGTTGTTCCTCCATGTATTTGTAATATAAACAACCATGTGAGAGTAGGAAAAGGACAACATTGTGAAATAAATAGATTCTTAGAAAGATCGTTTGAAGCTTATGTAGTAAATGATATTGATCGTAATACTCAAGAAATAAAATTTCGTCGTATTGAAAAATCAATAGAAAACGCACCAAGCAATATTGATAAAAATTGGGTCAATAATTTTGGTAAACTTGAGACATATTATCCATTACCAAATAGAATTGAATCATTTATGTTTGAAAGAGGTATATATACTAAAAAATCTAATACTTATATAAACCGGTATATACCTAGTGTCAAATTATTAGTAGATGATTATTATCTATCCGAAAAAGATTTGTTACTACTTGTAAATATTAAGTAATGGATAGAGAAACGGCAAAGATTGATGATAGGGTTAGAATAACAGGTATTGACAATAATAGATTTGGTCCAAATAATTTTGGTACTATAGTTAATATACCTTCTAACAAAGCTTGTGCATTTGTAGAATTTGATAAAGATTTTGATGGTGGTCATAGCTTACTAGGTACTATTAAATCAAGACGTGGGTGGTGTGCAAGATGGAAAAACCTTGAAAAGATTACTCTATATGAAGTAAAGTGGTTAAACATTAATGGTTATTATACAAATACAGATATATATAAACGTCCTATTACAAATATGGCAGAATTTATTAAAATGTATAATACTATTAATAAAAAAGACGATTTTGAATTGTTATTACTTGTAAAATTATAGTTATGAAAAACAACACATTGTGTAAAAGAGAAAAAGAACTTATTGAATTCTTACAAACTGGTAGCAATGACTTAAAGGTGAGACTACAATTCATGATTTTGAAAAAGTAAGTGATCTTGTGAATTGGTTAGTCTCTAAAGTTTATTTAAATCCACACTTAAAATAAATAATAATATGAAAAGTATAAAAGTAGAAACAAAATCAAGATCAAAATATCCTTATTTAGGTATTAATGGAGTTGGAATAATAGTATTATTTACAAGTCCAGAAAAAGGAGTACAATTATATTACAATGAAATCAAATTAGGTCAAGATATTGAAATAGGTGAATATAAGGATAACATTATGGAAAGTAAGTTTAAACCGTTTGATGGTGAAATAATACTATCTAATTCATGATATTATGGAATATAAAGACTTAAAAGAAGGATATTACTGGGTTCATCTTCATCCAATATTTGAGGAAGATAATTGGACAGTAGGTTACTACGATGGTAACGGATGGTATTTACTTGCATTGGAAGGTAAAAATTCTTGGGATTGTATAAAAGAAGTTGGAAAGAAAATTAAATATCCTAAAAAATAGTTAATAACTCGGAAAACATTGACACGAGTATAAATAAGAATATCAGCAGTAATGTTGGACGTGTTGTTCCATGTGAGAAGTGGAACTGTAAAATTGGAGTTCAACTTTAGAAATCAGCTTCTCAACACGAATGAGTTCTCGGCAAAAGTGGTTAATACCTTGTTCCTAGTGAACATATAGAAGTTAGCTTATTAATCGCATGACCCTACACAATAGCATATAGCTTGAAAGAATATTAGGTGAGGGTGCTAAACATTTAATTTAACTAGAAATACAAATATGAAAAATTTTATAGCTTGTTGTCAAACGGCTTTTGGATTATCTGTAATGGTAATAAATACCAATAGTATAGAAGAAGCAAGAACCATCGCTAGAAGAATGGATAATATCGAAAAAGCAAGAAGAATCACCATGGGGATGGACGATGTATGGAGTGGTTATGTTATTGAGGAAATAAATACCAATAAGGAAGGTATCGTTTTCTATATGAACTAAAAATCAATTTGTCTGTAAACAACAGAGCAAATAACTTTCTACTGACTTTGGCTTAATCGATACTCAGGGTTGAATCTGTTGTAGACAAGTTGATTTTGTAATTACTCACCAATTAAAAAATAAATCAATGAATAATAAATTTCAAATAATAGAGACAGATAATTATTGGTTAGCTGTTTCTAATGAACTAATCAAAAAAGGTGATTGGTGTATAAATCCTATTGGATATCTGGAAGTTTTTGGTTACGGTTATCAAGCAAGTTATACTAAAGAAGATATATTAAGTTGCAATAAAATAATTGCTTACCGTCCAAAAGGTAATGCACCTGAATTAGATGGTGTAGATTGGTTGCCCGAAATAATTGTTGATATTGAGAAGTTAGCAAAAAATTCTGATAAATCTAAATGTAAACATTTTGAGTTTATTCAATCTCTCAAACAACCTAAACCTAAATGGTTTATTGCTAAAATGGAAGAAGTAGCTAAACCTATGCCAAATATTCATGTAAAAACATGGGAATTAAAAACTACAACAAACGAACAAGGACAAAAAGCGTTAATTGGAAAATATGAATGATATGAAAAAGATACCAACAGCAGAGGAATTCGTAATGGAAAAACCTTTTAGTATTTCATCGATTCATCAAAGTATGATTGAATTTGCAAAATTACATGTAGATGCTGCATTGAAAGCTGCAAGTATAAAGGTCATGGTAAGAACATCAACTACATATCCGGATGGAGCTGAAATGAATATTATACAATACGTCGACGAAAACTCTATTTTAAAAGCATATCCGCTTGAAAACATAAAGTAACTATGGAAAACGCGATTGTGATAATACTATGGGAATAGGTTTATTTGGTGAATATTTTAATACACCAAAAGAAACTTATAGTGCAGCTTTTGATTATATATTAAATGAAGTAATATAAGAAAGTGTAGAATTAAAAATACCTATTCTAGCTTTCTTACAGGCTCTTAAAATAAGCAATAGATTTAATTGTATAAAATTTAAAACAGTAAAAATATGGGATGTGATATTCATAGTTTCGCAGAAATACAAAACAAAAAAACAAATAAATGGGAAAAGGTAGGAGATGTCTTTTCATTAGATGATTTTAATAAAAAATACCTTAAAAAAAATAAAGGTGAAAATCCTTTTAATTGGAGAAGTTATTCAATGTTTGCTTTTTTAGCAAATGTAAGAAATTATGATCATTGTGAATCAATAAGTAGACCAAAAGGATTACCAGATGATTTAAGTGAGGGGGTAAAACAACACTATGAATATTGGAAATATGATGCTCATTCTGCTTCTTATTTAACAGCAAAAGAACTATTAGAGTTTGATTATGATAAAACTTTTTGGAATAGAAGAGTAACTAAACAAATTTCAAACAATCATTGGTCTGGGGCTACATTAGCAGAAGAAGGTGAAGGTGTAATTTTAACATATAGAGAGAATTTAGGTAACTTATTTTTTGTGCACTTAAATGAATTAAAAGAACTTGGTGAACCTGATGATGTAAGAATTGTTATTTGGTTTGATAATTAAAAACAATGAGCTGGATAGATAAAATACAGGAGTTAGTAGATGAAGGTGTAATGAAAAATATTCAATATAATAGATTAATATTAAATAAAGATAACTTTTCAAAGATAAACATTCGTAAAATTATTTATGATGAGATTACAATAGATATAATTGAAAGTTGTAATGATAAAAATTACCTTTTAGATACTAATAAATGTCAATGGAAAAATGATAATGCAATTGAAGCAAGTTTATTTTTACAAGGTGTAATACAAGAAGTTAAATTAA
>Ga0100403_1002012_pt1 | contig 16969 bp, 15 predicted proteins | sample CryGeymet201501t_FD_83663 | JGI IMG/M metagenome (GOLD analysis project Ga0100403, IMG submission 83663) | Groundwater microbial communities from Crystal Geyser aquifers in Utah, USA - Crystal Geyser metaG 2015-01t | ecosystem: Environmental > Aquatic > Deep subsurface > Groundwater | place...
ACAAGGTCACGCGCGCGCGCTCGCCGTACCTCGGCTTCGTCGAAGGCGTCCGCGTCGTCCGCCCGTCGTTCACCGCGCCGGTGGGCGGCGCGGCGATCGCCGGGTGGTCGCCTTTTCACGCGAACCGGCAGCTCGCGGCGCTGGCGCGGGTCGAACGCATCGCGATCGGCGCCGGGATGTGGAGCTTCTCCGCGGATCCCAATGTCTACGCCGAGCACGGCGACTCGGGAGGACCGCTGTTCACGACGCGGTCCGACGGCACACGCGATCCGTTCGGCATCACCGTGGAGGTCTCGAACGAGACGTTCGCATCGCATTTCGTGGATCTCACGCGGGCGGACATCGTCGCTTGGATCACGGCGAATTCGATCGACCACGCGCACGACGCCCAGCCGGTATGGCAGTCGATGCACCCGTCGCGCTTCGGCGGCGTGCGGTGGCGCGGTGAGCTCGACTACACGGGCCCCTGCGACACGTCGCGGGACGCAGACTGCGACCACTGGTTCGATGGCAGCGACAACTGCCCGAGCGTCTACAACATCGCGCAGACGTCGACGAACGACACGCGCTGGGGCGATGCCTGCGCGCCGCAGCCGCCCACCGGGTGCGTCGCGCAGACGTCGTGCGACGACAAGATGTACGTCGCGTGCACGGGCTCCGCCGATTACGGCGCGACGCTCGAGCATCAAATCAGCGACGGATCGTTCGCGACGATCGCGACGTTCACGCCGCGCTGGCCCGGCGACACGGTCTTCTTGAACCCGCCGTCGCTTTGGGTCCCGTCGGCGACCTTTCGCGTCTGCGCGGCCGGGGGCGCGTGCGGTGCGCCGTTCGTCGTCACGTTCGATCTGAGCACATGTCCGAGCAGCGGGGGCGGCGGCACCGGCAGCGGCGGTCGCAATTGCGTGAAGGGATGCCGCTACCAGTGACGCGCTAGGTCCCGGCAGGACGTTCGCCGCGTTGGCGATCTGAAGCCGTGGGGCGACGATTGGGCCGTGGCTTGCTCGCAGGGACCATCTGACAATACCTTCTCGCCAAGGGGGACCCGAATGCGAGACGGAGGGGTGGCTCGAGGCGTATGGCGGATCGTTGCGCTCGCGTGCTTGTCGATGGTCGCGCCGGGCGCGTGCTCGAGCGGAGGCGGAGGCGCGCCCGCCGCGCGGCCGGCCGCGCGGTTCGTCCTCGCGGGGGACGCGCCGCCGCCGTTCCTCGACGTGCCGTTTCCCAGCGACGCGTACCTCGTAGGCGGCAAAATCGTCGATCCGATTCCGGGCATCGAAGCGTTGGCTCCGCAGAACGCGGAGCTCGCCATGCGCGAGCTCGCCCAGCTGAACGGGTTCGGCCGCGCCACGTTCGCGTCCTTCTACGTCGACGATCCGCGCCGGCCGACCGACGGCGCGGGGATCCCGGGCTTCGCCGACATCGACCGCGCGACCTTGCCCGCGAACGAGGCCGCGTGCGTCGCCGACACGAGCTCCGTGTTCGTGATCGATCTCGCCGCGGACGCGGCGACCGCGCGCGTGCGATGCCGCGCGACCGTCCACGACGACTACGACAGCTCGGGCGCGCGCCCGACCGTCGTCATCGGTCCGGGGCTCGGCGTCCTGCTCGAAGAAGGGCACCGCTACGCCGCGGTCATGACGAGCCGCGTGAAGGACAAGGGCGGCGCCGCGATCGGCGCGAGCGCCGACTTCGAAGCGATCCGCAGCGGAAAGCGCGCGGGGGCGATCGGCGCGATGTACGGCGACGCGCTCGATCGCGCGACGTCGCTCCTCGCCGGCGCGCTCGCGGCGGACGGCGCGAAGATCGTCGCGATCGCGCCGTACACGACGATGAGCACGACGGCCGAGATCTTCGCGCTGCGCGAGTCGCTCGACGCGGCGCCGGCGCCGAAGCTCGCGTGGGACGCGCAATCGCTCGCCCCGATGGGCGCGGTGAAGTTCGCGGCGCCGGTGAACGGCTTGCTCCCCGCGGGCTTCACCGCGTCGCTCGACGACTGGCTCGGCGTCGCGCCGCAGAAGGCAGGCGCCGACGATCCCGATTACCTCGCGACCGGCGTCTTGCCGCACGACCAGATCGCCGCCATCGGCACCGCGCGCTACATGACGCCGAGCTTCCTTCTCTCGAAGCCCGGCGGGTACGCGGCCCCCGGGCACGCGACGTTCGCGCGCAGCGGCGGGAAGATCGTGCCGAGCCCCGATCGACCCGAGGTCCCGGTCTGGGTGAGCTTCGCGGTTCCGAAGACGCCGATGCCCGCGAGCGGCTTCCCGTGCGTCATCGTCGCGCACGGCAACCCGGGCTCTCGCGCCGAGATGTTCATGTTCCTCGCGAACGTCCTCGCGGCGCGCGGCTTCATCGTCGCCGCGATCGACGCGTTGACCAACGGCGCGCGCGCCCCGGAGCCGGAGTACCAAGTCGATACGCTCAGCGACTGGGAGGCCGCGCCGGGAGCGAAGTACAAAGGCCCGGACGGCTTCTCCGACGGGATCGACGCGAACAAGAAGCCGGCGCCGTTCTATCCGCCGAACGGGCAGTACGACGGGAGCCGTAATCCCGGGCTCGACTTCAACGGCCAAGGGCAGAGCGTCGGGGCGATCCGCGATCAGGCGCTACAGCAGGCGATCGACATCTCCTCGCTCGCGCGCGTCCTCGCGAGCGATCCGGATCTCTCGCCGCTGCAGACGGGCGCGACCGCGCCGAAGATCGACCCGACGAAGATCGCGTACGTCGGCGGATCGATGGGCGCGGTCACGGGCGGCGTGACCGCGGCGATCGAGCCGCTCGTGCGGACGTGGGTGCTCAACGTGATGGGCGCGCAGTCCGTCGTGCACGGCAGCAACGCGCCGACGACGTACGTGCAGGTGAAGCTCGCGGGGCTGCTCGTCGGGATCAAAGGGCAGTCGCTCGACGAGACACACCCGATCATGGCGCCGCTGCAGACGGCGATCGATCCGGCCGATCCGCTGATGTTCGCGCCGTACCTCGTGAAGAGCCCGGGCACGGTGAAGGGGCAGAAGCTTTTGCCGCGCAACGTGCTCGCGATCGAGGTGCTCTTCGACGAGACGCTCCCGAACGACGGCACCGAATCGTGGGCGCGCGCGGCGGGGATCGGCCTCGCGGCGCCGAACGTCGGACCGAACGCGGGCGTGCACGCGCTCGACGTGTTCCGCGATCCGACGAAGGTCGTCGATCGGATTCCGCTGCCGGACGTCATGCCCGACGCGCAGATGCTGATCCACGACACGCCGATCGCAGGCGTGACGGCGGTGATGGTGCAGACGTCGCCCGCTACGCACTACCGCAACCTGGAGGACAGCAAAGGGCAGCGGACCTTCGCCGCGCCGTTCAACGTGGCCAGCCCGCCGCTCGCCACGAGCAAGCAATACTGGGTGCGCCACTCGTTCGTCGAACAGTGGGCGATGGTCGCGCGCTTCGTCGCCGACTCGTTCGCGGGCGGCGCACCGAACGTCACCGGCTTCAAGCCGCCGGTGCGCGACCTGGACGACGACGGGACGCCGGACGCGACCGATCCGGATCCGAACGATCCGACCGTAAAATAGCGAACGACGAGCGTCGAAGTGACGAACGACCATCCACGGCGATGACGGTCGAATGCGACCGCACGGTCAGCGACGCCACGGACCAAACGCGATGTCGACTGGATTCGGCGTGCGCACGATCTCTCCGGTCGGCGTGAGCTTCCCGCTCGCGACGTCGATTCGGAAGATCACGATCGTGTCGGAGTTCTGGTTCGCCGCGTACAAGAACGTTCCCGTCGGATCGACGTTCATCCCGCGCGGCGTCTCTCCCTGCGTCGGCACCCAGCCGATGGACGAGAGCGCGCCGGTGCTCGCGTCGATCGCGAACGTTGCGACGCTGTCGTGTCCGCGGTTCGTGCCGTAGAGGAATCGCCCGCTCGGGTGCATGCGGAGCTCGGACGCGGACTTCGTTCCTGCGAAGCCGGGGGGCAGCGTGGAGATCGTCTCGCGCGGCTCGAGCACGCCGCGCTCGGCGTCGTAGCTCATCGCGGTGATCGACGCCGCGAGCTCGTTGAGAACGTACGCGAACCTGCGGCTCGGATGAAAGACCATGTGCCGCGGGCCGGATCCGGGCAGGACGGCAACCTCACCGTGCGGCGTGAGCGCGCCGATCGCCGGATCGAACCGCCACACGAAGATCCTGTCGGCCCCGAGATCGACGCCGAAGACGAAGCGTCCGTCCGGATCGGTGATCGTCTGGTGCGGGTGCGCCGCCTCCTGCCGTTCGGCGTTCGGGCCGTGCCCGGTTGCGCTCACTCGTCCGCTCGCGGGTCCGATGGCCCCGTCGCCGGCGAGGAGCGCGTACGCCTGGTACTCGCCGCCGTAGTTCGAGACCAAGAGGTATCGCCCCGATGGGTGCACGCTGACGTGCGCGGGGTGCGCGCCGTGCGTCGGCCGCGTGTTCAGGAACGCGAGGCGTCCTCCCGCGTCGATCGCGAACGCGCTCACGCGGCCGGAAGGCGACTCGTCGAGGATCTCGTATTGGTTCACGCAATACAGGTGCGTCATCGACGGATCGAGCGCGACGTACGACGGATTCTTCGTCGGCACGATCTGAAGAAGCTCGAGGTGGCCGTCGCTCGGCCGCATCGCGAAGACGGAGATCCCGCGCGCGGTGCTCGGGCGGCGCCCTTCCGGCGCGAGATCGGGCGCCGTGTAGCTGCCGACGTAAACGATGCGGGCGGCCTCGACAGGCGACGATCGCGTTTCCTGCTTTGGGGCGGCGCAAGCGGTGAGTGACAGGGCGGCCGCGAGGAGGCAGCGCGAGATCGCGCGTTGAACGGCTTCGCCCATGGACATTGGGTGTAGATTACATTCTCGCCGGAACCAGGCGGTCGCTCGAGACGATCGCTACACGCGGTCAGCCTGGTGGACGCGCGAACCACCTTCGATCCCCCATCGACGCGAAGACGTTGCGGCCAACAATCGAAAATCACATCTGATCGCAACTTCGGATCGCGCGGAACGGTCGTTGCTGGGCGCCCGCGGACGATGAAGCTCCTCCTCTCGTATCTGATATTTCTATTCGCGCTCGTCGCCTGCGCGCCGGCCGCCGGCGAAGCGACGTCGTCGACTCTCGACGCCGTCACGTACAAGCTGCCGGCGAACCTCGTAGCCGTCCCGCTCGTCCGCCAACAGCAAGACTTCAGCTGCGGCGACGTCGCGACGCTGGCGGTCCTTCGTTACTGGAAGCACGCGGAGTACAAGAACGTGCTCGAGACTGCGCTCTACGCGCCGCTCCACACGTCGCGTACCGACGGCACAGATCCTCAACCGATCGCCGACTACCTGAATGGCGTCGACGGCGTCACCGCCGAATACAAGACGCAGGACGACGGCGTCGATGTCCGTGATCTCGAGGAGGCGATCGATCGCGGCGAGCCCGCCATCGTCGACATCCAAGCGTGGCAGGACGTTCGCCGCGTGGGCGATCTGAAGCCGTGGGGCGACGATTGGGACGACGGGCATTACGTCGTTCTCGTTGGCTACGACCGCGAGCGCTTCTACTTCATGGATCCGAGCACGTCCGGGCACTACGCCTTCATCCCGCGCGAAGAGCTCGCGGAGCGATGGCACGATACGGTCGGCACCGACGACGTGCACACGCAGCGGATGGTGATCTTCGTGCGCTCGACGACGACGCCGTGGATTTCGTCCGCGCCGCCCCCGCCGCGCGCGTCGCCGATTCACTGACGGTCACTCGCGTTGCGCCGTGGGGCTCGCGCGGCGCAGCATCCCCACGACCTTGCGTTCTCGGGGGCGCCGGATGACAAAGAACCAAACCACGTGATCCTCGTGCTCCAGCCCGCGCGGCACGGCGCCGTGCAAGCGCTTGGCGTCGAGCGCGTTGAGGCCGCGGGCCACGGCCTGGAACCACGCGTGATAGGCAAGCGACACCCCGGCACCTTTCGCGCGGGGCTCTGCCTCGCGTGATTTGCCCAATACCAATGCAGCAGGGTTCCCCACGGCCCGCCGATCGGCCACGCCACCTCGAGGGTAATTCCCGCGTGATTTGCGAGCGACCCGAGGCCGTCCTTCGTGTACCTGAAGAAGTCGTAGGGAAAGCCGTGCGTCGGGCAGTACTGGGGGGTCACCCCGAACAGCGCGCCTCCGGGCTTGAGCACCCGCGCGACCTCCTCGAAGAACACCCACGGTCGCTCGAGGTGCTCGAGCACCTCGATGGCGCATACCGCGTCGAAGCTCTCTTGCTGGAACGGCAACGCGTGGCAGTCGCCGATCACGTCGGTCGGCCCGTAGACGGAGACGTCCATGGCCACCACTTCGCCAAGTCGCTCGAGGTCCTCGAGGTAGTACTGCTCGCCCGCACCAACCTCGAGCACACGCCGGCCCGGCAGCTTGCCCTCTAGCGCGTCCACCAAGAGCTTCACCTGTGTGGTGTCGTCGGCGAAGATCTGCGCCGTCGTCACCTCTCGGAAGCGGTCGGCGAGCCCGCCTAGGCCCGTGCGTTTTTGCCCTTTGCGTGCAGCCGCCTGGCCCTCGAGCGCCTGCGCCTCGACCCGCGGGACGACGCCCTCGAGTCGCAGCACGGGCCGGCCCTCGCTTCGGTCGTAGATGCGTCCGCAGGCTTGGCAGCGTAGCGCCGGGTCGATCGCTCCGCGGCACGACGGACACGCCAACACACCCGTCCACCCCGCGCTCATCTCGGCATTGTTCAACGTCGTCATTGGGACCTCGAGGGCGTTCTGTCGGAAGGTCGTCCTCCCTCGAGTTTTACGTCTAGCTCCGGCCCGAGGTTAAGGTCACGCAGCGAGGCCGCACTCGACGCTCGCGAACGTCGCGCGACGAGAGGGGTCGCGGCTACTCGGCGGGCGCCGTCACGTGCGCCGGCGCGCGCGTGCGCGGCTTCTGGGAGAGCACGCGGAGCATCATGCGCGGGTGAAACATGCTCGGCGGCGGCGCGAGCAGGTGCATCACACGGATGAACGCCTTCACGACCTCCGGATCGGTTCCGCCGAGGCGGTGCACCTTCCCCATGTACGCGTTCACCAAGTTCGTCTCGAGGCCGCGCTTCCCCTCCGTCTCCGGCCAGCGGAAGTCCTCTCCGGTCACCATCATCCACGGCACGTCCACGACCTTCGCGATCCGCTTCTGCACGCGCGCGCCGAAGCCCGGCGACATGCCGCGCGCGAGCTCGTCGCGCAGCGCGATCGCGTCGAGCGCGCTCACGGTCATTCCTTGCCCGTAGACCGGGTTGAAGCTGCAGACCGAGTCGCCGACGGCGACGAAGCCCTCGGGCCGGCGCGCGAGCGACTCCCAGCGGCGGCGCTGGCTCGACGGGAACTTGAACGTGCCGATGTCCGTCAACGGCTCGGCGCCGCGGATCAGATCGTGCGGCTCCGGCACCGGGAGCGACCGCGCGAACGCGAGCCAGCCCGCTTCGTCTTGCGGAGGGTGATCGCGCAGCCAGCCGCCGAGCGTGCAGATCCACCGGTCCCCTTCGATCGGGAAGATCGCCGCGAACCGCTTCTCCTTCGGCGGCTCGGGCACGACGATCAGCGCGCGCTCGTCCCCCTTCGGCCGGCGAAACAGGCGCGTCGCGTACCCGACGTCGACGCGCACCTCTTCGACCGACGGCGCCGGGAACCCGATCGCTCGAAACCCGGCGGGCACCTGACTCGCGCGGCCGCTCGCGTCGACGACGAGCTCCGCGTCGACCCGCGCATCTCCCATCCACACGCCGCGCAGCGCGGCGCCGTCGTCGCTCGCGATGAGCCCGGTCACCTTGCCGGCGACGAGCTTCACGTTCGGGATCGCGCGCACGCGCTCGCGCACGTGCCACTCGAGGAACGGACGGCTCATGAAGAGGCCGTCGATGCCGAGCGGCACTTCGAGCTTCCACGTGCCGAACTGATAAAAGCGGAGCGCCGTGCCGATGTCGCCGACGCTCGCGCCGCCCGCCACGAGCGCCGCCTGGAGATCCGGGAAGAGCTCGCGAAGGACCTCGAGCCCGCGCGCGAGGAGGCCGTGCGCGTGCGCCCCTTGCGGCACCGCCTTGCGCACCGTCGACGCGTCCGGGAGACCGTCGCGCTCGATCAGCGTGACCGCCTCGAAATGATCCGACAAGACCCGGGCCGCGAGCAGACCGGCCATGCTGCTCCCGACGACGACGGCGTGCTTCCCCATGTGTCCCTCCACGCGATCGCTACGCGCGACGCGCGCGGGCGGATCGATCGCCGCGCGCGGAGCGCGCGAGCCGCATGAACGAGCGCGGGCGACCAGCGCTTGTCGGACCGTTAGGGCGACCGCGTGAACGTCACTCCGACGGGCCGTCGGTCCCCGCGTCGGACGAGTCGTCGCCGGTATCGGAGGCGGTCCCCGCGTCGGACGAGTCGTCGCCGGTATCGGAGGCGGTCATCGCGTCGGACGAGTCGTCGCCGGTATCGGAGGCGGTCCCCGCGTCGGACGAGTCGTCGCCGGTATCGGAGGCGGTCATCGCGTCGGACGAATCGTCGCCCGCGTCGGACGAATCGTCGCCCGCGTCGGACGAATCGTCGCCCGCGTCTGCGCTCGCGTCCATCGCGTTCGAATCCGTGGCGCTCGCGTCCATCGTCATCGAGCCGTCATCCAGAGCGGCGTCCGGCGTCGTCGTCACGTCGCCCCGCGACGAATCCGGGATCGCCGTATCGGTCCCCGCATCACCGACCACGCACGTGTCGTTCACCGTGCATCCGGCGCCCACGCAGCCGCCCGCCACCGCGATCGAAGCGCAGACGGCGGCGCCGCCCGCGAGCTTTCTCCATTCTCTCCACATGGCCCTCTCCCTCCATTCGGCTGCGGCCGCCCCAATGCACGGTCGCCACAGCTAGAACGGCGCGCGACGGCGCGGCTAAAGTGGACGAAACGCCGTTCACGGAGAACGTGCGCGAGTGGAGGTTCGCGTGTGCGGCAGCTGCCTCCGGCCCCGGGCGCGCTCATCGCGTGCGCCGCGCGTGTCCGTCCTTCCTCCGGCTCGCCGCGACGTTGCGGCCGACGTACCCGGACGCGAGCGCGAAGAGCTCGTCGACGAGCCACGGCTCCTCGAGCCAGCTCGGCTCCTCGAACACGGCGTAGGACATCGCTCCCTCGATCGCCGCGACGAGGAGCGTGGCGCGCCGCGCGGCCTCCGACTCCGATGCGCCGCGCGCGAGGAGGAAAGGCGCGAGCAGCACCGCGAATCGATCGAGCGTCTCGTGCACGAAGGCCTGGCCTCCGAGCTCCACCATCGGCTCGCGCAGCGCCTTGGTGAGGTCGAGGTGCTCGCGCTTGACCGCGACGAGCGCGGCGAGCGCGGCGCGAAGGACGTCGTCGACGGGGCGATCGGAGGCGCCTTCGACGGCCTTCCCCACCGCGCCCAACAGCAAGCCGAAGTAACGGACCTTGAGCGCCGTGACGAGCGACTTCTTGTCGGGGAAGTACTGGTAGACCGTCCCCACGGATACGCCGGCGCGCTCGGCGACACGCGTCGTCGTGAGCCGCTGGTAGCCCTCGCGCACCAAAACCTGAAGGGTCGCCTCGACGAGCGCGTCGGTGGTGGCCTGGGCCCTCGCCTGAACAGGCTGCTTTCGCTGACGAATTCGCCGGCGGAGGCGCGCGGACGCGAACGCGAATGGCGAAACTGAAGATTCCTTCATATTTTGATTGTGACCGCTCGACCCGATCGAGGCAAGCGGCCCTCCAGCTCGGATTCTCTCGATGAAGACCATCCTCGTCACGGGCGCGACGCGCGGGCTCGGCCTCGCCATCGCGCATGCCCTCGACCAAGTCCCCGACGTCGCGCTCGTGCTCGCGGTGCGCGACGCGGAGAGCGGGCGACGCGCGGCCGCTTCGCTACGGCGACCGGCCGAGGTCGTCCGACTCGACGTCTCCCTCCTCGCGGACGTCACGCGGTTCGCGGCCGAGTGGGATCGGCCGATCTTCGCGCTGGTGAACAACGCCGGGCTCCAGATCACCGGCCCGACGGAGCGCACGCCGGAGGGCTTCGAGAGGACGCTCGCCGTCAACCACCTCGGACCGACCCGCCTGACGCTCGGGCTCCTGGAGCACCTGCGCGGCGGACGCGTGCTCGGCATCGGAAGCGGGACGCACAACCCGGGCAACGCGATGGCCCGGCTCTTCGGTTTCCGCGGCGGCGCCCCGTCGGCGTCCATCGAGTCGCTCGCCCGTGGTGAGATCGACGCGACCAACGACCGACAGCGAGGGTTCGATCGTTACGCGACGAGCAAGCTCGTCGCGATGGCGGCCACGATGGAGCTCGCACGTCGCCACGTCGACATCACGTTCGCGACGCTCGATCCCGGGTTGATGCCAGGCACCGATCTCGCGCGCACCGCGCCTTGGATCGCCCGAGCGGCGTGGTCCACGGTGCTTCGGTGGCTCGTCCCGATCTTGCCCGACGCCAGCACGCCGCGACGCTCTGCCCAGGCGGCACGCACGCTGCTGCTGGAGCGGCGGCTCGTCTCCGGCGAGGTGTACGACTTCCGCGCGCGCCCGTCGACGCGGGTGTGGGCGCGCGCGCGGGAGCCAGAGCTCGGACGTCGCGTCCTCGACGAGACGATCGCGCTCCTCTCCGAGCGATCCCGGTACGCGGGCGAAGCGAGCGCGAAGCACCACGGAGGCGAGGATCATCATGGCGTCGCTCGATGACAGAGTCGCGGTCGTGACCGGCGGCACGAGTGGGATCGGCTTTCACACGGCGACGGCGCTCGCGAGGCTCGGCGCTTCCACGACCATCACCGGCCGCGATGCGGCGCGAGGCCGTGACGCCGCGGAGCGCATTCGGGCGGCGGTTCCTGGTGCACTCGTGCGGTTCGAGGAGCATGACGCTTCGACGCTCGTCGGCAACCGCGCGCTCGCCGAGCGCCTCGCCGGAGAGTTGCCCCGCGTCGACGTCCTCGTAAACAACGTCGGGGGTCTCTACGGCAAACGATGGACGACGTCCGAGGGGCAGGAGGCCACCCTCGCCATGAACGTGCTCGGCCCCGCGACGCTGACGGACGCGCTCGCGCCGCTGCTGGACGCCTCGCCGTCCGCGCGCGTGGTGAACCTCGCGTCGAGCGCCCACGCGATGTGGAGGCGCGACCCCTTCGAGGACCTGCAGAGCGAGCGCTCGTACGTCGGCATGATCGCCTACGCGCGCGCGAAGCTCCTGAACATCCTCTGGACCCGCGCGCTCGCCTCGCGGTGGGCCGATGGGCCCATCACCGTAATCGCCGTGAACCCCGGAATGGCCTGGACGAATATGACCGAGGCGATGGCCCCCGGCATCTTCCCCTGGTGGATGCGCCTCGCGTGGCCGATCCTGAGGCGTGCGCAGCAGGGCGCTTCGCCCGAGAGCGCCGCGCGCTCGTCGATCGTCGCCGCCGTCGGTGACGGGATCCCGAGCGCCACGGGCCTCTACCTGGAGAAGGACGGCGTGCCGGCGCGCCCCTCGACGCGCGCCGGCGACGCGGCGCTCGCGGAACGGACGTGGAGCTGGCTCGTGGCGTCCGGGGCAACCCGCGGCGCTTCGCGTAGGACTACTTGATTCCCCAAACGACCGCGACGTTCTTCGCGTCGCCTACACCCGAGCCGAGCGAGAGCTTCGGATGCTGCTCGCGGCTCGCGTCGCGCGCTTCGTTCGTCACACGCGGCGCCACCCATTCCGCGAGCTCGGCGGCCGTGATCTGACCGTCGCCATCGATATCCGCGGTGCCGGAGCCGAGTCCTTCGACGAGGTATTTGGTGAACACACCCTGGCCACCGCCCTTCGCGGGGCTGCTCGTCTCGGAGCCACTCGCGGACGCGAACGTCAGGAGCGATGCAGTGGGCTCGGCCTCCTTTATGCGCATGAGCGGTCGCGCGTCCTTCGGAATCACCGAACGGCCACCCGCACCCGAGAAGCATGCGTCGAGAAAGACGATCGCCTCTTTCGCCTTCATGGCAGCCAGCGTTCGGTACACGTCCTCGAGCTCGAGCGCCGTCGCGTCGATCGTCGTCGCCGAGGCGTCGTAGGGAACGAGCATCGCCGATCCGTCCTTGATGTCCGGACTGCCATGCCCGCTGTAGAAGAAGTACGCCCGTCCACCTGGAGACACGCAGCCAGACAACCACGCGAGCAGTTGTTGCACGTCCGTCCGCGTCGCGTGCTCGTCGAGCGCGGAGCGTACGTTCGTGGCCGGGATGCCGAGCGTCGTTCGCGCGAGATCTCCGAAGTGCTCCGCGTCCGCTCGCGCGCCCGTTGCGGCCGGAAGGTCTCGATAGCGTTCGATTCCGACGATCGCCGCGCACGCCGCTCGTTGCGGAGCGCCCTGCTTCAAGCCCGAGAGCTTCGGCGTCGCCGCTGGATTCGTCGTTGCCGTGGTGGCGTTCGCGACGGCGGGCTCGGGGCCGCGGGCCGACGACTCGGAGTACGCGACGGGGAAGCTCGACGTCGACTTGCCGAGCGCGACGCCACCGGCTCCCGGAAAAGGAAGTGAGGTGCACGCTGGGAAGAGCGCGACAGCGAGTAAGCCGATCCCGCGCCTCACGGCGTGCTCCGGCGCTTCGCGTTCACGAACGCCTGCTGAAAGGCGTCGTGCACCGCCGCTTCCCAGACGCTCTGGCATTACTTGCACTCGGAGGTCCCGTGCGAAGAACGTCCCTCTCCCACGTACAGTGTTCCGTCTGCGGTCTCGAAGCGCAGGTCGACGTGCGCGACGAGGCTCTTCCGACGGCACGCATTCATCACGAAGTAACCGCTGAACGGGAAGAGCGGGGCTAGAGCGTAGAAGCAAATCGCGCCGCCGACGTTCGTCTCCTCCTCCGCACGCAAGGTTGCGTCGAACCGTGCGGGCACGGCCCGACCCGAGCGTTCCAGCACCATTTCACCGAGGGCGTCTGCGCCGATCTTCCTCAAGTCTTCGGCGTTCGTGACGCCGATCACGCGAAGCTCCGACGCCTCGACATCGATTTGGTACTTCGGTACGTCGCTCGGGGCCTGCAGTTGGGTGCGACTGGTATCCAAGTTGCTGCACGCAACGGAGCTCAGCGCGATTGCGAGGCACACGATTGCGCGCCATCCACCTTGTTCCACCTTGAAACGCAAGCTCATCATGTTCCCTTCGGCTGAATGACGTACCCCATCACCGCGTTCGACCAACGGCTCATCGGAATTCCGGCGAGCCGTTTCGTGAGCTCCGCCGCGAACGCTGCACCATCCGCGCTGTCCGCGCCGGTGCGCGGCTTCATCGAGTCGAAGTCGCGCTTGTCGGCGAACGCGTAGACGACGAGCGTCTCGCGCGAGGCGACGCCCGGTTTCGCGAGCGCCGCTTTGATCGCGATCTTCGCGGCGCGCTCTCGTGCGGACGGCAACGTTGCGGGCTTGTTCGGCGCGACGTACGGCTCCGGCTCTTCGTTGCTCGGCCAGAGGACGTCGGCGTGGTTCGTCGAGTCGATGTAATAGACGACGAGCCACGCGGGCTTCTCCGATTCGAAGCGCACCTCGAGAGCCTGTCCGTCCATGAGGATGCTCGGAATGGTCACACGAACGCGCAGCGGCTCCGCTTTGGCGTTCTTCGTGAACGTGAAGCCGTACGCTTGGTCTTCCTTCCATTCGAGACCGCCCGCTTGGCTTTGCTCCGTATCAATCTTCGGCGATCCGTTCACGAGCCCGACGTGGACGTCGGCGCCGCCGGAAGCGGCGGCGGATTGCGTGATGCTGCGTCTACCCCGACCGACGAAGACCGTATCGATCACGTTCTCGCCGCACGCGCCGCGGGTGTCTGCGTGCAGGATCTCCGTATTGTCGACGTCGATCTCGGCCTTCGTCGTGCGACCGAACTTCGCTTGGATGGCGACGAACGTCGAGTAGCCCGCGGCGAGCGACGTCATCGAATGCGTATCCACCTTTCGCGATGTGTGGAATGCGGCTTTCTCGCTCCGCGTGACCACTTCGCATCCGGGCGCGCGTGCGTCGGCGATCGTAAAGCCGCCGTCTTCCGATATTTGAACCGCACGACCGAGGAGCGACTCGCCGTCCGCTTGTGGAAAGAGGAGCAGAGTCGCCTGGTCCGTCGACTGCGTATTCGCCGGCGGTTTCTCGAGCGCGGGCGGCGGAACGACCGGCGTACACGCCGCGACGGCCAGCGCTGCTGATCCAAGAAACGTCGCGAGCGATCTCCGACTCTGCGCGGCGAGTAGACGCATGGAGCAATAATCTCACGCGCTCGCCGCGAACGGAAAGCGCAAACGGGCAGGTGAAAGACGGGCGCTACTTCGTGGGGAATCCCCACGCGACGTCGAAGCTCTTCGCGTCACCGATCCCGCTGCCGACGGTGATGCTCGGCGTCTGGTCACGGTTCGATCGTTTGGCGTCCCTCTGCACGCGCGGCGTGACGTACGCGCCGAGCTCCGCGAGCGAGATGTCGCCGTCACCGTCGCCGTCCGCGCTTCCGTTGCCGAGTCCTTCGGTGACGAACTTCGTAAACGCGCCGAGCGGCGCGTCGCTCGCCGGGCCGGCGATCTCGTTCGCCCCGGACGCGCTGAAAAGCGCGACCTGCGTCGCCGGCGCCTCCTCTTTCACCCGCATGAGCGGGCGCGCGCCCGGCGGAAGCAACGAGCGCTGCCCTTGTCCGGAGAAGCACGAGTCGAGCACGACGAGCGCGTCTTTCGCGCGCGAGGATCCGAGAGCAGACATCACCGTCGCGAGCGCGATCGACGTCTTGGAGAGAGACTTGGGGTTCCCATCGTACGGGACGAGATACGGAGTGCCGCTCTCCGCCGCTTCCGTGTCGGGCGCCCCGTGACCGCTGAAGAAGAAGTAGAGCCGCGAGCCATTGGTTGCGGACGATTTCAACCATGCCAGCTCGGTCTCGAGATCGTTCTTCGTCGCGCGCTCGTCGAGCGCAACGTGCACGTGCGACTCGGGAATGCCCAGTGTCTGTCGTACGACTTGTGCGAAGCGTTGCGCGTCGTTCCTCGCGCCAGGCGCGGCGACGACGTCCCGATACTTGTCGATGCCGACCACGAGCGCGAAGGCCGCGGGTTGCGGGGTCCCACGAACGAACGTCGCGACGGGCAGCGCGGGCGTCGAGCTCGACGCGCCTTTCACCTCCGGGGGCGTCGTCGGCGTGCTCGCAGCGACGGCGCCGGACGACTCCCCCGACCACGTGCTCGGGAATTGCGCGGTCGGCTTCGCAACGGCGGCGCTTCCGCCGCCCTCGAGGTATTCCGGGAAACCTCCGCACGCCGCGAGCGCTCCGGCGGCCGGCAGCCACGAAAGCTTCATCAGTGCACCTCGGTGCGAGAGAGAGCACGCGCCGCCGTCGCTGCGCTCTTCGCGTTGGCGACGGCCTTCTTGGTCGCTTCTCGCACGACCTCGTGCCATGCCTCCGTGTCGTTGTTCTTTCCGGGCGGCGGATTCAACGCTGGCCAGCTGAGCCATCGTGACGCGGAACCTTCGCCGGTGAACTTCTGCCCATCGACCTCGAGGACGAGCGTCACGTCGGCCTGGATCGCTTCGCCGGTGCAAGGAACATGATCCCGGAGAGCGTCGGGACGAAGAGGAGAACGTCCAGGACGATCCAGCCGTTCGTGCCGGTCGATGCGCGTACGGATGCGAGAAATCGCGCGGGCTTCGGCGTCGAAGGTTCGAGTCGCTCCGCCATCATCTCGTTCAGCGCGGTGGTGACGATGCCGCGGATCGCCTGCGCGTCACTCGAATGCTCGACACGAACTTCGGAGGCATCGACATCGACGCTGAACGTCGGCACGGCTCTCGGGGCGGGAGGGTTCGCGCTGCCGCAGGCCACGGACGCTGCGGCGGTGAGCATCGTCGCGAAGCAAAAGAAACGACGAATCGATCCTTCACCCATCTTCACGTCCTCTCCGTTCGATCGCGTAGTCGAGCAGCTCGGCGACCAGAATGTCTGCGCTGCGTGCACAGGCCAGAATCGATCATCGTAACGAGGGGTGACGATATCGTCCAGACGCTGACCGCGGACGAGACGAGAAGTCTTCTCGCCTCGCGAAGAGAGTTTTCTGCATCCGGCGAAGCGTCCGATCGCACTGTCCTCACTGGACCAGTCGGCTCTCGGGGGCCGACTCGCTAGAGAGGCTCGGTCTGAATCAGTATGCGGCGTTGCTCGTGATGCTCAGAAGACTGCGTCTCCTCGTCTGGGCCCTTCCATCCGTCGTCGTCGCATGTGGAACGGACGCGCCGTCGGACGCCGGCGATGGCGGGTCGGAGGCGGCGGGAGGCGACGCCGCGCCCGACAGCACGAACGTCGACGCCGCAAGCGACGCCGGGCTCGACGCGTCGCCGGACACCAACCCCAATGACGGAGCGCCTGTGGACGTCGCCGTGGAAGCTCCGCTGACGTGCGACGCCGGGCTCACGATCTGCAACAACGCTTGCACCGATACGACATCCGATCCGCAAAACTGCGCCGGGTGCTCGCAAGCGTGTCCGATGCGCCCGAACGCGACCGTCGGATGCATGACGAGCACCTGCACGTGGGCTTGCGTCGCCAACTACGTCGATCTCGACGGCGACTTGAACCTGCAACCGCGCACGGCGACCTCGAACGGCTGCGAGTGCCACGTGACCAACACCGTCGATGTGCCCGATCTCGGCTTCGTCGACTCGAACTGCGACGGGATCGATGGCGACATCAACAAGGCGATCTTCGTCTCGCCGCGCGGGAACGACTCGAACGCCGGCACGATGGCGTTGCCGGTGAAGACGCTGGCCAAGGCGATCACGCTGGCCTCGGCAGCGCACAAAGACGTGTACGCCGCGCTCGGGACGTACAACGAGTCGGTGACGCTCGCGACCGGCGTCGGGATCTACGGCGGCTATGACGACGCGAGCAAATGGTCGCGCGCGATGAACAACGTGACGACGATCCAAGCGACGACGTCGACGGCGATCGTCGGCACGGCGCTCGACACTAGCCTCGAGCTGCAACTGCTGA
>Ga0100403_1002019_pt1 | contig 16933 bp, 12 predicted proteins | sample CryGeymet201501t_FD_83663 | JGI IMG/M metagenome (GOLD analysis project Ga0100403, IMG submission 83663) | Groundwater microbial communities from Crystal Geyser aquifers in Utah, USA - Crystal Geyser metaG 2015-01t | ecosystem: Environmental > Aquatic > Deep subsurface > Groundwater | place...
ATTTTCTGGTGATGATGGCGGTGGACAAGGCGGCGGTGAAGATGGAGCTCGCACGGACATTCTTCAAGGCTTGAGAAGCGGTGGCGGAAGCTCCAGTGGTGCGGGAGGAGATCCATCCGCTCAAGGTGGTGGCGGTGGAGGCTTTGCGGGCTACGGCGGAGTTCCACAATTTAAAAATAAATTTAAAGGGATGGATCTTAAACAATATCTCCCTGGCGGAAAGAATGATCCGAAGCGAAGCTTGGCGAGCTTTAGAATCAACTCCACCGGACATCCTGACATTGCAGCAAAAGGCGAGAACATGTTTCAGAGAGTTTCAACAAGGCTCTCCTTGATGTGTAAACTGAAGCAATTGATTGGCTGCGAGTAGCAGCAAATTGGTCTCAATGACAGCTATCAATGAATCTCCTCTCTTTTGCTCGGCGGCCGCGTGACCTCGCCGTGACTTTTGTAAAGGCGAAAGTAGGCTTAAGACGAGGCCTGAGCACTATTTGGAGCGTGTTGATTCCTATAAGCTATTGATCTGCTTAGCGAATATCACTTTTTAACGATCTCAGGATCGACCTCATTTCACATTTCATATTGCGATATGAAATAAAATTCGATAATTTAGTAGGATGAGAAATCTCTACGCTATTAAATCACAAGATATACTTCTTCTCCTAAAGATGCTGGTTGATTCAGATGAAACTCAGCAAGAGCTGGCTCAAAATTTGGGTATTAGCCAAACAGAAGTGAGCTTAGGATTTCGACGCCTAAAAAACTCAGGACTTTTAAATTCGGAAGGGGAGGCCAATAAGGAGGCCAGCATTGAGTTTTTAGTCCATGGTTTGAAGTACGTATTCCCCGCTGAGTTTGGAACATTAGCTGCTGGCATACCGACAAGTTATGCCAAGCCAGGCTTTAAGTTTGTAAAGTATAAAAACGATGATCTTTATGTATGGGCGCATCCAAAGGGATCGGTTCGTGGAATAGTCATAAAGCCCATTCATCCAAGCTTCCCAGAAGCATGTCTGAAGGATGAAAAGCTATACACACTTGCCTCCCTGGTTGAAATGATTCGATCCGGAAGAGCTAGAGAAAAAAATATCGCCGCAAGCGAACTTGGCAAAATAATTGAAGGTGCATAATTAAAAACCCCGAAATACATCTCGATATTTTAAAGCTTACCGTTAAAGAACTGGAATCAATGAATGATGAAATCGTATATTTAGGTGGATCTACGATCTCTTTATACATAACGGAGCCACAGCACATTAAAATTAGAGAAACATTTGATGTCGATTGCATTGTTGAGGTTGCGCACCGAGAAGAATATGAAACATTCTCAAAAAAGCTACGAAGGCTCGGATTTAGTGAAGACATAGATGGTCAAGTGACCTGTCGATTTAAAAAGGGTGAATTGATTTTAGACGCGATGCCAACTGACGAAAGAATATTAGGCTTTTCAAATTCTTGGTACAAAGAGGGCTTCAAAAAGTCTGTGAAATATGACCTTGATGGAATCGAGATAAATATTTTTGACCTTCCATACTTAGTTGCTACTAAAATTGAAGCGTTTAATGCGCGAGGGAAAGGTCAATACAGTTACAGCCATGATATTGAAGACATTGTAACTTTAATAGATGGTTGTCATGACTTTGCAGAGCAACTAGCGGCCGCCGGCCCAAGAATAAAAGAGCACTTAGCAAAGCAACTCTCAGCTCTAATAAAAGAGAAAAGCTTTCTTGACTCAATAGAGGCTCATATATCGGATCGAATGAACATGAGGGGGAGAAAAAAGATCATTATCGATCGAATATTCATGTTTCTCGAAGCATAAAAAAATGAAGTCTCAAGAGATTTTCAAAAGAAGTCATTTTCTGAAAAAATTCGTGAAGGCCGAAGAATGCTTGCAAATTCTTGCACTGACTCAAAGGAATCTGTTCAACCCAGTAAATCCGTTGCAACTCGAGGGCGCTCCATCCCTAACGGAAGAAGCAAGAAGGCCCTAGGGGGTCAAAATCTGAGGATTCTCTATCTCTTAAAATTCTAGGGATAAAAGTCCAAATTTAGTGACTCCACTCTGTCGCCGGCTGGTTTCCAAAAGGCCTTCTTGTCTCCCTCTAAAGATCACCCTATTCTCTAGATCCATCTAAAGAATTGAACTTCCAATTGCGATTCTTTTTTAAGAGCTAAAGGAGAACCAAAGTGAGCGCAAAATATCGACCAGATCACTACTTAAATTATGGAGAGCTGACGGATCTTTTAAAAACTTGGGCGGCTCAGTATCCAAAGTTTTGTGAACTGCGCTCCATCGGAAAATCAAAAGAAGGTCGTGATCTTTGGCTAATGACCTTAACGGATTCATCTACCGGGCCTCACGAATCAAAGCCCGGCTACTGGGTGGATGGCAACATGCACGCCATGGAGCTAGCGGGCACTCAAGCGACGGTGCATTTGATCAATGAGATTCTCTCGAAAAAAGAAGAAAAAAGATTTAAAGACCTCTTAAAAAACTTCTCCATCTATCTGGTTCCTAGAGTGTCTCCTGATGGAGCCGAGGGAATTCTGACTCGGACGAACGCCAGTCGGTCGGCCCCATTGAACTATCCACACAAAGAGCCTAAGCCTGGATTTTACCGAGAGGATATGAATGGCGATGGTAAAACTCTGTCTATGATCATTCCTGACCGCGCCGGACGGTATAAGAAAAGCAAAAAAGATCCAAGAATTCTTCTACGAAGAGAGCCGACCGAAAACGATGAAAACGAGGTTTACTACCGAGCTCTTCCTGAGGGACGGTTCATTGGAGAGAGCCGCTCTTTTAAAGAATACCAAGATCCCTTCGGTTTAGATTTTAATAGAAATTTTCCGCACGAATGGACTCCAGAAGGTCATCAACCTGGGGCGGGCGACTATCCCTTAAGTCAGCCCGAAACAAAAGCAGTTGCAGACTTTATTTGCCAGCACCCAAACATTTTTGGAGCCATGAACTATCACACATTTTCTGCAGTGGTGCTCAGACCTTCTTCCCATGTGCCAGACTCAAAAATGAATCCCATTGATCTTCAAACTTACAAAGCATTTGGAAAACTCATCGAGGAAGCCTCAGGGTATCCTTGCATCTCCATCTTTGAAGATTTCAAATATAGCGCTTCGGAAAACATTTCGGGAACCTTTCTCGGATGGCTCTATGATCAAAGGGGCATTCTTGGATTCTCTCCAGAAATATGGCACATGGCCAAGGCCGCCGGGATTGAGATCGATAAAAAGAAAGCGATGGATTGGCTCTTTAATGAGACTAATGAAGGGGTCTTTATTAAGATCTTTAAATGGATCGACACTCATTTGGCAAACACGGGAGCCATCACAGACTGGAAAGAGTTCGACCACCCAGAGCTTGGTAAAGTAGAGATCGGCGGAATTGACCCTCTATTTACAGTTTCAAACCCGCCCCCTCAGTTTTTAGAAAAAGAAATGGAAAAGAACGTTGAATACACTTTGCGCATGATTGAATCCGGTCCAAGAGTTCTTGTTGAAGACGTAAAAGTTGAAAAAGTTGGAGAGTCTGATGGACAGCCGATCTCTCAAATCGAAGTGACTTTAAACAACACTGGCTTTATCTCGACTCTCGGAGCTCAGGTGGCCGCCCCTCTTAAAGTGGTTCCTCCACCAAGAGTGAAGTGCACACCTTCGGAGGCCGTTTCATTGATTGAGGGGGAAGCCGACTTCGAAATGGACCACCTGGTTGGCCGAAGCGATGAGGAATTCGTTCGCAATCCCCTTTGGGCTCAAGTGGGGCTCTTTCCAACGACAAACAGAAATACAAAGAAACTGGTTTGGATCGTCAAGGGGAAGGGGAGTTTAAAGGTCTCTGTTGACCTTGCCAGAGGTGGGAAGAAAGAAGTGCTCGTTGAGATCCCTTGATCGAAGGGAAAGGCCCAAACTTTATATAATCAATCACAACTCTTTAACAAATAATCCAATTCTTCCATCACCCGAGGCCAGCTGATTTCATTCATTCGAATGGTCAGTCTGGAGTCGGGGGTGATGCCGTACTTTTTGTTCGACCTTGAAGTGAGTTCAATGGCGCGCTCAGGGCTCAATGGAGTCTGTGGGGTGAAGGCCAGTGCGAGGCCCACTTTGCCGGCGCTCAAATCTCTCACGCCTAAATCTTTGCATTGCTTTCGAATCAACATCAAACCCATGAGATTAATCACAGGCTCTGGAGGTTTTCCAAACTGATCTCTCAGCTCTTCTTCGATGCGGTCCAAATCTTCAGTGGATTCGATCTGCGCCAAAGCTTTGTAATAAGCCAATCGAATGCGTAAGTCGGAAATGTACTTGTCCGGGATCAAGGCCGGAATTCGCAAATTGATCTCTGGTTCCACTTCCACATCTGCGACCTTCTCACCGCGGGCTTTGTGAATCGCTTCTTCCAGGAGTTCCAAATAAAGTTCATAGCCGACAGCATTGATGTGACCTGCTTGGCTTTCACCTAAAATGTCTCCGGCGCCTCGAAGTTCTAAATCGTACTGAGCAATTCGAATTCCCGATCCGAGGGCCGAGTTTTCTTGAAGAATTCTTAAGCGCTCTTGGCCTTCCTTATCGAGCTTTTGATTTTGCGGAACGAGCAAATAGCAATAAGCGCGTTCTTTGCTTCGCCCCACTCGTCCACGCAGTTGATAGAGTTGGCTTAAGCCCAGTTGATGGGCCTTATCAATAAACATCGTGTTGGCTCGGGACACGTCCATCCCTGACTCCACGATCGTCGTGCACAAGAGCACGTCGATTTCGTGATTGAAAAAGGCCACCATCGCTTTTTCAAGCTGACCTTCTTCCATCTGACCATGAGCCACCTGCATGCGAACTCCGGGGAGGATCTCGCGAAGCTCTTCGGCCAGCGCGTAAATGCTTTGAACGCGGTTGTGAATAAAATAAACCTGACCACCTCTGGAGAGCTCACTCTCCACTGCTTTTTGAATGGTGCCCCGATCAAACTTACAAACAAAGGTTCTGGTTGGCAGACGATCCACGGGTGGCGTGTTGATTAAGCTCAAATCCCGAACGCCCACCAAACTTAAATTTAAAGTTCTCGGGATAGGAGTGGCGGACATGGCCAAAGTGTCTAAGTGGGCGCGCATTTTTCTGAGCTTCTCTTTGTGCTTCACTCCAAAGCGTTGCTCTTCATCCACAATCAAAAGCCCTAAGTCTTTGAACTGGACATCTTGGCTGAGCAATCGATGGGTTCCGATTAAGATGTCCACTTTTCCATCTTTTAATTCTTGCAACGTCTTTTTCGCTTCGCTTTTAGAGACGAAGCGATTTAAAGATCGAATCACAAAAGGCCAACCTTTAAAGCGCTTTTGAAAGGTCTCTAAATGTTGAAAGGTCAAAACAGTAGTGGGCGCAATGATGGCCACTTGCTTTCCTTCTTGCGCCACTTTAAAAGTGGCTCTCATGGCCACTTCGGTTTTTCCAAAGCCCACATCCCCGCAAACCAAACGATCCATCGGGCCGTCCTTTTGAAGGTCGGACAAAATGTCATCAATGGCTTTCAACTGATCTTCAGTTTCATCATAAGGGAAGGAAGCTTCAAAGGCTCGGTAGTCGGCATCTGGTGCAGAAAAAACCGGACGGGTTGCCACTTTTCTTCGGGCATAAACCTCTAAAAGATCGTTTGCGATGTCTCTAAGATGGGAGCGAACTTTGGTTTTGGTCTTCTCCCAACCGGTTCCACCGAGTTTGTCCACCAAGGCGGGAGAGGCGGGACCAGAATATTTGTGGATCTGGTGAATGCGGTAAACAGGCAAGTACAAACGATCGTTGCCTTTGTACTTGAGTTGAATGAACTCCGCTTCAATCCCCTGAATGGGCATCACCTTTAAACCTTCGTAAACTCCAACGCCGTGAAGGGTATGCACCACAAGGTCTCCGGGCTTTAAGTCCGCAAAATTTAAAGCGAAGGCCTTAGAGTCGTCATTCACCCCATCTTTTTGAGACTTTCTTCTTTTTGGCACGCGACCAAACAGATCGGCCTCTCTCAGTAAAACCCAACCCTCGTCATTGATTTTTAAAGACTGAGGCAGCGGTCGAAGCAGCAAGTGAACCACTTTTGAATTTTCTTGCTCTTGTTTGATCAAGTTCCACGGAAAAACCTCTCCATCTTGAACCACTCGCGCTTCAAGGCCGGAGCGTTCTAAAATCAACTTTAGCCGTTCGGCTTGGCTCTGGGTGGAGAGACCAAAAGCCACCATATTTTTTAAATTCTTCCATTCGCCAATTTTGCGACTTAAAAATTGCGCCATCTCAGACACGTTTCCGCCAAGGCCTTTAATCTGTTTGGCAATTTCATCCAGACTGTTTGTCGAGACGGGATGAAGGGAGGCCTGTGCGGATTCATCTAACTCTTCTGCGCCTTCTTGAATTTTAATTTTTGAAAGCGAGATTTTTTTTGAGCCTTCCGGAAAAACAAGTTCATCAATGGGAGTGAACAAACTTTGAACGGGTGGTCGAAGAACCAAGCTGTCAGCCAAATCAAAATCGGATTTCAATTGCCGAAAGAACTCATCAGCTGTTTTCTCAATCTCTAAAGGATCTAAAGTCCAAACACAGAGCTCACTTGAGAAGTGATCCAGTGGGGTGTCGAGCTTTTCGTAAAAGCCTTTGAGCAAAAACTCCATGCCTGGTTGATATGCACCAATTGAGAGATGCTGTTTGATGTTTTGAATTTCATCCGAATCGGTTGCTTGCTCACCGATCACTCCTTGAAAATATTTGGAGGCCCTTTGGCGGCTTTCTGCAGTAAACTGAATTTCTGTTGGAGGAACCACTTCGTAATTGAGGCAGTCGCCCTCACTCCGCTGCGAGGAGGGATCAAAAAAACGGCAGGAGTCGATCACGTCACCAAAAAGCTCCAACCGAACGGGCTGATCATGAGCTGGAGAAAACACATCGACGATCCCCCCGCGCAAAGAAAAGGTTCCAACGTCCTCAACAAGTGGAGTCTGGGTGTAGCCCCAAGACTTTAAAATCTCTTGGAATTGACTGGACAAAAGTTCGTTCTTCTTCAAGCTCAAGTGTCTAGAGCTGAGCTCAGCGAAGGGCAAAGTCTTTTGAAGCAGAGCTTCTGAAGTGGCGACAAAAATTTCGCCAGGCTTTGCATGAGCCGCCTTCCAAAGCCAACCTATGCGCCGCGCAATATGCTTTCTCGAAGGAGAAAGCCCGGAGTAAGGGCTCACATCAAAAGAGCTTAAAATATGAACATCTATCTTTGGATCGAAAAACTGCAAGGCTTGAACAAAGGATTCCACATCGTCTTCTTTGGACAAAACCACTAAATGTGGAAACTTCGTCCAACGGATGCGCTCATCTAGGAGAATGCCTGCCAAATAGACAGGTGAGTCCGATCCCACAATATCCATTGCGGACCGAGGGCCTTTAATAAAACTTTCCACCGCGTGAGCGGACTGCCAATTTTGTTCGTTCATGCTCCCTAACTCACCGCACTAAAAGCCTGTAATGACTTTTGCTTCTTGGTATCTTGACGCACGCTCTGTATATATTAGGAAACTTCACTTTTGGCTAACAATTGGGACGGAAAATATGTCGCAGCTATTACCCGTGCTTGTCCTCAGCGCCTTTGTTGTGGTGTTCGGAGTCGCGATCATTGTCGTGGCCTCCTTACTGGGAATTAAAGCACCAAGATCCGCAGTAAAACAAGAAACTTACGAATGTGGGATTGAATCCGACAACAGTGGAACGACGAAGGTTCCAATTAAGTTTTACCTGACAGCCATTCTCTTCATTCTTTTTGATATTGAGATCATCTTTATGTATCCGTGGGCCCTGTCCTTTAACGAATTCATTCAGGCGGGCAGTGGACTGTACATCATGGGAGCCATGGGAATCTTTCTTTTGATTTTCATTATAGGACTTCTGTGGGAAGTGAAATCCAACGCATTGGAGTGGGAATAGGAAATGGGATCGGATATTTTCGAAATTGGCGTGAATTTCGCCAAGATGATTGTTGTCTTCGTCATGATGGTTCAGATCGTTCCCCTCTTGGTTTGGGTTGAGCGCAGAGGTTCCGCCTACATTCAAAATCGTTTTGGTCCCAACCGTGTTGGGCCCTTAGGACTCACTCAACTTCTTGCGGATGCGGTGAAGTTCCTCACCAAAGAGGAGTTCGTTCCCGATCGCGGCTACAAGTTCTTGTTCTACGCAGCTCCGGTTGTTGCATTGATTCCTGCCGCCTTGGCTTTTGGAGCCATTCCGCTTTCCCATCCTATATATGTAGAGGCTTTTAGCTGGCTCGGCCAAACTTGGGGTCCCTACACATTTGATTTTCAATCTTACAAGATTGGAATCGGCATCGTCTTTGTTCTCGCGGTGTCTTCTTTGGCGGCTTACTCTTTGATGCTTGCTGGTTATGCGAGCAACAACAAGTTCTCACTTTACGGAGCTTTGAGAGCCAGTGCCCAAACCATCAGTTATGAATTGGCCATGGGCTTATCTATTGTTGGGATTCTTCTTCTTTTTAACACCTTTGATTTTTCAGAAATGATTCGCCTGCAAAGTGGTCCATTGTCTTTTCATGTTTTTGGGGCGAAGCAGACTTTTGATTTTCTTCCCAACTGGGGCATTTTTTATCAACCCCTTGGAGCCCTCCTTCTGCTAGCGGCCATGTTTGCAGAAACCAATCGCCTGCCTTTCGATCTTCCCGAAGCGGAAGCCGAGTTGGTGGCGGGATATCACACCGAATACGGTGGGATTAAGATGAATATGTTCTATATCGGTGAATATGGCCACATGCTTGTGGCTTCGGGCCTTATGGTCACGTTCTATTTTGGTGGTTACACCCTTTATCCTTTCTTAACTCCAGAGAGCGTTTCAGCCTGGTTTTCAGGGTCTTCACCAACCACGGCCAGCATACTGACATCGCTCGTTTTGCACGGAGTGTTTTTGGCGAAGGTGGCTCTCTTTTTGTGGCTCTTTATTTGGGTTCGTTGGTCTTTGCCTCGATTTAGATACGATCAGTTGATGGATTTAGGCTGGAAGACCATGCTTCCGTGGGCTTTGGCAAACACAGTTGTCACGGCCATCGTTATATTCGTTATGAGAACAAGTTGGTGAAGATATGATTTATGAAGCCATTAGCTTTTATTCCCTCGCAATGTTCTTGGTGTTTTTTGCCTATAAGACCATCTCGGCTGAAAACCCCATTCACTCGGCCCTCTATCTGGTTCTAACTATGCTGGGTCTTGGAGCGATGTTCTTCACCCTCGGGGCGGAGTTCATCGCTGGCGTTCAGGTGATCGTTTACGCGGGCGCGGTCATGGTTTTGTTCGTGATGGTTCTGATGCTTTTCGATCTGAAAGCTGAGGTTCAAACCTTCTCTAAAGGTCTTCTCTCGGGCTTTTTGAAAGTCTTTTCAGCTGCTGCACTTGCAGGACTTGCTCTTGGAGTGATTTCAAACTCGGTACAGATGGTTGATAGCTCTGCAACACAACCTGCCGCCGAGGCAGGGATGGATGTGACGAAGAACCTCTCTATCTTGCTTTACACCAAGTACCTTTTTTCTTTTGAAGTTTTAGGTGTCCTTTTGTTGGTTGTTGCCGTTGGCGCAGTGGCCTTGAGTCGAATGAAGGGGGGCACACATGCTCGTCGCGGATAGATTGCTTCATATTACAGCGGAACACTACTTGGCCCTTTCGGCGATTCTTTTTTCTTTTGGAATGGTCGCGGTCATGATGAGAAGGAACGTCATCGTGATGTTGATGGGAATCGAATTGATGCTCAACGCGGTCAATTTGAGCTTTATCGTCTTTGCAAGAGAGCTTGGATCTTTAGACGGTCAGATCATGGTCTTTTTCGTGATGACCATTGCCGCGGCGGAAGCTGGTGTAGGGCTTGCCCTCGCAGTGGCCATTTACAAGAAATTTAAAGAACTCAACATCAGATATTTCGAAAAACTAAAAGGTTGATCAGTATGAGTGCACAGTTTTTAATTGGACTTCTTTTGGCCTCACCCCTCGTTGGGTTTCTTATCAACGGACCACGGTTTCGCTCAAAGAACGCTGTTCTTGCGGGGACCATCGCCACATCAGCGGCCGGTGTGTCCTTTATATGCTCTTTGGTTTTATTTGCTCAGCTTCTAGGATTGGCTCCGGATCAAAGATCTTTAGAGGCCTTGTTTTTTACTTGGATTCCCGTGGGAGCCTTAAAGGTTCAGGCGGGCTTTGTTGTGGATCAAATCAGCGCCATCATGATCTTAATCATTACGGGTGTGGGAACTTTGATTCACCTTTTTAGTATTGGGTACATGTCTCACGACGAGCGCCCCGCTAAATACTTTGCCTATTTGAATCTGTTTCTTTTTAACATGTTGATTTTGGTCCTTGGGGACAATCTGTTGATGACTTTTGTCGGCTGGGAAGGCGTTGGTCTTTGCTCTTACCTATTGATTGGCTTTTGGTTCACCGATGCTCAAAAAGCCGCAGCAGGTATGAAGGCCTTCATTGTGAACCGAATTGGTGATGCGGGATTTTTAATCGGACTCTTTTTATTGTTCTTTAGCTTTGGGACTTTGGATTATTCCGAGCTTTCTGCCCTTGTTCCCCAATTGGCTGAAACCTCTTGGCTAGGCCCAATCACTTTGGCCTGTTTGTTTTTGTTTATTGGAGCCACTGGAAAATCGGCTCAAATTCCTCTTTATGTTTGGCTTCCTGACGCCATGGCCGGTCCAACACCTGTTTCGGCTCTGATCCACGCGGCCACCATGGTGACCGCAGGGGTTTACTTGATCGTGCGAATGTCAGCTCTCTTTATGATTGCTCCTTATGCGATGGAAGTGATTGCTTGGACGGGAGCATTGACGGCACTTTTTGCGGCGACCATTGGGATGACCCAATGGGATATTAAAAAGATCTTGGCCTACTCGACCGTCTCTCAGCTGGGCTTTATGTTTTTGGCGGTTGGTGTGGGCGCTTTCCACGCGGCCATGTTTCACTTGATGACTCACGCTTTTTTTAAAGCACTGATGTTTTTGGGATCAGGAAGCGTGATTCACTCCATGAACGAAGAGCAGGACGTTCGAAAGATGGGAGGGCTGGCGAAGGTCATGCCGATCACTCATCTGACTTTCTTTTTGGGCTGGCTTGCCATTATTGGGATGCCTCCCTTCGCAGGGTTTTTCAGTAAGGATGAAATTTTGGCTTATGCCTTCTTTAGCCCACAAGGAAGTCCTTTTCTTTGGGCGATTGGAGCTTTAGCTGCGGTCTTTACAGCTTTTTATATGACCAGGTTGATGGCTTTGACCTTTTGGGGCAAGCCTCGGTATGGATCTGAAGTTCATCCCCATGAGTCTCCGTTAACCATGACCATCCCATTGATGGTGCTCGGATTCCTTTCTGTGGTTGGCGGTTGGATTGGAATTCCTCATGTCATTGGTGCCGTTCTTCCAGGTCATCCTGAAAACCATCTTTTAAATTGGCTTAAGCCCATGATCACAAACGCAGATCTTGGCCATCCTTCCGTTTTGATTGAGTGGGGATTGATGGGATTTGCCGTGGCTTTGGCGGGAATTGCCGCTTATGTCGCTTATGACTTTTACGTCTCTCACAAAGATCGACCCGCTAAATTTGCTCAAAGCTTAGGCCCGGTTCATGGAGTGGTCGAAAACAAATACTATGTGGACGAGGGTTATTTCGCATTTATTGTGAACCCTTTGATCGAAGGATCAAAAGCTTTGTGGCTTTATGTCGATGTGAACTTTATCGACAAGATCACCTATTTAGCGACAGACTTGGCTCAAGGATTGGCCGACTTTGTTAAAACTCTTCAAAATGGAAAAACGCAGCAGTACGCTCTTTATATGACCTTAGGGCTTGTTGTTGTCATCACCTACGCATTGATGGGGTCTTAAGATGTTTTTGTCATTACTCATATTTATGCCACTTTTGATGGCTGTTGTTGTTGGCTCGGTCCCAAAATCTTGGGTAAGACCAACGGCCCTAGGTTTATCGATTCTCCACTTTGCCTACAGTCTTTTGCTTTTTAGACACTTTGATCCCGCTACAGCCAACCTTCAGTTGGTTGAGCAGAGCTCTTGGATCCCAACTCTCGGGATTCAGTACTTTTTAGGGGTCGATGGGATTTCATTCTGGTTGGTGATTCTTTCGACGTTTTTAATTCCATTTACAATTCTCGCTAGCTGGAAGTCGATTGAGGACCGGGTTCGATTTTTTCATGTGAACTTGTTTCTTCTATCGACCGCGATGCTTGGAACTTTTTTAGCTTTAGACGCTATTTTGTTTTATGTGTTTTTCGAAGCGTCTTTGATTCCTATGTACTTTATGATTGGAGTTTGGGGTGGGAAGCGAAAGCTTTACGCCACGATGAAGTTCTTCATCTACACGATGGCCGGATCTCTATTAATGCTTTTAGCTATCATTGGATTGATCTTTTTGACTCAGGAACAATTGGGCACATTGAGCGCGAGCATTTTAGACTTCTATAAGCTTTCGATTCCGTTTGTTGGCGGACAGTTGATTAGCACTCAGACTTTGATGTTCTTTGCCTTTTCTTTGGCTTTTGCGATTAAAGTTCCCATGTTTCCCGTTCACACGTGGCTTCCAGATGCTCACGTTGAAGCTCCAACTCCAGGATCTGTGATTTTAGCCGCGGTGATGCTTAAGATGGGAACTTACGGATTTATGAGATTTGTTTTGCCGATCTTTCCAGAAGCGGCTCAGTACTTTTCTTGGCTCTTTTTGCTTCTTGCGGTTGTGGGCATCATTTACGGAGCATTGGTGGCCATGGTTCAAACGGACATTAAAAAGCTCGTAGCCTACTCCTCCGTTTCTCACATGGGTTATGTGATGCTTGGTCTTTTTGCTTTCAATATCTACGGAACGACCGGTGGTCTTTATCAAATGCTCAACCATGGAATTTCCACGGGAGCTCTGTTTATTTTGGTGGGCATGATCTATGAGCGCACCCATTCTAGAGAAATCAAAGACTACGGTGGCCTGGCCAAAGTGGCTCCTTGGTTCACCATTGCATTTATGATTGTGACCTTTTCGAGCATTGCGGTTCCATTGACTAATGGATTCATCGGGGAATTTTTGATTCTTTTGGGTGGGTTCCAAGCTCACCGAGTCTTAGGTGGAGTTGCTGTTTTGGGTGTGGTGCTTGGTGCCGCCTACATGCTTTGGATGGTTAAGCGAGTGTTCTTTGGAGAAGAAGGTCGGATTGTAACAAAATATAAGGACATGAAGCTTGATCTGAATTTAAGAGAAGTGGTCATTTTGGTCCCCTTTGTCGTTTTGATCTTTTGGATGGGGCTTTTTCCAAACCATTTTCTTTCCTATTCAAAAACAAGTTTGGATCATTTTGTAAATAACATGTCCAACTATGAACTTCAGGTTGGACAGTAGAGGTAGATATGCAGATTTCATTGGATTTAGTTGATTTGCTTGTGGTCTCGCCTGCCATCGCTCTGTTTTTAGGGGGCTTGTTTCCGATTATGATCAAGGCGTTTTCCCGCAACAAAGAGCCAAACAGTTTCGTGCCCTACGGAATTGCGGTGGTTGGAACTTTGGCCGCATTGGCTTTGGTGGCTGGAAATTGGGGAATTCAAAGAGAAGCATTCTCTGGAGCCTTGGTTTTCGACTCGATCTCAGCCATTGTTTCTATTTTGATTTTGATTGTCACCTTGGCGGGTCTTTCTTACTTAAAGGAAAGTCCATCCACTCAAAGACTTCAGTTTTCTGAGATTGTTTTCTTAACGATGAATGCATCGATTGGGATGCTGATTTTTGCTTGGTCCAATGATTTGATTGTGACCTTCATTGGCATTGAACTCATGAGTCTTTGTCTCTATGTCTTGATTGCGTTGAGTGAAGAGGAAAAGCTCTCAAAAGAGGCGGCCTTTAAGTACTTTATTTTGGGAAGTTTTGCTTCCGCAGTTCTCCTTTATGGAATTTCTTTTATTTACGGTGGAGCGGGGACCACGTCTTTGCCAGAAATTAAAGAGCTTGGCGTGAATTTGATCACCACCAATCGCATGTTTTTGATCGGTGTGATCATGTTCTTTAGTGGTTTGCTGTTTAAGTTCTCTATTTTTCCGTTCCACTCCTGGACTCCGGATGTTTATCAAGGATCTCCCACTCCGATCACCTCTTATATGGCGACTGGGGTGAAGGCGGCGACCGTCTTTTTTACATTGAGATGGATGTCTTTGGATATTTTAACTGGTGAAAGAGCCTTTCCGTTCGTGGATGTTCTTCAGTGGTTAGCTGTTTTGACTATTTTGATCGGAAACGTCGGGGCCTTAAGGCAGAAGAGCTTGAAGCGAATGCTTGCCTACTCCGGAATTGGGCATTCTGGTTATGTGTTGATTGGACTGATTGCCGCTGGAATCGGCGGTCAAAATCTGGTTGGGGCGACCGGAGTGGTCTACTATCTTTTTGCTTACACCTTTATGACACTTGGATCTTTTGGAGTGCTGGCTGCTTTAGAAAGACATTCGGATCATGAAATTGTTTTGGATGACCTTAAAGGCTTGGCAAAAAGAAAGCCCGTTCTGGCGATCTCCTTTAGCGTTTTGCTTTTAAGCCTAGCTGGAATTCCTCCAACTGTTGGATTCTTTGGAAAATTTTTGGTCCTCGCGGCAGCGATCAAGCAAGACCTGAACTGGTTGGCCCTTTGGGGAGTGATCGGCTCAGTCATTAGTGTTTATTACTATCTGCGTCCAATTGTTGCCATGTATATGGAAGAGTCCATCCTTAAAGAGGAAAGCTGGATTCCACGGCCGATGACTCAGTTCGCAGTGTCCTTAATGGCCCTTATGGTGATCGGATTCGGAATCACTTCTGAAAGCTTCTTCGCTCAATTCTTCCAGTCCATCCTCGAAGTCTTCAGCTAAAACCAAATAAGTACCTGCTTCTCCTTCCGATATGCGGCGCATATCGGAAGGAGAAGCAGGTACTTATTCAGCGAGGCGGACGGGATTCGTACTTCATTTGCACCCTACCTAGTTCCATTTGATTCCATTTTGTCTTTGGAGAGTTGGCTCAATTTGCAGTCACTTTTGCGGTCGACCGGGGGTTGGAGTAGGGAGGCTCCCCTGACGTTTTCACGAAAGGGGGTCCCATATGCATAAATACGTTCACGCGTATAAGAGCATGTCGGAGCTTTATTGGAAAATCTTTATCCAGCTATTGAGTTTGAACTTGGTTCTCCTCAAGGTGCTGATTGTTTTTTCGAAATTGGCAATTCTTTCTCCAGGTCTTAAGTAGAGATCAATAGGCTTAAAACCTAAACCGAAACGCTAGGGCCGGCGAACGCTCGGTTCGACACTTCATTCTCGTTAAAGTACCTGCTTCTCATTCTGATATGCGCCGCATATCAGAATGAGAAGCAGGTATTTTTTTGGGACTCTTGATATGGGAAATTATAGATAAATATATTTGGCTGAGTGGTTGGGCGGGTTGTGGTGCTCGTATGAAGCGATATTGGACAGAAATTAATTCAATTGAGTGTTCAGCCTTTCTCTTTTGGTTTGTGTGCGTTAGGTCCTCTGGAGTCAAACCGTCTCCATAATGTCGGGCATAGAGCTTGCTATCTATAGAACCAAGAGTCTTTTTGACACTGAAGAATTTTTTGAACTCTAAATCGTCATCGGGGGGTGTATGAATTCGAAACTGAATTGGCGCAGGCCATTTGTTGGACTGCTTGTTGTTGGGCTTTCGAGTGTGGCGAGTGCCGCCACTTTTGAAGACTATAAAGCGGCTTCAAAGGAATATAAAACGGAGTACTTGGATTACCTCAAATTTAAGAACACTTCGCCGAATAAACTCCAAAAGCTTCAAAATCAACTGAACGCAAAGCAAGCCGAGTTGAATGCGGAAGAACTGAAGGCGTCAGAGATTTCCAACCAGGTGGACCTTTCCAGAATGCAATTGGATGCGATCCCTCGACAGACGGCCTACCTAAAAAAGACCATTCAGCTCTCTCAGCAGGTTCAGGTCAAAACGATTTCTGAGGCAAGGTCAGCTGGAGAGTTTCAGCAAAGCGAAGAAGTGACTCCCGCCACCATCGATGGAAAGACAGCGCTCCTTAAAAATAGAATTGCCGGACTGAATGAGCAAATAGCTTTAAGAAAGCAAAAAATTGATCAGATTGAGAAGGGCGCTGAGTACCAAGCTCTTCTGAACGAAAAGCGCAGAGCCTCAAATGAGCTTTCCCAAAGAAACGGGGAAGTCTCCACCTTAGAGAGTCAGCTGCGAAGTCTCAACTCCGACATCTCCCGGACTCAATCCAAAATCTCTGAGACCGACAACCGACTCAGAAACGGAAGATCTCGTCTCAATGACATCGAATTTTCCCTCATTCCTCAACTTGAGCGAGACAATCAGTCCTATCAAAGTCGGTTGAGGAGTAACAACTCTCAGATTCAGAACAATCAAGGGCGGATCAATCAGCTTCAGAGTCGAATTCCTGAGATTGAGAATCGATTGAGCCAACAGCAAAGCAACAGGCAACGAGTTCAGGAAAATATCCGAAGTCACAGACAACAAATTCAAGAGCTTCAGAGCCGACTAGATGGTGCGGATGAACCTCAAAAAGAGAGAATTCGTGCGAGAATTAATGAGCTCCAAAGTCAGATTCAAGACCTTCAAAGCCGACTGAATCAAATCGAGCAAAACATGAGTCAGACTCAAAGTCGCTTGGCCGAAGTGAGGAATCAGATCGCTCAACTTCAACCTGAAATCAATCAGCTCGCGAGACAGAATCAAAACATTGAAAGTCGAATTCGGACCAATGAATGGGAGATCCAGTCCCTTCAACGGGAGCAAAGAGATTTGGCGCGCTCTATTGATCAATGGAGAAGCAAACAGGACTCTCTTGCAAGAGAACTTTCCAGATTGGAGAGTGATAAAGGATC
>Ga0100403_1002023_pt1 | contig 16906 bp, 15 predicted proteins | sample CryGeymet201501t_FD_83663 | JGI IMG/M metagenome (GOLD analysis project Ga0100403, IMG submission 83663) | Groundwater microbial communities from Crystal Geyser aquifers in Utah, USA - Crystal Geyser metaG 2015-01t | ecosystem: Environmental > Aquatic > Deep subsurface > Groundwater | place...
AATATCTAAAATACTTTCTGATATTCATACTGGTAACTTCGGAACAAAAAATAGAAGTGAATTGATAAGCAGATTACAAGGGATAACACTATGAACATAGAAAAACACGCCGAAGAAAGAATGAAGAAAGGCAAGGCTGCGCATTTGGATCAAACATGGGAAGAAATGATCCCCGAAGTCCGGGTCGCTGAATGTTTAGAAGAACTGGCTGATGCTTTTAATTATTGTGAAGACTTTAAGAATAAGGAGGAAATCAGAGACCTTTTAAAAATAATTTATAACGCGGTAAAACAAAATCATGAAACTACGGGAAGAACAGTGGGCCATGATCTATAAAAAAATCCGAGACATGGTTGATTATGGGGAGGGTGATTTAAAGATTAAGGTTTACGACAACAGAAGATTAAATATCACCGGCGGAAAAAGGGAGACAATAATTGGTTACGACGACGGAGATGAAAAAGTATGTATTTAGGGCTTATGTAAGCCAATAAAAAGAGAAGAAAGTTATTAACATTTTGCGATTTGACAGAAAACGATTCCCGTGGTAAGATGTATTTAAGAATAGCTGATCCATCACGAAGGCTATCCATAGGTCGAGACGATAGGCGTCTCCATCTGCGGATAGCTTTTTTATTTCGCCAAAGCCCTTGCAATGGGACAGAGCTGAAAGGCTCTGGTGAGACAAAAAAGATGTTAAGAGGATGCCCGATATGTAACCGAATAACTGATAATATATTCTGTGAGTTCTGTAATGAAATTACTGAAGCATTTAATAATCCATCCGACATCCAAGACTTCCAATGTTATGGGTTTTACGAGGAATGACGCTTTTTAAAGACACAATTTCCAAAGAAGAACTTAATTGGCTTTACATACAAGCGGGATTAAAACAATGTCAGAAAAACCGAACCAAACCGAATCAAACGGCTACCAAGAATTCCCTGGCGGGCCGTTTAAGGAAGGAAACCCAGGAGGAGGAAGAATACCAGAAACAGAAGAACAAAAGATAGTTAAAAGAGCGCAGAAGGAATTGGTTGAGGAGTATAAACAAAAACTAGCTGAGTCATTACCAGAAATATCTCCCGTGTTAATAGCAAAAGCGATTGGAGGAGACATTTCCGCCATCAAAGAAATAAACGACAGAGTAATTGGCAGAGCGCAGAATAATATCGACCTCACCACTAAAGGAGAAAGTTTTAATCAGGCACTCGTAAAATTCTTAGATGGAACAAAAAACGACAATAGTGGAGATACCCCAGGAGTTTCGGAGGCTGTTTGATGGTGACTGGAGAGAAGCAGCGGTTTATGGGGGAAGATACTCCTTAAAATCGCATTCAGTTGCCAGACTTCTCTTACTAAGAGCAAGGATGGCTAAGATACGGGTAGCGTGCTTTAGAGAGTTTCAAAACTCAATCGCGGAAAGCTCGCATCAGTTACTCTCAGACCTTATAAAGCAATACGGATTTACAGACTTTGAAATAACAAAGAACTCAATCCTGAATCAAGCCACCGGCTCAGACTTCATCTTTAAAGGGTTGTGGCAGAACGAACAGAGCGTCAAATCAATCGAGGGCATCGACATTGCTTGGGTAGAAGAAGCCCAGACCGTGAGCAGAGAATCTCTAGAAGTTTTGACTCCGACCGTCCGAAAGCCCGGAAGTCAGATTATTTATACCTACAACCGATTACTGGAAGACGATCCGGTGCATACCAGACTGGTAGTCGAAGGCAGACCCGACACCTTAATCATCAATGTCAATTACGACATAGCGATTAAGTACGGAATGATTCCCGATGTCATTTTAAAAGAAATCGAAGACGACAAGAAGAACCGGCCGGCGCTTTACAAACATAAATGGCTAGGAGAACCCAATAGCTTAGAAAGAAAGATTTATAAAGACTGGGCGATCATTGATGAGATACCACACGAAGCTAGGCTGGAGGTTAGGGGGCTTGATTTTGGTTTTAGCAACGATCCCACCGTTATCCAAGATATTTATAAATACAATGGAGGGTTTATCATAGATGAAAGACTCAGGCAGAAGGGGATGCACAATGACCGAATCGCACAGTTTATCAACAACCTCGAAGATTCCAACATTTTAGTCATCGCGGACAGTGCTGAACCAAAAAGCATCGAAGAAATAGCCGCATTCGGAGTGAATATTATTGGAGCACAGAAAGGGCAGGGTAGCGTCAAAAGAGGGATTGACTTCGTCCAGAGCCACAAGATAAGCCTGACCAAACGCAGTATCAATACTATCAAATCTTATAGAAATTATTTATATAAAACAGACCGTGACGGCAAGATACTCAATGAGCCAGACCACGCTTATTCAGATGAGATGGACGCAATCAGATACGGGATGAGCAACTTCCAACCTAATCCGCAAACAAACTTAACCTTCCCAACGGAAGAACCACTATGGTAAAGAAAAAAGAAGAACCTAAGACAAATGGAGACTCTACGCTACTGGCCGAGCTTATTCAGCATCACAGCGAATCAGATAAATACCTTGAACCAATCCGTAATGCGGAAGGGTTTACTTGGGATGACCGAGAGAATATGCTGGTCGGTATCTTAACTGATGCTGGATCAAAGACCACTAAGAGCAAGGTCAATACCCAAGACTTAGTTAATCTCGTCTTAGACGGAGCAAGCAGGGTAATGGCACAATTCCCAACCGGTACGATTCAAGCCCTAACACAAGACGACAGGGGTAAGAATCTAATGATGGGCTTAATCCACGAGAAGTACATCATTCCCAACGCCGACAGCCAATTTGATTTACTGACCAAATTTAGAATATGGGATATTTATTCCAGGGTTTTTGGTTCTATGCCAGCCCTAGTAGATTATCGGGTAGATAATGACTATATCGGCCCGGATATGTGGCTGATTCATCCCCGCGCTTTCTTCCCTCAAGCCGGACATACCAATATCTCGCAGATGCAGTATTGCCAAGTTTCCACTTGGGTATCGGTTGAGTATTTAAAAGGCCGGGACAAAAAAGTCTGGAAGAATGTCGCTGAACTGATTAAAAGAGTCAAGGATGGAGCTAAGACTAAGCAAAGCCAAGACCCCAAATACCTTCCAGTCAATGAAAGATTAAATGGCGATTTGATGCCAGAAGAGGGCAACTTTGCTGGATGTGAACTTATAACTGAATACAGGAAAGACCGCTGGATTACTTATTCCAAAGAATTTAGCTTAATTGTCCGGGATATTCCCAACCCGCAAGATAACGACGAACTTCCGATTGTAATGAAGCACTGTTTTCCCCTGATTGACCGATTGTATGGGTTAGCGGAATTTGAGAGAGGACACACCCTGCAAAGAGCCGCCAATAGTTTAGTTAATCTTTATATGGAAGGTGTGCAGATGTCTATCTTCCCACCGTTAATGATGGACGCTAACGGCGTGGTAGCAAGTACGATTGAATACAAAGCGAAAGCTAAGTGGCTGATGACCAAGCCTAACTCCATAACGCAACTACAACTGTCCCCGCAAGGATTAAACACATTTAACTCCACCTATTCCTTTTTAAAGTCGCAGATGCTCAATTTAGGGGCTACAACCGATACTAGCGTTACCAAAGAGAACGACCCAGGAATGGGCAAGACCCCTGCAGCCTTGAAAAAACAGAGTGCTAGAGAGGGAGCTAGAGACAACTGGGACAGATTTATGATGGAGCAGTCATTAGAGAAAGTCATCCAGAAATTCATTGACCTTTTAACAACCAAGCAAGAAAAACCGATTGAACTGACATTATTCAAAGCCGACATCAAGAAACTGCAGGAAGCCTACTCCAACGAAGATATAACGAGCGTTTTCGGTGACAGAATGAAATCCTACACTTCCGGGCAAGCGGGACAGATGACCGTCGGGGCTGACCAATGGAAAGAAGGGAAAGAAACGATAAAGTTTAAATACTTCGTTGACCCCGGTTCCACGATGAAAGCCGATGATACGGACGAACACCAATCCCTAACCGATACCTTGATATTGATTATGAAAATCCCCGGCGCAATGGAACAAATCGCCCAAGGGGGCAAGTTCCAAATGGGAGAAAAAACCTTTGATTTCGCTGAGGCGATGAAAAGATATGTCTTGACTGGTGGAATCCAAGATGGAGAGAAAATTGTGAGTGACAACAAGGACAACCCCGAACAACAGAAACAGCAACAAACTGCCCAAGCGCAAGTCCAGCAACTAGGCCAACAGATGCAACAAATGGTACAAATTATCCAAGAAATGCAAGCCGAGATTGAGAGGGGCAAACAAGCCAAAGAAAAGAAACCGGAAGACTCAATTACTTATCGGGATGCTACGCCCTATGTGAAAGCCCAGCTGGAAGCCAAAGCCGGATTAGAACCTGACCCAATTCACGCGGTAGCTAATGTTGCGGATATGAGCGACTACCATGATAGAGTTATGGAAACTGTCGCGTCCAAAGAGCCTAACCAAACTAACGAATAAATATGGAATCCGTAATACCTATTTCCAAATTAAATAAAGCCGTCGAAGAACTGAATCCGGTTATTGAAAAAGCGATAGACGCTGATGAACTGATTTCCCAATTGTCCAAGTATCCTGAATGGGAAGCTCTAAGGGGGAGATTGGAGGACCGGATTGAATCACTGAAAAATGACGCCATGGTAACCAAGGCGACCATTGGACTGGTCGATGATGTAGAAATGTTCGGTTTTAAAAGAATGCTATCAGACCTAATCGTCGAAGAATTAGAAGGAATAATTTACGATGTTGATGGAGTGGCTAAACTTTTAAAAGATAAAAAAGATGGCGAAGAATCACAATGAGATATTTAAGGAAATTGAGGAAGATGTACCGGAGGCTCAAGTATCACATCACATCCTATCTGCTCCAAGTGTCGGCAAAAGACACACCTGGTGGCAACAAGGAACCTTGATAGTTTGTGATACCTGTGATAGTTCTCACGGATTTAGGGTTAAGCCAGGATTTCAGATGTGCGGGATAGATGAGAACGGATTTCCAACAATAACGCAAATTTATTAATAATTAAAGGGGAAATTATGAAAAATACCAAAAAGATTGTGAAAAAAATAATCAAAAAAGAAAGTAGTAAGCCAGTTAAGATGAAAAAGGATGTCCTCTATGTAGCCGGAATGATTACAAAGGGCAAGAACAAAGGCAAGTATGTGGCCGTTCAAGTGCGAAACTCAATGCTCCTTAACCCAGTCGAGCCGATATTCGCTAAGAACAAAGGAATGGAGTATGTGGTTGTCGGTAAAGATGAAGCAACGCTGAAAAAGATATTTGGCCGAATTGTAGCGATGGCTAGTCAAGACGGACTGATAAAAGTAAAAGATTAACAACTGATAATTTTTAATAGGAGCACATCCTCCTTAAGCGGTGTGTAAAGTATGGGAGTAGATATTAGGGAAGTAGATGAGGTGGAATCACCCATCGAGCCTGCCGAGGCTGTGGAATCGCCCGCCCAAGAACCGGAACCGGTAGCTACACCGGCTGAAGTTCAGGAAGAGCCAGAAGAAACTGTCGAAACAAAGCAACCCGCAAAGGTTGAAGCGGTGGAACCACAAATTGTGGAAAAGCCCCTGTCTAACAAAACCCAGGAAAGGATCAGGAATTTGGCGGAAGAAAACCGAAAATTAAAGGCCGAACGCGAAGCCTTTATGAACCAGCCCGCACCTAACTTGGATGGCGAGATGACAGTCGAGGACCTGAATAAAATGGTCAACGAAAGAGCGATGAGCGCCGCTGACTTAATTGTCAGAGGACAACAAACACAAGCCGAGTTCAAAAATCAAGTCAATAAATGGGCAGAAGATTTTGAGCAAGTGAAAAAGGATAACACCGCACTTGACCCCGAATCCCCAGACTATGACGGCGAACTCGACCAGACACTCGCTCGGCTATTGGATGACGGATACGGAAACCCTCGCACGGACATCTTGGTATCTGAGATACTCAAGACGTTAAATAAGCGAGAATCCACCGCCCAGTCCAAAGCCAAAGAAGAAGGCAAATCTGAGGCAACTGCAAAGTTAGCCAAACAGATGGCAGAAGGGGCAATTACCCCGACCGCCAAAGAGCCTTCTAATACAGAAGAATTTACGGATGCGGATTTAGCAGAAATGCGGATAAAGAATCCTCAGAAGTATATGGACATAATTGATAGAATATAGTTTCAGGGCTAAATGACAAATGGCTAATCTAGCTGTAAATGTCGGTGAAAAGTTCGCAAAGGGTTCAATGCGACGTTTCAAACAAACTGCTGTGGCACCAATGATCACTAACTCCAAATATCAAGGAGAAATCAAGGGTGGTGGAGCAGACCGAGTAAATATATTGACCTACGGAGTTCCTGCATTGGAAAACTACACTGGCGCAGACATTAGTTTTGCAACAGTAACAGAATCTGAAGGAATCTTATTGGTTGACCAATTGAAATATTGGGCATTCCAAATCCTTGATTGGGATCGCTTTAAGACTTATGCAGGCGATGTAAATTCAGTTGAAGTCCAGAACGCTGGAGACCAACTGGAAAGCGCTATCGACACATTTGTTCTCTCCTTTTGGGCTGACGCTGGACGCCGGCCAGGAACTACCTACGCAACTGGCACAGTGTCAATTGACGTATCTGGAAATGTAACTGGTTCTGGCACAACTTTTACTTCAGCAATGGCTTCAAATGGAGCTAAGTTCAAAGCAGTTGGTCATACTAAGTGGTATCGCGTTAAAACCTATACTTCTTCAGTTGCGATTGTTATCGAGAACGATGAAGATGATGTGGCTACCACCTATGATGGTGGCGTAATCACTAGCGCAGCTTATGAAATTGAGGGTTATGTAGTAACCACGGTTGCCGCTTCAACCATTGATACAGTAGTCTTGAAATCTAAAGAAGCTTTGGATGAAGCATTTGTTCCAAAAACAGAGCGCTATTTGGTTGTTAATTCAAGGATTCATTCCTTGATCGTAACCGCTGGAGTTTTAACTCCTTACACACCAGCTGCCTACGAGAATGTTGTTCTTAAAGGTATCGTAGGAATGTTCAGAGGTTTCAAAGTTATCGTCAACGAGAATATCGCTGGCAATAACACCGATGGTTATCATTGTATCGCTGGTCATCCTTCCGCAATCACTTTTGCAATGGCTATGACACAGAGCGAAACTTGTAAACTAGAGAATAACTTCGGAAACGGATACAAGTCTTTGACTTGCTACGGCGCTAAGGTGCTAGATATTCGTAGAACCGCATTGTGCGACTTATGGATTAACCGAGCCTAGTTTGACTTAAAACTTAATATCTCTTTTGGGGGACTGATTGGGTCAGTCCTCCTATAAGGGATTTAATTATCTGCGCATACTTTGTTTCTCATATGGTTATAACGGGGGCTGGTGGATTCGGATTAAAACTCCACTAGAACAGCTCAAAAAAAAACACATCGTGGCGTTGACGGACGGACGATCTCAATACCCCCTAGATGCTTTCCAAATTGTCGTCTTTAACAATATAATCGCTAGGATAGAACACATTAAAAACGATATAGTCGAGAAAGTATCAGTAAAGACGATGGTCAAGGACTTCAAGAAGCGTGGGGCAAAGATTGTGTATGACCTTGATGACAGCCAGGAGATTCATCCGCTTCATGGAGCAGTCGGAAAATTAGTGGATGATAACCTACATTCCTATTTCTACCTATTGAAAGAATCCGACCTGATAACAGTCACGACTGAACAACTGAAAAAACATCTCAGACAATTTACTAATAAACCGATTGAAGTCCTGCCGAATTGCATCAACCCAGAGTCATTTCCTAAAAGAAAGCAATCGGACAAGGTTAAGATCGGCTACACTGGCAGTTACTCGCACATTCCTGATTTTAATATAGTCAAAGACGCAATCAGTTCATTGAAAAGAAAACACGATATTTATTTTGAGATATTTGGATTTGAATACTTGCCATTTAAGAGTAGAAAAGCCGTACCAATGGAAGAATACTACGCAACTTTAGCAGATATGGGCAATGATATTGCGATTGCGCCGCTCCTTAATAATCCTTTTAACCGCAATAAAAGTCCTCTGAAATTCCTAGAAAATGTAATGGTAGGCAGTATGATGCTTTGTTCTAACAGGCTTCCATATAAAGGCGAAGTACCTGACGAGTGGCTGGTAGATGACGATAAGTGGGAAGAGACGCTGGAAAGATACATTTTAGATAAAGATTTAAGAGAAAAAACATTAAAAGAGCAACAAGAGTGGGTTTTGAATAACAGAGATATCAGAAAAGAATACATTAGGTGGGAACAGGCATATCGTAAATTACTTAAATAAAAATTATGCATCCAGCAGTACAAGAATATGTAGCCAAGATTAAAACAAGATTCCCAGACCACTTTAAAAGTAAAAGAGTTTTAGAGATGGGAAGTCTAAATGTCAATGGAACAACGAGAGAATTTTTTGAGGGTGGAGAATATATCGGGATAGATCATATGGAAGGGAAAGATGTAGATATTGTAGTTAAGGCTCACAAATACGATGCAGAGCCGTTTGATGTGGTGGTAAGCACCGAGATGCTAGAACACGACAAATACGCTGAAAAATCTATTGCCAACGCTTTGAGGCTATTGAAAAAAGGTGGGTTGCTGATAGTAACTTGTGCCTCAGATACTAGAGAACCTCATTACGAATGGACAGGCGAAGAAAATCATTACAAAAACATCTCCCGACAAGAAGTAGAGAGATGGCTAAGGGACTATAAGCACGAAACAGAACAAGATGAAAAATTACAAGATATAAGATTTATGGCAATAAAGTAACGCAACCCTGTATAGCTTAGGCTAGGAAGCGTTTAGACAGATAAAATCAGCCAAGTGACGCAAGCAACCAGACCTCCAATAAGGACACCCATAAACTCTTCCCACTTGTAGGCATCTTCGTGTGAGTCAATCATAATTATAATTTAATAGTTATATTCATATAACTAGCACATTTAATAAAATAAGTCAAGTCAGGGACACAAAAATATGCCAATTTTCGGAAGACCAGGGGAATCACTCAGCACCAGGTTGCTTGGGAAAGATAAGTTGCCTTTTACATCAGCAGAATCAAAAAGAGTAGAAAGGTATGTAGCAAGTAAGATGGCTGAACCCACCCATGCATCAACATTAGATAACACTTTTGTAGGAGCAGATGAATATAGCTACGGCTATCCCAACATCCAAAAAAAACCGGTTTATTTTCCAACCTCAGGTAGCGGAAATAAATCATCTTCAGGTGGAAACTCAGGCGGTTCTTTTAAAGACGGTTCTTCTAAAAAAGACGGTTCTTCTAAAGACGCTCAAGCTAAAAAAGACGCCGCTAGAAAGAAAATGCAGAGTTCGATAAAAAACTCTTTCAGCTCAACTATCTCAAACTACAAAAACGCTATCAATTCTCTTCCGGGCGAGCAAGAAGATTCAATGGCTCAAATCAATATCCTTGCGGGGACACAAGCACAATCCATCACCGACGCTTTAAATCAAGCCCTCGCTAAATTCGGCGGTTATCGGGAAGAAGTCACTGGCAATCAGAAACAAACCCTCCAAGACCTCGCCGACAACACGAGAAACTTATTTCAGGCTGGCAATAACTACCTCGGAGCTAGAGGAGCAGGCAATTCTTCAGCTACCGGAATGTATAGTGCTGCTCTTACCCAGCAAGCCAACAAACAGCGGGGTGATATTCAAAACCAAACCAACGACCAATACAACGATCTAAATATCGCCGAACAAGATACTCGAAACGAAGCTCAAAATAAAATCAACGAAATCAATACTTGGAAAGCTACCCAACAGGCGACTATCGTTTCCCAATACCAAGACCTAAAGCGACAGTTACAAGGCGCTTATGCTAATGCTTCCGATATGCGAAAACAAGCGATTGCTCAACTTGACACCCAACTTTACCAACAGGCGGCGGCTTCTCTCTCCAACATCCAAAATGTCGCTTCTCAATTCCAATCTCAATTCGGAGCGGGTCTCGGAGAACAAGCAGGTCAGACAGGGGAAATGGTCAATGCTGTATCTAGCGGAGCTAATAATTACCAAGTCGGTCAAGTCGTCACTCAAGAACTAGCTGGAATTTCGCAAGGTCAGACGCAACAGGACGGCTCAATCCTTGACCAAGCAACTGGCAACCTCTGGAAATGGAACGAAGACGGAACATTAACTTATCTTGGAAAACAGTAAATGACAACACTAGCTTCTCTCTACAAAAAAGCTAAGGAGTTCGTGACGAATATCCAACCGGAAAAAGTCGCAAGGAGCGTGTTTATGAACACGACTCCTTTTGGTTCTCTGGAGAAAACGATGAATGACCAACGAACACCAATTGGCCAATTCTTCAAACCCACCGAACAAGTGCGGGTAAGAGATTTCGTGCGGGAATTGCCAAATGGAATTTGGGAGGGGGCTAAGACACTCCCGCAACAAGTAATCAGATTTGGCATATCGGCTGTCGAAGCTCCGCAGATTATGAGAAGCGGAAAGATTACCCCCAAGTTTTATACCACCCCTTTTGGTAGATTAAACTCAATCCAAAGCGAGTTTCAAAACAGAACTGATATGGGACAATCTTTTCCCAAAGCTTTCGGACACGCTGTATTAGACACCGCTTTTGGAGCAGGAGACGCACTAGCTGTCGCCAAACCCATCCTAGGGGTGGCCAAGAACTTCAACCACTTCGGGAGGATCGGGGAAGAAATCAGAGCCCTGGCGGGAGATATGACTGTTCCCCTGGGTAAAACAATGAAACAAGTCATCCCGCCAAGAATTGAAAGCGTTAGCCCGAATATCTTTGACAAGTTTCCAGAACAGGGAACCTTTAAAAACAGAACTAAAATTAAAGGTTTCGATTACGGAAGAAATAAAATCCCAACTCAAATTCCCGCACAATCAGTAGATGTCCCCTTTGAGTTTCAAAGCAAGTTATTAGGAAGACCAGGCCTATCTATTAAAGCCATACCCAAACCATCCCCACAAGAAGGAAGATATAGTTTTAAGAATTTATCTACGGAAGAACTGCAAGCAAAATATCAGAAACTTATAAATGAAAACAACAAGCGTCCACAGGAGGAATTTAAACCACTATTAGATGAAATTGTTGCAAGGGGCGTCAGCCCACAATATGTTGATGATATAACCAAACAAAAATTGGCGGCGGGAGAAAAAAACTGGAATAAAATTTTTAACAAAGTTTCCCCTCTACAAGAAGGAGGGCAAAAAACATATAAAATTATAAAACAGGAAGGAATTAGAGAAACCAAAGGAACACCAGTAAAAATAGTTGATGGCGTTGATACTTTCATACATAAGGGAACTGGCGGTTGGGTTGTAAGCGAATCTTCTACTGGCAGATATTTAGCTGATAGCGGAAGCATAAATACCAAAGAGAGTGCTATAAAAAACGCTAGGCTTAAAATTAAAAACGTTGGAATTGATGAGTTTAAAAAAGTTATATCTGAAAACCAATTACCCCAACCCCAAGGAATAACTCCTATCAACACCAAAAAATTCAATATTTCCAAAAAAGCTCAAAAAAACCTAGATGAAACAGTAACAGCCATCAAACCCGAATTGGAAAAAATAAAGGGGGGTGTGCTGAAAAATGAAGATGTGATTGATGCGGCTAGGGCTTCCAAAATTCTTTCCAGGGATGTTGGTATTGAACAAACCAAAAGAACAACCGCCGCCATCACCAGATTAAGAGAAGAAGTGGCCGCTGGCGCGGAGGGAAAAGGATTAACTAAAGACTTTATCGAAAACTTAAAGGTATTGAAATCTTATTCAACCGACGCTGGAAGAAAACTACAGGCTTTCAACATACAAGCCAGCCCCGAAACCTCCATAAAGGAAAGTGTAGTCGCCGATCTGGTCGCTCTGGGTAAAAAATCAGATGAAATTTTAAGCGCCGCCAAGGGCGTTGATTTTGATAACCCAAAACAAGTTACAGAATTTTATCGCCAATTCGTCAAGCCGAGTATGGGGCAAATTATAGATGAATACCGCTATATCAATCTTTTGTCTTCTCCAAGAACACATATCGTCAATGCTTTTTCTAACTTAATTCAAGGGACTGTTTTAAATCCAGCCACCAAACTTTATTCAGGCGGAGTGGATATTATCGGGTCAGCCTTAACCGGGAAAGCAAGGACACACTACATTGGTGAAGTCCCAGCCTATACCAAGGGTTTTGTAAATTCAATCGGTGATGCTTTTAAAGAAGCAGCCCAAGTATTCAAGGGCAATAAGTTTGTCGAAAGACCCGACATAAACCGCATACCAACCGGAAAACTAGGAGCAGGTGATTATGTTTTGAGAGCCTTGGAGGCGGGCGATGTTTTCTTCCGCAAGATGATAAAAGGTGGCGAGATAGAATCCTTGCTTTACAAAGCACAACAATCAGGCAAGAAAGTCCCGATGTCTGTTATTGAAAAACAAGCGGCAGATGCGGCCGAATATTTCGTTTTCAGAAAAGTCCTTGATTCTTCCAACAAAACCGGGCAAGGAGTAGTTTTAAGCGGCATAGATAAGATGACCGAAGCGGTTTATAAATTAAGAAAAGTCCCTGGGGTAAATTGGCTAGTGCCGTTTGTCCAGACCCCGATGAATATTTTAAAACAAGGCATTGAATATTCCCCCACTGGACTTACCACATTAGTCGGCAACACCAACAAAACCGCGCAAATAGCCAAATCATTGCTAGGCTCGACTGTTTTAGCTGGCGCGGGAATGGTAGCGGCCAAAGGAGACTCTACTTGGGCGGTCCCGATAGGCGTAAAAGAAAAAGCGGAATTTTACGCCGCTGGCAGGAAACCATACTCAATAAAAATAGGTGATAATTGGTATTCATATTCCAAACTTGGGCCATTAGCTTATCCGATTGCAATGGCGGCGGCCGTTAAATGGAATTTTGAACAAGACCCCAAAGCAACATCAACGGATTTAACCGACAAAACAACCAAGGTATTGGCTGGCGTCGCTGGTTTTATGGCTGACCAATCGTATCTCACAGGGCTGGGCGACCTTTTGGATATAGCCAGGGGCGATGAATACTCAATTAAAAAAGCATTGGCTAATTTTGGCAGACAAACCATTCCACTAGCCTCCCTGCAAGGCTGGATAGCCAGACAAATAGACCCGGTATTTAGACAAGGAAAAACTATGGGCGAACAGATAGAATCCGGCATACCCCTTCTTTCTAAAAAGCTCGACCCCTATCTTGACCCACTAGGCAATGAATCAGTCAGGCAAAACAATACTTTTAATTCTTTTTCTCCGATAGAGGTAACGCCCGCTAATCAGCAATTTGAAGATATTTACCAAAAAAGACAAGAAACAAAACGCTCAATGGCAGAAGCCAAGTCCCTTACAGAAGGAACTAAAACGCTTTCCAATGGAAAGGTGGCGGTGGTAATTGATAAAGAGGCAAAGACTTTTGATACTAAGGAACTGGCGGACAGGGCGGTCGCCAAGAATAAACTCCTATCTTCCGATAAATCTTCAATGAAAGTTGAAGGCGGTTATCTGAGAAAATCAGAAAGCGGCGACACGGCGACTTTTATTTCTGACAACAAATACAACGAAGGACTTTACACCAATAAACTTTCTAGCCTAAAAAGGACGGACAATGTTTCTGAATGGTTGAAAGTAGCCGAAAAGAAGTTTGAAGTTTTGCAAGCGCAACTAGACGACCCCAACACAGATGAACTGGACAAGGGCGATATTCAGGAAAAGATGGATATTCTAAGTGAACAATATATCAAATATCGAGGCTACGGAGGATTTACTAAACCCAAGAAAGGCAAAGCACCGAAGAAGGTAGCACCAATAAAACTCAATTTTTCCAAACTATCCGTTCCCAAACCACTTAAAATATCTTCACCGAAAATCAGCGCGTTACCAAAGACCATTAAACTATCTAAACCAAAAAGATTATCAATTAAAAAACCTACTTATCGCAAAAGCGTAGCCCCAATTCAGGGGAAACGCCTAGCTTAAAACTATGCTAATAGCTGACCTGATGAAAAAAATATACAAGCGTTTCGAGAAGTCATCTGATGACCCTGACAATACTTCGGAAGACTATATCGTCCGATTAGAGTATGTTAATGCCGAAATTGAAAAGTGGGAAAGCGAACAAGGCATTGAATGGAAAGAACTGTTTGGCACAATTTCAAGCACCCTTACTGATGGGGTATGCAATAATAATAGCGTCGCCTTGCTCAATTTTAAGCGTCCAGCGGGCTTTCTACGAGTAGGAGAAGACAAATACGAGTATGTTCGCCCCGAACAGGTGGAAAAAGAAGTCCGAGAAAACTCCACTAAAAAGATTTACACCGTAACCGGCGCTAAAGGAACTTATTCAATCAATGTCTATCCTGTAGTTTCAGGAGCTTTCACTTTGGATTATCGAAAACTGGCTACCACTTATTCCACTGGCACGGAAACTACCGAGATTGAAATGAGCGATCCTGGTTTCATTATTCATGGCGTTCTCTCCCAACTGTATCAAGATGACAACAACAATTCTCAAGCAGGCGTAGAAATGCAGATTGCCAACGCCAAAATGAATGCAATGAAAATAGCCAACGAAACAAACCCTTTTTATCAGGATAATTCAGTCCTTTCGGACACAATAGCTTTCGGAACATAATATGCAAATAAAAATCGAAGGAAAGTCAAAGCTCAATAAGCCCCTCATCATTGTGGATAAGTTCGACAGGGGAACTGTCACCTTGATTGACGAGGCTCGCATCACGCAAGAAATGGCGAAGGAGTCTTTGAATTTGATCCAAACCCAAGACGGTCTCTGGTCAAACCGTTGGGGGCGTGACCATTACGGCACGGCTATTCCTGGCGAATCCATTATTGACGGAGCCGAGGAATACGTTGTGGATTCTACTCACAGGGAAATTATCGCTATCGGCGGAACGACTGGCAAGATTTATCGTTCTCAAAATGACGGTGTGACTTGGACGGAATGTACCGGCGTGACTTTAACTCCTGGACTTACCCCGTTTTTTATGCAGATAAATTCGATCCTATTTATCACCAACGGCACGGATAATATGGTGCAGTATAACGGCACGACTACCTTAGCAACTTACGCTTCTTTATCAGCTCCTGGGACTGTCACCCCGACTAGAAATGTCCTGACGGCAGGTTCTTACACGATGTATTACCAAGTCACGGCTTTAAATGCTGTGGGCGAAACAACCGCTTCCGCCGAAGCCTCAATCACGGTCAATAAAATTCGGGATAATTGGGCGGCGACGGAAACTATTTCCCTAGCGTGGAATGCAGTGGTAGGAGCGACAAGGTATCAGATTTACTGGGCGGATGAAAGCGGACACGAAGCCTACATTGATTCCGTGACCACCAATTCCTACATTGATGACGCTTCAATGCAACAAAACCCATATGTAATAGTCCCAAATGACAACACCACGACCGCTCCGAAATTCAGACAAATGGAACTTTCCGGGAATCGGATTTGGGGAACTGGAGATATTACGAATCCTTACCGAGTGCATTATTCAGGCGTAGGAACTTTTATTGCTTATTTTTCGGAATGGTATGGTGGAGGCTGGGTGGACTTGGACAAAGGAGGCAGGGAAACACCGATTGCTGTCAAACATTACCGAAACGGCAAAGGCGACAGTGCGGCGACTGTTTTATGCAACAACCCCGAAGGCGAAGGCACAATTTGGCAGATTACTCTGGAATCCGTGACGGTGGGGGCGACTTCCTTTACTATTCCGATTCCAGTCAAGGTCGTCGGTTCTATAGGGACTATCACACCGCTTGGCGTGGTTAAAGTCGGCAATGGCCTGATGTTTCCGAACAAGCAAGGTGTTTTTACTCTTTCCAACGCTCCGCAACTTTTAAATGTTTTAGCGACACAGGAAAAATCACAGTTAATTAGACCGTCTTATCGGGGGATGAATCAGGCCCTGATTGCCAACGTCTGCGGGATTTATCACGATGCTAAAGTTTTTTATTCTTGCGCTGTCGGCACGGAAAACGACACGACTTTTATCTTTGATTATGAACGTAAGAATTGGAACTGGTCGTGGAACTTCGGAGCGAAGCAATGGTTCAAATCAACCGATACGAGCGGAAAAACTCATCTTTTATACATCCCTCCGACTGGCGGACAGATTGTGGAAGTTTCCGAATCTTTTAATACGGACTTCGGCGACCCAATTAAGACTTCCTATATTTCAGGCTTGATGGCTTTTGACAAAGACACCACGACTTTTGCCAAAGTAAAAGAAGCGATCATCACAATCGGACGCTTGAAAGGAATTATTTTAGTAGAAGTTTTGGGGATTGAAGCCAAGAGAGGATTTTCAACTGTCGGCTCAAAGCAAGTTTCCGATTCATCTTCCTCGATTATGTTTGTGGAAAGTATCTTCGGTTCTTATAGGTTTTCTCATAGAGACGGAGCACCGAAGACTTTTGCCCAAGCTAATGTGAAAAAGAGAATCAGGGTGGGTAAAAAACTAAACAAGGTGCAACTGCATATCTCATCCGCCAATGCTGGAACTGAATTTACAATACTTGACTATCAATTTACAGGTTCAATCATTCCGACATCGCTTCCGAGCAGTTGGAAATAATAAGTAATTAAAATAATAAAAAATATATGGCAGCATCAAACACAGATAAATTTATAAAAGCCGCAGTTGATTGGACTGGTGCGGTAGGAGCAGGCGGAGTAGCAGACGGTGTCGTCACTACTGTCCCGCTGGTTTCAGTAACTGGACTTCCTACCGACACCGCCGTCCAAATAACGATAGATAGGGTGGATGCCAATGGCACCGCTACTCCAGCGAAAAAAGAAGTTATTAC
>Ga0100403_1002025_pt1 | contig 16900 bp, 15 predicted proteins | sample CryGeymet201501t_FD_83663 | JGI IMG/M metagenome (GOLD analysis project Ga0100403, IMG submission 83663) | Groundwater microbial communities from Crystal Geyser aquifers in Utah, USA - Crystal Geyser metaG 2015-01t | ecosystem: Environmental > Aquatic > Deep subsurface > Groundwater | place...
CAAAAAAGCCCCAAAGGGCCAAGGAAAACTCAGTAAGCAAATTTTTGGTGCAAGTGCGTCAAAGTGTGAGGCGGATCTCAAACACAAGTGTTTGACTTTATAAGGAAATGTTTCGATGTCTTGAAACATGTGGAAGGTGAAAACATGAGCTACTACCGCGAGCTATCGAATCCCTGGGTGAAAGCCCAAAAATTTCAGGACGTAAAAGTCAGTGATCTTCTCAAAAGAGCAAAAAAAAGGCTCGAGAAGCGCTCTGAGCCTCAGAAAAATCCGGCTTGGGTTTTTGATTTGGACTCGACTCTTTTTTGTACTGGGCCAAGAAATCAAAAAGTTTTTTGGAAGTTTTTACAGAAACAAGAAGAGTTTCCCAAGCATTGGGGTTTGTTGTGGCAGCAAATGGGGCCGGCTGTTCAGCAGTATAGCATTCCCCGGACATTTTATTCCGTACTACGAAGTTTCGGTTGGTCTCCTGATGAGGCTCGCGCTGAAGCCAAAGCAATTTGGGATGCCTATCAAGGACATTGGATGGAAGAGTTTTTTAAGAGTCAAAACATCGCTCATGATCCTGCCTATCCAGGAGCCGTTGAGTTTGTTCGTGCCATTTTGGAGATGGAGAACGAGGTCATCTATCTAACTGGGAGAGATTCTCCTCGAGCGATGGAAGGGACTCTGCACGCCTTGAAAATGGCTGGATTCCCTCTTGGAAATGGGACTCATTTGAGATTGAAGCCAGTTCAGGAAATGGGTGATCTAGACTTTAAATTGAAAGCTTCCAGCCGAATGAAGTCTGAATTCGAGGTTATAGGACTATTGGAAAATGAGCCTGAAAACTTGGTGATGTTCGCCAAACTTTTTCCTGATGCTGAAATCGTTTTTTATCATTCCATTATGAGTGCGAGACATCCTGAGAAGGACATCCGAGACTACATGAATGGTCGTCCACTTTGGAAATTAGATAATTTTTCAAGCTAAAGAGAATTTTTACTCTCGTTCACAGCAAAACTTGTTTTCGCCGTATCCTGCACGGGGATCGAGGGCCTTGCAGCCAAGCACGCCAGAGTTTTTCATCTGAGTCGCGCTCAGTATCATACAATCCATAGTCTCATCATCTTCCTGCTGAGGGGGAAGGCTAGCCTCTTCTGATTCTTGAATCGCGCGAGCTTTGCGAATGGCATCATAATTCCATTCTGACGGTGCTTTTGCGTTCTTTGCGGGGGCCTTTTGTTCGGTGCCGCTGGAACAAGAAAACAGGAGTGTGAGTAAGCAGCAGGGAGTCAAAAAATTTCTAAGGATTCTCATCTCTTAACCCATTTTGCCCCTAGGTTTTTCGCTTGCCAATGATAAAGTAAAAAAAACACACATGATTCAATATTTACGCTTTTTAAACCTAGATGACATGAGCTCAGAGCGCATGCCTGGGGATTTACGATTCTGGAGAGTTTTGGAAACGGCTTTGCCGGGTATTTCGTTTTACAATTTCCGAGGTCTTGGCGTGGAATGGGACGATTCGGTGGATTCGAATCAGATTCCGACACTTGAAACCTGGGGTGAATGGCTGTGTCCACCGGGGACCAGCAGCCTTGGTCTTTCTGACCGCTGTGAAGTCCCTTGCGTGCAAAGACGAAAAGTGGGCCGCTATACGACTTGCCTAGAAACGCTCATTTATGAAATGTTGGAGCGGCAGGGGTTTCCTAGGCCGAAATCAGTTTGGGAAGCTGCACATTTTGAAACAAAAGGAAGCTTCGAAGAAAGTGAGCTTGAAGATAACGTATTAAAGCTTATGGGGCTGGGGTCGAAGACAGGGCTCTTTGATGAAGACTCCGAAGAGCTACGATTTCTCAAGATTGGCGATAGCTGGGAATGGACTGAAGACCATGATTTTTATGCTTCACTGGATAAAATAAGTGTTGGCGAGTTGGGAATTAGGTGGAAGAAAATTTCAAGCAGTAAGAATCGCTACGATTCTTTGAGGCGAAACTATAAAATTCACGAAGTCACACCCGCTAGAGAAAAGTTAAGAAATCGAAAATCTAATCCGCTCTTCGAACGCGTAGATAAAGTGTTGCTCGACGATGCTTCTCTGATGGCAGAGAGTTTTGATGAAAGTGCTAATATTGGAATTTTTCGGTTAGCGTATTCGAAACATTCTGAAGAGCGTGCTCAAAAGGAAGAGATTAGCGATGCTTTGCGGATTGGCGGAAGCTTCATGGATCAGCCCATTGCGCTAACTTGCTGGGATGATCGTATCTCTCATCGAGCAAAGATTAGTAGAGTCAGTTTTAGACAATATATTAATGGTCTGGGGCCAGTAAAAGACGTTCGAAAATTGTATTCCCTCAGGCCCATTAGTCGCAGCGATTTCCTTAGTAGTCGGCGACAGGAGAGCGTCTTTTATGGGAATGCTGGATTGTTTAGCTATCGGCCTTGGAGGCTAAGTGGCGGTAGCTCTTGGTTGGGTGTGCTGCGTGGTATGCTCGCTAGCCATGCAGGATGGCAAATTAGTGAGCAAAATCTTAGGAGACTTTTCCAGTGGGAGCTTGGCCGTTCTGCTGAATTTGATCTCCATGTTTTTGCTTCTGACTGGAGTCTTGAGTCTGTGCAAGAACTCGTCCAAGACTACGGATTAGAAGTTTGCGCATTAGGCGAAAAAATTGATTCAGGCTTGGATGGATTGCGTGTCGTCATGAAAAATGGCACCGTAGAAAATCTTCCATGGAATGAAATCATTCCCGACGATGAACTCGATGCTTCTTCTGCTGATACAGCGGATCTCGCGTGGCAAGTCCCAGACAAAAAAACTCCAACTTTTGGATTTGAAAAAGTTTCAGTTTTTCCGGACCAGTATCTTCTTCGAATTTTAAAGTCGAGAAGACGCTCAAAGGTTCAGGGGGAAATTGATTGGGAGCTGCGTTCTCACTCCAAGGCAAGAGAAGTCCGAATGAGACACACGTATGATACTCCTTCTTTAGCTCAAAAGAGAAGTGCGGGAGACTCTCGATTCTTTGTGGAAGCTTTCAAGTCTGGGCAGAACATATCTGCCGTCGACCCAAAAGCTGCCTCAGTGTGGGCCATTGAGCATTGCTACCGGGAATTGGTTGCGCGAGGTGTGAATCCTGACTCTCCGGTCCATTTGGCATTTTCTGTGAATCGGCCACAAGAAGTTCAAGCCTCAGAGAAAAATATTAAAAACCATGCCGCATTTACATTGGCCGTCGAAGGAATGCTAGAGGCCGTTTCTCACACGGGAATGAGGCTAGTGTCTTGCAACCTAGAACAGTCATCAAATCCGATTCGTGATTACGAATGTGAGCCCTTGATACATCTGAGGTCTGAGATTGAATCTATAGACAGTCCAATTATGCCGGGATTCAGAATGGGGGGAGAAATTCTGTATGCCCTGGGGCCAAGACCCGTATTTATGGATGCCGGAAGTCGGGTTCTACCATTCGTTCGGGTTGCCTCTAACCATGTTTCCAAAATATTATGGGATCAACAGCTAGACCTTTATCGAATGCTTTATAAGGCCTTGGAAAATGGCATGGTCGTAGATGTAAGGCCGATTGGGCATGGTGGCGTGGCTGAAACTTTGCTTGATATGGCCCTTTGGAGCGGTATCGGAATTCAGCTGAAACCAGGTCTTTCTACTATGGAGTTATTTAGTGGTGCTCCAGGGCGGTTTCTTGTAGGTGTGTTGCCGCAGGAAGAAAAGAATTTTGAAGCTCTCGTGAAAAATGAATGGTTGATTCCTGTTGGCAAAACTGCTGGCGAAAAGCTTTTCGGTTTGAACCTAGAAGATTACCGGGAGGCGAAGAAATGAAAAGAACGGCGCACATTGTGACGGGTCCAGGCTTCATCGATGATTCTGCCTTGAATGCAAGGATACGCGGATTAGGTTTTGAGCTTGTTAAGTCAGAATATGTTCCGAGAAAATTGTTTGAGTTTAAAGCTCCTCTAGGCGCAGAGGATGTAATTTTTGCAAGAGGGCCATGGAGTGTGGATCCTGAGAATTTTTTGTACGCGAGAATCATTGCCTCTAGCCTGAGAGGGGTGAAAACGAAGGTTGCATCTGTTTCAGGGGGGGAGGAAAAAGCTCCTAAGTTGATTGCTACAGGGCGTGCAGCATTGGCTGCCCTGTTGGCGGGATGGGCTCACGAAAATGTTATCGCGACTTTGGCTCATGGTTGGCAGAGATTTGCGAATGATCCGAGGGGGCCTTGGCAAAAGTTCTCTTCAGAGGTTGATCCTTCTAAGAAATTTTATTCACTGATTGAGGCCCAGAGTTGCCCAGACTTGAGTGGCACCGGCGCAAGCAGTTTTCTTCGTTTTCATGATTCTCAGACTTGGGCGTGGAAATATCCCAATCAAATTTATAGTTTTGTAGATCCCTTGGCCTTTTTTGATGGAAGTCAGTTGGATAACTTTGGATATGGAAGTCTCGAGGGATTGTTGTTCAATACGGATTTCATCGAACATGCGTTGGAGACTCTTTAATTGCAGAATCAAGTGAGCGGACAAGTTGAACTTAGCTTAGTCGAAGTTTTCCGTAAGTTTTTCTCGCTTCTAGGCCTTGCCTCTGCCCAACTTAAGGGAGAAGAGGAGGGTCTGTATGACCTTCTCGAACTAGCACGTAAAAAATTTGAAAACTCCGACAAATCCGAAAGGGAAGTTTTTCGCTGGCTTTTCAGGCGTTGGCAAAAATATTTTCCTGACGAGGCAGCCTGGCGCGAGGGCTATATTGTTTTAAGGGCGTTATTCGTTGAAGAGATGAAATGGGATGAGATATCTTTTTTGACCGGCCGGCATGTTTCGGAATTGAGAATGGTGGCCTTAAAATCCCTGGTGGCGCAGACTGAGTTTACAGGGCTTGAAGATCGGCCCTCAAGAGACTGCGCTAGAAATGACATTTATCTTCTAGACTTCCTTTCTAGGCAGAATTGGGCAGATCCCCTGACTTTGAATTCTGATAAGGGATTGGAATCTCATATTAAGAATTGCCCTCGTTGTTCGGAAATGGTCCAAAAAAGTAGAGCTTGGATTGATGATATTTGTGAAGAGTCGAAAAGAGATTTGAACCTTTCTATTCTGGAGAGTCTGGTTGAAGGTCGTGAGTCTGTGGGGTCGACTTCGGAACTACTTGTTAAGAGTTTTTTGGGTGTAGCCGCTATGGTGACCATTGTGCTTTTGGTTCCTTACGTTCCGAGTTTTACAAAATTTGTTGGTGCTGGCATCCAAAATGTGGCGAGTAAGGTTCAGTTAAATAAGTCGGATGTGGATGACATCGAAAAAGTTCTGGACGAGGTGGCCGAGAAGGAAGATCGAGGATTTAGTCTGCTAGATAAAAATCCTACTGATGAACTTGTCAGTTCCAATAAGAATGAGGAGCCACGGGTTGTGGAGGCACATGCTGACAAGATTACCGATCCCACTAAGCGTGAAAAACTCAAAAAAAATGAAACAGTCACGAAAGGGCTTGATCTTAAGCCATCGGAGGAGAGACAGATTTTTGCTTTTAACTATGTGGTGCTTCCAGAGGATATGATTGAAGGCGCTGAGGTTGAAGAAAGGTCTGGGGAGAATCTTAGTTCTGAGGCTTCAAGCGTTCTACTTAGTAAGAAAAAGCCGGAGGCTAAAAAGCCTTTTACAGAATTAAACGAATCTCAGAAAAGTCTTGATCCGGAAAAATCCAGTAAATCACAAGATCTTGCTGAGTCTAAGGGGGCAACGTCACAAGTTTTTTTCCGGTGGGGTGCTCGGGCGCAGGATCCTGAACGCTTGAAGACCAAAGTTCTTGAGATTCTTGGCGCCTATAGCGCAGAAAATATTAGTGAGTTGGGATTGGGTTCGTTGTATAAGGGGGGACAGTATTTCCACTTTACAATGAACAAGTCTGATTATTCCAAGTTATTGAATGGAATCAGAGAGCTTCCCTTTACGGAGTTTACTGTTTCGGAAGCAACGGGCTCCAGGAAAATCGACGCTTCTCTAAGTCGCATAGTGTTTTGGGTCGGCCCTAGCAAATAGCTAACTGTGCGCCGGTAACAGTTGGTTGGAGTCTATGGGGCTGAGGGGTTTGGCACTGGATTCGCAGTGGCCATGCTTCTATGAGCACTATTCACTGTCCAAAATGCAAGCATTCCTCTTTCTTTAAATGGGGTTTTCATAAGAACATCCAGTGTTTGGGGGGAAAGTCTCTTCAAAGATATCGTTGTCGTCGTTGCCAAACGTTGTTTTGCCAGAACACTACACTCTTCCATTTTAGGCTTAAGAAGCCTGATCCAGCCCTGAATTCAAAGATTTTTCAGGCATTTATCCACGGTTTATCTAACCGTGAAATCGGAAGGTTTCTTCATATTAGTGAGCATTGTGTGCGGGGAAGATTGGATCGCATGAGCAAACAAGCTTTTGTATTTCACAATAAGGTTCTGCAAGACATATCTGCCATTGAAGCGATTGCATACGATGGGCTCGAAAATTTTGCGGGTTCACAATATGATCCCAACAACATTCAACAGGCGATTGGAAGTGAAAGCTTGTTTATCTATGACTTTAACTTTGCGCCTTTGAATCGCAAGGGGCGAATGTCGTCATGGCAAAAGAAGAGGTTGCTAGAAATTGAAGCGAAGCATGGGAGGTACAATCCCTCTGCTATACGGGTGCAAAGCGCCAAAATTTTTAAAAGGTTAAAGGCGTTGAGCGCGGGAAAGCTGGAACTTCTAAGTGACGAGCATTTTCAGTATCCGCGGGCACTAAAAGAGGCGGGAGTAAAGCCAGAAAGCCATCTCAGAATAAGTTCGAAGGCGTGTCGAAATTTTCAGAATATTTTATTTAGTGTGAATCATGCAGATCTTTTGGCTAGGCAGAGACTTGCCGTGTTTGAGCGAGAAACGATCAGCTTTGCAAAGACTGCCGGGCGCATGTGCCAGAAGTATGCGTTGTTTCTGCTACATAAGAACTATATGTGTGCACAGTTTACAAAACGGCATGTGAAAAGGCCGAGAGCACATGAGCAAAGTCCAGCGCAACAAATAGGGGTTGCGGATAGGATCTTAAAGTTTGGTGAGATATTTAATGGGTTCCCAGGAAATCAAGAAAAGGAGGAGTTGAACGAGGATTGGCAGTTTTTTTACGATGGGAAAGTGCCGAATGACTGTTTAAGGAGCCTTCGGTTTAAAAGCCGGGCAGCTTAGTTTTTTGGTCCTTCACCAACTGTTCCCGGCGCACAGTTAAAGCTTTGAAACTTGAATTCTGAGCTCGGCCAACTGGTCTGAGGCGACACTCGATGGAGTTTCACTCATGGGATCGGTGGCGCGTGCCGTTTTGGGGAAGGCAATGACGTCTCGAATTGAGGATTCTTTTGCCATGAGCATGGCGAGCCTGTCGATTCCGAAAGCAACTCCACCGTGCGGAGGAGTTCCGTACTTGAGAGCCTCAATGAAGAAGCCAAATTGCTTAGTTGCCTCTTCTTTTGAAAAGCCAAGGGCTTGAAACATTGCTTCCTGAACGGTGGGGTCAAAAATTCTCAAACTTCCGCCACCAAGCTCATAGCCATTGAGGGCCAAGTCGTAAGCTTCAGCTTTGATGTCATGAAACTTAGACGTATCGCCAGACATTAGGATCTTTTCCCCTTCTGGAGTTGGCCGCGTGAAGGGGTGATGAGCTGCGAAGAAGCGGTTGTCTTCTGATTCCGCCTCGAAGAGCGGCCAGTCTTTGATCCAAACAAAGGCCCACTCATTTCGAGAATTTTCTGGGTCAATCAATCCAACTTCATTGGTAACGAGCAAGCGAAGTTGTCCCATAGCATTTTCTACAACTGGAGACGCTTCGGCTCCAAACATCACACAGTCACCTGGCTTTAGGCACAAATAATTTTGAAGTGACTTCTGAGCGGCTTCATCAAAAAATTTAGAAATGGGGCTCTGCCAGCTGCCGTCTTCCAAGACTTTAACCCAAGCCACACCTTTTAAGCCATGAGTCGCCATCGCCGGATTGAGTCCGTCGAAGAACTTTCGGCTCCAGTTGGGCATGGCGCATTTCTTCTCAGCAAGATCTGCCGCAGTGACGGGAAGGGCAATAACCTTGCCGCCATTGGCAACACAAGATGAGAAGACCTTAAAGTCCGAGTCTTTGACTTGCTCTGAAATATCCCGAAGTTCGAGTTTGAAGCGCATGTCTGGCTTGTCACTGCCGAAGCGGCTCATGGCTTCGTCGAATCCCATATGTGGGAAGGCCTCTTTGAGCTCAACGTCCAAACATTCTTTCCATACATATTTGATGTAGCTTTCCAGAAGAGCCAGAAGCTCATCTTGATTCATGAAGCTGGTTTCGATGTCGAGCTGGGTAAATTCTGGCTGACGGTCAGCGCGCAGGTCTTCATCTCGGAAGCATTTGGCGACTTGGAAGTAGCGCTCAAAGCCCGCGATCATTAGCAGCTGCTTTAAAGTCTGTGGGGACTGAGGGAGAGCATAAAACTCTCCTGGGTGAACGCGTGAGGGAACAAGGTAGTCTCTTGCGCCTTCGGGGGTACTTTTATAGAGAATCGGCGTTTCAATCTCAATAAACGATTCGTCCGTGAAGAACTTTCTCGAGGCCTGAAGAAGTTTGTGTCTTAAAATGATGTTTTTCTGGAGGCGCTCACGACGCAGGTCGAGATATCTATATTTTAAGCGTGTGCTCTCAAGCACACTTTCGTCGCTACTATCCGGAGTGAACGGCGGGACTTCAGAGGTCGTCAGAACTTCGACCTTTGTAGCTTCGATTTCAACCTCCCCGCTCTTCATTTTCTTGTTGATCATCCCCTCGGGGCGTTTGCGAACGATACCCTCAATACGAACAACGAATTCAGAACGTAATTTCGGGCAATCAGCTGCAATAGATGTTGGAATCATGACCTGGCAGAGGCCTTGCCTGTCTCTTAAATCGAAAAAACTTAAGCCTCCATGGTCGCGAACTTTGTGGACCCATCCGCTAAGGATGACGGTTTCACCGTCCATTTGGGCTGACAATTCTTGGCTGAGGTGACTTCTATACTGGATCATAAGATGGTTGAGCTTAGAACGGCTTGAAGTGTATCGCAATAGGATTTGGTCCTGCAAAAATGAAACTTAGCTGCTAAGATTGTGGGAGTCATGACTCTGTTTAGTACTCAACCCTACAAAGGCACCCGAGATTTTTTTCCCGAACTCAAGAAACGTCATAATTGGATGTTTGATAAAATGAGGTCGGTTCTCGGGCAGTTTGCTTATAGGGAATACGATGGCCCGATGCTCGAGCCTTTTGATCTTTATGCTGCAAAAACAGGCGAAGAGATCGTGAGTCAGCAGCTTTATTGGATGATGGACCGTGGTGATCGAAAGATGGCTATTCGTCCTGAAATGACTCCGACTTTTGCTCGAATGGTAGCTTCAAGGCTTCAGGAAGAGCCTAAGCCAATAAGATGGTTCAGTGTTCCTAATTTGTGGAGATATGAGCGTCCTCAACGTGGTCGTCTTAGGGAACACTGGCAGTTGAATGTAGATGTTGTCGGTGGCGATACTGTTTTGGCTGACGCCGAACTTCTTCTTTTGGCCGTTGAACTCTTTCGCTCCTTCGGTGGTGAAAAATTTCTTCAAATTAAGGTCAACAGCCGCAAACTAATGGATTTGCTTTTTAAGAGTCGAATGGGGCTTGATGAGACCACGGCTTTGAAGCTTTCAAAGGTGATTGATGCGAAAGATAAGTTGAAGCCCGAAGTTTATGCCGAAAAATTGACGGAACTCGGAGTCAGTGATGATCAAATCTCGACCATGGAGAAGTTTTTTTCTTCTGATATGGCGACGATCCAGAAAGATTTCGCTGGAGAGGCCGCAGTTGAGGAACTTTCTTCTTTGTTTGCGACCTTGAAGGAGCTTGGAGTTCCTGAAGGTTGTGTGGTCTTTGATCCAAGCATCATGAGGGGGCTGGACTATTATACGGGTGTTGTCTTTGAAGCCTTTGATGTGTCGCCAGATAATAACCGGGCTTTGTTCGGCGGGGGTCGATATGACAATTTGCTGGGATTGTTTTCGAAAAACTCGATATCGGGAGCAGGTTTCGGCCTTGGCGATGTGACTTTGATGCAGTTTTTGGAAACGCACGGACTGCTTGAAGAACTTCCAAACGATTACGATATAGGTTTTGCCTGCCTGGGGCGAGAGGCTTGGCTTGTCTGCCAAAAGAAGTCGGCAGAACTCCGTCAAAGAGGGCACAGGATTTATATGCCTTTAGATTACGAGACTTCGATGAAGTCTCAGCTTAAGACTTTGGCCAAGCTTGATATCTCAAAAGTCATCATTGTTGGTGAAAATGAAATGGCGTCAGGCGATTGGACTTTTAAAAACATGCAGAGTTCAGAGCAAAAAACGATTAAAGCCGATCAGATTGCCGAAGTTATTAGTTGAATTCAACGACGCCCACGGGGAGTGTCTCTTTTTTGTTTCCATTCTGATAGGTAAATGTTCCCTGAAAGTGTCTCATCGTACTAATGATGGAACTTTCTTGCAGTCTGGGGATGTCTGTTCTCGTTGAGACAGTTATGAAGTCAACTTCCATATGGCCGAGGTTGCCAGAGGTGAATCCATAGAGAGCGCCTTCCACGATCTCCAAATTTTCGCCTAGTTTGGCAAAGCAGCTGATATCTCCCTCCGCCCTACTTGTTCCGTCTCTGAGGCGGACTCGCACATATTGTGTTCCAGTCGGGGCATCGTATTGAACGATGTAGGCTTTGTTGCGATCGAACAAGATTCGGTCTGTCTCCTCCGGAATTTCTGGGGAAACTAGGTTCTGAACCGGGGCGTTGGCATCGTCTTTTTCAAAGATTCGAATGTTCCCGCCAGATTCGAGAACTTGAAATGACTGCTCGAAGTTCAAAACTCCATTTTTCACGCCCGGGCTTTGGAGGGAGTTTGCGCCTCTTTCAAGGTCGACATCAAGATCATAATAGTTGTCGATTTTTCGAAGAGGCAGGGGGTTGTCGCCAGTTTTTACTTTTAACTCGCCGACGTCGAGCAAACGTTTCAGGCCCATTTCGCCCGTGTAGTCATTGCGGTAATTGACAGAATAGTCGCAAAGGGTCGGTGGGGACTTAAGGAGTCGTAGGTTTCCAAAGTTTTCTGCGGCCGCGATAGTTCCATGAAAGGTTGAGAAGAAGTCTCTTAGGCTTGGAGAGGTCGTAGCGTACTGATCCGCAAAGAATATCGAGAGAATGATGGAGTCATCACTTTTTAATTCGCTCTTTCTTCCTTGGTTAATTTCACAGGCTGAGAAGAGAAAAAGCAGAGCCAGTAAGGGAAGTTTGCGAAAGCGATACATGTAAATAGATAGGTACATTTCTTCATTGTATCGCAGTTGGAGAGTGCGCCGATGCAAGAAAATTGTCAGATATTTTGACACCAGAATGACGCACAAGACAACACAAGCGCAGCAAGTAAGTAGAAAAATTCGATTTGCTATTGCGCATTAGTTCGATGACACATACAGTTATAGAAGGAAGGGATTTTTTCCCTCTAATTTAAAGGAGGCAACATAGCTATGGCAGCCAAGAAAAAAACAACAAAGAAACCAGCTAAGAAAACAACTCGGAAGAAAGCAACTCGCAAGGTCGCTAAGAAACCAGCAGCTAAGAAAGTTACTAAAAAAGTAGCTAAGAAAAAGACTGCTAAGAAAGCAGCGAAGAAAAAAGCTACAAAAAAAGTAGCGAAGAAAAAAGTTGCTAAGAAAAAGACTGCTAAAAAAGCAGCTAAGAAAAAAGTAGCAAAGAAAAAGCCTGCTAAAAAAGCAGCTAAGAAAAAAGCTACTAAGAAAGTAGCTAAGAAAAAAGCTACTCGTAAAGCTACTAAAAAGAAGTAAGTCTTTCACTGTTCTTAGGGTCTAGCGAATTTCCCGGGAAATTTTGGGCCTAGAAAAAACCCAGTCCCCTTGTTTGACGCAAGGAGGCTGGGTTTTTTTTATGACACTTATGGCATTTTTTTGCCATTTTTCCGGCAGGGTTTCTATTCATAATAATCCTTTGAAAGACTGAGTTTCCTATTATTATATAATTCCGTGAGTAACTTTGCTGAACAGATTCGGATCGAAGAGCTGGCTAGGAAATGCCCAGGCTTTGCTAGGGTTAGAACTTTGGAAACTGTAGTGGCCAAGGGTCGAGAGTTTCCAATTTATGCTTTTGAAATAGGCAGTCAAGATCCCGAAGCTCAAGTGTTTGCTTTGTTCGGCGGGGTTCATGGGTTGGAAAGAGTCGGAACCCATGTTGCTCTAGCCTATCTTGAAAGCTTATTCGCTCAGGCCGAGTGGGATAAGGACTTACGAAAGAGATTTGAGACCTGCAGAATTGTGTCAATACCCTTGATCAACCCCGCTGGAATGTTTTTCGGGCAAAGAAGCAATATGAATGGTATCGATTTGATGCGGAATTCACCCACCAGGTCGAAGGAAAGTGTTCCCTATCTTTTGGGGGGGCACCATATCGGGCCCAACCTGCCTTGGTATATGGGGCCAGAGGGTAGCACTGAAATGGAGTTGGAAGCACAAGTTCTAGTGAACTTTGTGAAAGAACAGTGTTTCCAGTCAAAAGCTGTTTTGTGTTTGGATATACACTCAGGTTTTGGAATGAAAGATCGGCTTTGGTATCCCTACGCTAAGACTGCGGAGGCTTTCCCTGCACTTCCAGAGGTGCAGAATGTCAGACGTCTGTTGGATCTCTCCTATCCCAATCACATCTACGCTGTTGAGCCTCAAAGTGAATCTTATACGACCCATGGAGATCTTTGGGACTATATCTTCGACGAGCATTTAGCCACGAATCTGGATTTCAAAAGGGCTTTTATTCCTTGGACTTTGGAAATTGGATCATGGCTATGGATTCGAAAGAATCCTCGGCAGCTGTTCTCAGCACTTGGCCCGTTCAATCCCATCAAGATTCACAGGCATCGCCGAACCATGAGACGGCATTTGCCTTTGTTGGATTTTTTCTTAAGAAGTGTCAGCAATTATCAGTCTTGGATTCGCAAATGAAGATTCTGCTATTGCGTGGGTTGCTCAGGGATAAACGCCACTGGGGAAACTTTCCTGAGATTCTAGATCAATCTTTAGGTGGCAAATACCACATAGAACTTTTGGATCTTCCCGGGATTGGCACTGAAATTTCTCGACCCTTTCCTTTAAATATGGATGAGGTGGTACACGATTTGCGTCGCCGTTCGGGGGTGATCGACAACAGAGAAGAACTTCTGATTGTGAGTAACTCATTGGGATCTATGATTTCAATGCACTGGGCAGCTTTGTATCCAGAGGATATTAAGGGCCTTGTCTTGATGAATACCTCAGCGTCGAATCTAAGCAATTTGAAAGAGCGATTGAGTGTGAAAGCACTTCAAGTTTTTGCAAAAGTTGTTGCATCAAAAGACCCTGTAGAAAGAGAGAGGCTCATTCTAAGCATTGTAAGTCGAAGGTACGGAAATGACCTAGAGCAAGCAAAGACTTGGTCAGAGTATGCTCTGACACACAAAGAAATGCTGGAGTTGGGAATGCGCCAATTGTGGGTGGCTTCTCGTTTTGAGCTGGTCGCACCTTTGGAGGTTCCAAGTTTGATGCTTTGTTCGACTCAAGATGAGCTGATTGACCCGGTGGCATGTATGAAGGTGGCGAAGGCTCTTGGTGCGGATCAACGGTTCAACCATAAAGGCGGTCATGATTTGCCTCTTGATGAGCCGGAATGGATCGGTCAGGAAATCAATCAGTGGCTTCAGCTGTTTTCGTCTTCAACAGATTGAAGTAGGTCGTCTATCGTTACTTCTTTCGTTACTTCTTTGTCGTCTTCAGTTTCGTTTTCTGACGGGGCAGAGTTAGAGCTAGAGGCAGAGATCTCAGGTTCTTTTCTATCGCTATCCGCAATAACACTTTCCCCAGAATTTATCTGAGCTTCAGCTTCTCTAAGGGCATCTTCTAGCGACATTTCACCATCCGACTTTTCAGATTCCTTCTCGAGTTGCTCCTCTACAGATCCAAAAAAGTCTTCATCATTCTCTCTGGCTGGAATGATTGTATCGTCGGGAAGACTTGTTGGCTCTTCCGTAGTTTCAGGGCCAGACTGTTTGGGGGCGGAAGCAATCGACGCAAAATCTTTGGCGAGCTTATGTTTTCTGAGCAATTTTTTAGCGGCAAGTTTGGGGCCGAGAGCGAGAGCGATAATAAAGTAAGTTTTAAGCTGACGCTCTGATACCGACCCATCTCCAGATAGTCTGATGTTCAAGCTTCCCAAGGTATTGCTTCGGTGACGAATCGGAAACACAAGTAGCGAGGTGATCTTAATGCTCTTTACTTGATCTTGAATATCTTTTGTAAGTGGGTTTTGTGTAATGTCTTTGATGTAGATGATGTTTCCGTTTAGCAAGACTTCACGCACTTCAGGGTATCTCTCAAGGTCTATTTCTAGGTCCATAAGAGTGTTGTCATCAGAACTTGCAGCGACTAGTCCGCGGTTCGTTTCGAGGTCACCTTCAATGAGGTTGACTCTTTTGCTGTCGGCGTTTGTGGCAACGGCCTCAAGGACTGTTGTTAGAGCTTCATGATGGTCAGTGATTTCGGAGAGTGAGCGAAGAGATTCGTAAATCAAGTCCACGTTTTTCTGGGAGGCCGCTAAGTTTGGGGCATCCATTGATTCGCTTGGGGGACTCGCCTCATTCAAAGCTTCTGGATTGAACATTTCACGTTCTTGGAGCTGATACCTAAGACGATCAAGCATCAGTTGAGGCTCAAAGGGGTCTAAGATAAAATCGTCTGCACCAGCTTTCACTGATTCTCGAATGTTATTGATCGAGTTGTGTGCCGTTAGGACGATGATCTTCGCCGCGGGCATGTCGGCTTTGATGGCTTTGATTCTATTCAACGTGCTCTTCCCGTCAAGAAACAGGTTGATCACGACGATGTCGGGAGTGGCCTCTCTTAGCTCGCTAATAAAATTGGCATCAGTGTTCGAGCCGACATGAAACGTGACCCGCAAGTTCTGTGACTCTAGGAGTTCAGTAAGGCGGCTAAAGCGATTCTTGTTGGCATCGACTATTGAGATGCGAAATGAGGGCGTTTGATCTGGCGAGCTCATGATGTACTCTAAATATATCATGAAATTGATTTTTGGACTGCTTTGGGGAAGATCTCAGAAGAATGTTAAGAGAGCATTTAGGGTCCCGGGAGCTGGCGAAATGTTTGAGTTTTACCTGGCTAGAATTCAGCGACATTTCCCGAACGCTAGCTGCGAGATACTGCCAGATGATAAAGTTTTGGTGAAATCGCAGGGGGATCAGATCTGGCTGTGCGAACGAGCACAGCGCGGAGCGAAAAACCCCTCTCCTGAAGAGCTGGCTGCGAAAATTGAGAATCTTAAAGTATCGGGGGCCTCACGATTGTGGATATTGATAGGGCCGCCGAATGGCTTAAGTGAGGCTGATCTAGAGGCCTTGAAGCCTGATTTTTTGTGGTCGTTTGGTAAGGGCACATATCCTCATGAGTTGGCAGCCCTGATCATGCTGGAGCAGAGCTATAGGGCACTAACGATACTGGATAATCATCCGTATCATTTGGGCCATTGATTCAATTGATATTACTTGCAAGCGGGGTCTTATTTTCGTGCGATAGACGGCTTGATCTTGCTCTCATCAGATAAGCGATAAGATATGAAAGCCGCTTCTTCTCCCGGAAGAAAGCACTGATAGCTACGATTGTACTCACTAAGCTTTTTGGAAACCTGGGCACAACGCACAATCACTCTATCTATGATTCCCGACTTCACGAGTTCGAGTTTGAATTCCAGTTGGTCATTCTCAATCCAGCTAGGATCGATCCCGATCTTAATGTTGATTTCGTCATTGCTAGCGTGTCTTAAAAAGTTTTGGTCGACTCGCGCTAGCATGACTTCATTCTTTCTTTTGAAAGTAGCCCTTAACTCCGTACCAACAGCTTCTTTGAGGGCTGCGTTGGTATCAATGTTGAGTGTCTTGATTTCAAGAGTGTAATTCTTTGCTGAGGAATCATAGGCCGATGCGGGTTTACGCTTGGCGTGCGGTTCGGAATGCAAGTTGAAAATGCAAAGTGCACTTAGGGTAAAACCAAATAGGAAAAAATTACGATTTCTCATTTATGAGCCTCCAGCTCTTTTATATGTTGCAAAAGGAGTGCCGCTCTAAGTTGTTGTTTTTGTGGGCTAAGATTTGGTGCTTTGTTGGAGCTTTCAGGCAGCTGTAAAAAGTTTGTACAGTTAGTAAAGGCTATAGTACTAGGGCTCTAGACTAGCTATTTAAGTACTAGTTATTTAGGTAATAGATCATGACGCCATCGATTCCAGCGTCGGTCGCAGAATACAATTGAACATCAATGTACTCGCCAGCTTTTTCAAAGAGCCAATGAAATCTACCGGCACCTGAGAAGTCGTTTACCAATACAAAATCACCACGAGATGTGCTGATTGTGAGTTTCTTAAGGTCGAGGTTGAGGTAGTTAAGACTGTCTCTTATTGCGAGAACAAAAACGTCAGTCTTGATTTCTTGAAGCGTCACAATGTCTGAGTGTTGCTTCGGAAAAGTGTTGAGCCTGTAGTCAGATACTTTATCCTTCTTGTTTTCGCCTTTGCGATCGGCAAATGTCCCAACAATATCAGAGTGAAAGTCATCAGTGCTGTCGATTAAAACTGAAAGACGACCACTTTTGCTGGCAGAAATGGCAGCAGATACTGATGCATTCAACTTCTTTTCTTGAGGAGTAGGAACAATTTTACAACTTGTGAAAATGAATAGAAGTCCAAACATTGCTATCTTTGAAAATTGTTTCATTCCTATTGTTCCCATTCTCTTATTTCAGTTCTTTAATGCTTCCGGGGTTTCTGCTTTGCCCGAGA
>Ga0100403_1002027_pt1 | contig 16895 bp, 13 predicted proteins | sample CryGeymet201501t_FD_83663 | JGI IMG/M metagenome (GOLD analysis project Ga0100403, IMG submission 83663) | Groundwater microbial communities from Crystal Geyser aquifers in Utah, USA - Crystal Geyser metaG 2015-01t | ecosystem: Environmental > Aquatic > Deep subsurface > Groundwater | place...
CTACTCCCCTATTAAGTAGGCCCTATCCCTTAGTTTCCAACTTGCATTGGGTGCCCCAACAACGTCACCCGCCGGGCTAGTAGTTCGCGAGTGCAAGGCTGTGGCAAAGTTGGGGTGATTCCCCAGTTGCACTACTAAAGTGGTAGTACTGTTTGCCACGCTTACCCCCTGGTCCACGTCCGCCCCCGTAGCTCGGTCGTACACCACACCGAATACCTCTACTTCTTCGCCTACAGTATATCCAGAATTATCCGCCGTGCAGACCAGGATAGTCCGAACCAAGTCAGGAGCACGGTACAGTCCATGTTCCAGGGTGTATGTGCCCCCCTGCGTAATTTCCAACAGTCCACTATCAAAGGTCACGGGAAGAACCTTTGGTGGGTCAATAAGAACCTTGCGCTCGTCTTGCTGGACTATCAACCTCTTTTCCCTCTCGGCCTCCAGACCCGTACCAAGGGCTTTATCCCCGTACAAGTCTCGGCCTTTAACAAACCCATTGGCCCCCGCGCGACCGACCCCTTGGACCATTAAGTGATGCCCTACGGTAGATTCCTGTTGCGTTTTCAAGTCCTCGGATACGACTGTGCCCATGACATTACTCCAAAATAACCCAGGTTAGTCACCCAAGTTTGCACCGTGCAAACTTCGCGCGATTCCTGCGCAGGGTTTGCAAGCCACCGTGTCCCTTGTAAAGTTCGCATAAAGAATTGGTTTGCACCGTGCAAACTTCTCAGGTCACAAGAAGAACCGATCAAGCCCCTGGCCTATGCCCGAAGCACTGATTACTCCATCAGTGGCTATCCGCGACTCTCTCAGGTACCTCTTGGGGGTCGGTCTCATGTCCAGTGCCTTGTTTCGTGCCCCCAACAAGCGACGGGCTGTCACCAAGGCAATGTCATATTCATTACGGACTTCCCTGGCCCTTATCATGTTACCCGACATGGACAATACAGACCGGGCCGTTTCCACAGACGATGCGTACAAAAGCGCGTTCTCCGCTAGGGGAAGAATCTCGTAGGTAATCACTCCATAGGGAGTAAAGTCAAAGGGGCTGCTCATATGCGCTTTGCGCGTCGCGGGGTCGTACTCGATAATGTCTCGTTCCTGCCAAGGGAAGTGTGAAAACTTGGTATTTCCTACTTGTGGATTGCTTCCAGTCAGCAGCCTCAAACGCCCGGCTATGTATGCGTTGGGCCTTGGGTCAAACAAACCTGCTGTGGGTGAGGCGGAAAGCACCACGGTAGTGTCAACGAAACCCCCTACCCTCGTAACTACCACCTCACCGTCTGTTGGGGGCACAGACACCTCGAAGGGCGGAAGATTTCCAAGAGGATCAACAAAAGTTACCGTCCAGGGACCACCGGGGTCGCCCACTACGTCAATGCTGGTAATTCCCGTTAGGCTCTCCAACGCCGACTGAATCGAAGCGGCACTAGCGCTAACGCTAATAGCACTTGTCGTTTCTCCCTTCCACCACAGCTTAAAGGTTCCCGTAGCGTCACTGCTCACGGAAATCAAAAAACCAGTGTCGTATGTTCCATTCACAATGTCTGTGTCCAGGGTCAACAACCCCTTGTGAACATACTCTATGGCCCGTGGAACAAACGTGATCCTAACCGTGTAGTCCGCCGTGGGCGCATTGGCGAACCGAAGAATGGGAGGGTTCCACCGCCACCCCGGTCCCCTAATGTCGTCTTGCCCATATGCGGGTATGATGCCGGACACAATGCGTTTGCTTGGATCGTTAGTAGCGGGCAGGGACAGGAAGCAGATTCGGTAGATATGCCCAAAGCCTGTCGGAAGGACGTATTCCTGCTTCCCGGAAAAAAGGGGCAGGTCAAAGTCCATGAAGGGCTTATCCAGGGGAGTTGTAAAAACATCTTCTACGGCTCTGTCGTAGGCGTGGGCCAACAACCTAAGCAACTCGTCATCTGGATAGTTAGGATTTATTCCTCTATCGTTTATCCATCGCCTAACGTCCCGAAGCAAGGTATCTATCGTACCTACTGCCGTAGCCATGACAAACCCCTTTACGGATCGTATAGGAATAACTTAGGCACATTGGCCTGCCAAACGGCAAGCCGGGTAGAGTGTTCTGCTCACGGTTCTCGCACGCTATTTCCACATGGCTTCTTTACGAATCTCCCTCACACCCCTTCTCCCCTGATCTCAGGCCACTTAATAGAAGGATGGTCTCTGTTGACCCCCTTCATTCCTCTGCGCACCCGAGCCATTAGCTCTCTACGAAACCTACCCAAGTCCCTTATCCTTTCTTTTTTCTTCCTCAGCGAGTCCACAATCAACTTGTTCTTCGCTGTGATTACTCCCCTCATTGGCCTCAGTTGCTTAACCAACTGTTGCATCGTGCTGGCGGATACATTTGGCCACCCCGGAATGACGGCTACTTCCCGAACAACCCTCCCATTTGTTTCCGCCAGGATGTAGTTGCGAGTCTTGGAGTGCCTGAACACTATCACTTCCTTACCGCGTCTTGCTTTTTTTCTTAGGAAATCCAGAACCCTATGCGACGTGATCTGATGCACCCCGTAAGCTAAAAGAATCACTGGTAAGCCCTCCAATTACACCGCCACGTCCACATCAGTTTCGCTGCAAAAAGGAAGGTACTGCTCCAGGAAGCTCTTGTACAACTTGGTCCCCTGTTTTACTACAAGAACCACGTCGTCTGCACTGACCATCCTCCACCTGTCATATACAATATCTGCGGGCCAACACTGAAAGTCAGACGCGGCCACGATGTCCCCCGGACCCAACACTGTCGTTAGCTCCTGGCCATCCTGGGATTTGGACTCAATAACCAACTCTTGCGAGAAAGCCTGATCCAGATCATCCAAGTTGGCAGGTTGTCCCAGGACAAACCACCCAGCAGATTTCCTTGCCATTTCGGGCAAATGAATACGACCCGCTTTGCGCAACCTCAAAGGGCGGGTCGCTACCCGATTGGCAACGGGGCAGTATAGCCCATCTGGTAGCGTGATCTCATCCAGCCAAGGATGACCAATAGCCCTTGGCAACTTTCCCTTGCGACTGTCCCCCGCGCCTACGAACTCGCTGTCGCTAACGCTCCGAGCCACACTCGTTGACATTTTTTCCCTTTGCAATTTGCAAACAGCACGGTAAGTTTCGCGAACTTTCGCGAAAGTTTGCACCGTGCAAACTTAACAACAAAAAATAGGCCGAGCCGGAAGGCAAGGCAACATGTACTAACCTTAACCTGACCGGCTCGACCCCAGGCAAGCCCACGAGCGAGCCGGGTGTAATCGATCCCGGCCTGCGAGCAAGCCGCAAGCAACCAACCAACCAACCAACCAACACCAACAACGTCAAAGGGACAAGTTGATCTCATCCACTCCGCCGACCATTATTCCAGCAAGATGCCATGTCGGCATGATGTTGTAACGATGGACAAACGGAGCCTCTCGAAGGTCAGAGTACAAAACCTGACCACCGCCACCGGGAGGTGCAATACTAACGGGGCGAAACAGACCGCTGGGGAAACCCCCAGAGGGGGAACCAAAGCGCTTGAAGCTAATGTCTGCCCCAATTCTTGCATCACCCGATTCGTCCCCAGGAGAGGGTGGAACAAGCATTTGGAAATTACCATTGGCCGTGTACAAGCCAATGATAAGTCCAGCCCGTTGGTGAGGCGTCGTTGCGTACCCTACTTCCCGACCATTGTGGGTGTGCGGAAGAATTATGTGTCCGCCCTTAATCTTAGCGGGCACCCCTGTTCTATCCGCCATGAACATCCCCTTCATGGTACGCTGGTAGGCAAGAAGAACCCCGCTGGTCATGTACAGCCGATTTATGGGGTACTTCCTATGCCACCTGTCGTACCAAGAGAGAATCTTGTCCGCTTCATCTTCGGTCCACGGACCACCCAGATTGGGTTCCAAGAGAGACTTATGCCGATGGTAGGTATCCACCGACAAACCAAAAAGCAAACCGGTGTTCACAAGAAAATCCACGAAGGCATTAGGACCGAAAGCCTCCGGGGTTCCCGTAGGCGTCGTGCCAATACCATTCCCACCGCGAAGCTCTCCACGGTGGACAAGGATATCCCCGTCAATCACCAAGTTTCCAGCCACAGCAAATATATTATTGCCATACCTGGATTGTAGATAAACACGTCGAGTTGTGTTATCTACCCCCACACAGAGAGCCTCGGTGGTCGGATCATCCAAGCCTGTGCTTGTATGCCGACATCCTACGGACACCCCATCCGTTTGATACACCTGGTAAGTCTGCCCTTCGGTCATCAATACCTCGTTGCCCTCGGCGGGAACGAACGACATTTCTGACCCGTTGGGGGTACCCGCCACAACCACGTTGCTTAGGGTACAAATGTGCTTCGTCAAACTGGAGGGGGTGTGCATGTGTGCAACCTTGGACAAACTCACCGCAAAGGAAACGGAGTCGAGAATACGATCTATGTAGCTGACAACTACGGATTTCAATTTATCCGTCATCAACATCGTTTCCTCGATAGCCAGGTTCCCGCGCATTTCCGCCAGGAAGCCCACCATTCGGTCAAACCCCGGAATCGTGCTTTCCATCGCTCCTGGGTATGTCCGTGCTTCTTGGAAGAACGCGGTGCTAGTGTGTGGCTTACTGATCTCAGGCCCCAATGGCTTAACGAAACGGGCAACACCCGATTTCCCCAAGCCAACAATGCGCTGATACCGATAAGACGTTCCACTGCCCGCAATGTCCAAAGCCTCAACCCCGGTTGAGGATCGCTCAAGCTCGGCACTAAAAGTGTCTAGCTCCTGCTCGGTCGTCATCACCCGCCGTGAAACCTCTTCAACGGCCACGGGGGCCAGTAAATCTTCTACTGTTGGCATTTAACTACCCATCAAATAGTCCTCTCTCTTTGGGACAAACCAAGTTACAGGTCATTAGGCATCTTAGGCCCACAAGGGCCAAACGGGCGTCGAAAGAACCTAAGAGAGTTAGGACTTTCGCCTTGCGCGCTCTTGTGCCGCTATCATCCGAGCTAACAGCCCGGACGGCCCTTTGCCTTCATCAGAGTCCACGTCGTGTACTTTCTCAACGTGCTTGACAAACTCGTTGTCATCTAGCTCCTCTAGTCCCGTGGAGCTTGCTCCGATATCCATGACCGAAGGAACACCCGACCTACTCCTTTTGCGGAACTCGTCTGCTGGTCCGTATGTATCGACCAAAAAGCTGCGCAGTTCATTGCGTACTTTGCTGACGACTTCCTCTGTAGGCCGTCTACCCTTACTAATTGACCCCCCATGCTTCTCTACCACTGAATTGAAAGCTCTACGGCGCTGTGTGTCGTTAAGAGAATCCCAGTATTTCGCTATTACCTTGTCGGACTTTACGCTGCCCAACAGCGATTGTACCGAGTCCCCTCGAACCAAGTCCGTCGAGGCTTCCAGTCTCTCCACCACTTCTTGAAACCACTTTAGGGTTTCTGTGTCAAAGTGTGAAAAGTTCACCTTCCCTTTCATACCATCGGTGATGGCCTCAAGATGATCTTCCAGATTAAAAGTAGTACCCCCATCCTCTGATCCACCTCTACCGTCGTTACCAGCCCCTCGGCTTTCATTGTCATTGTCCGACCCCTTAAACAGGCTGGAAATATCTGACTCGCTCAGCCCAAGAAACTCGTAGAACTGACGCTCGGCTTCCGTAGAACCCGTAAGGACCGCTGCTCTTCCCAACTTCTTCATCTTCTCGGACAACTCTACCTTGGAAGAAAGCTCCTTGACCTTGGAGGCTTCCGCGTGCAACTTCAACAGTTCACTTTTCAATTCATCCTGGTTGGCGAATATCCTCTTTTCCCCCCCGATTTCCAGTTCTATCTGCCCGTTGTTGCGTCGGCTACCCGTCCCCTCGCTCGATCCCGAACTACCCAACTTTCCCCCATCCTCTTTGGCACCGCTCTGCTCTGGCATGGCAATCTCCTCTTTGGTAACAAGAACAATTATACCCTAACTCCGAACGCGACACAATAGTAAGTGCCGACCAAGGGCAAAAGTTTGCACGGTGCAAACTTTTAAGTGCTTCCTGTAAATTAGACACCGGGGGGTAGCTGCGGAAGATTACCCTGCGGGTTCTGCTGCTGGAGAACCCTTTGCTTCTCGTTCATCTGGAAGATAGCGGCGGCCTCGTCAGCAGTAAGTTGTTCGCCCGTTGTGTTCACCGGGGCATACTGAAGCAACAGTTTCAATACCTGATTCTTTACCGTCTCACTTGCCAAGCCAAATAAAGGCTCTGCAACGAAGGACGAAATAACCCAGTAGCCCACCTGCCTTGAGAATAGATGGGGCTGTATGACGATTGGCCCAGCCTCGACACCGTTCCCAAAAGAGGACAGCAGATTAAGCACAGCGGTTCTATAGGTGGCACGAACCATCTTGCCCCCTATGAAGTTATCCAACCCGCGCACGAGCAATTCTATCTGGGCCTCCATCATGGAAGAGGCTCCCAACCGAACGGCATTGATAATAGACTCAAACTCGGCCGAGGGATCGCGGGGAAGCATGGATCGGATATCAATCGTCAGGGTATTCGGGGAAGGTATTATGTTCGGGCCGACTGTGATTCTAGCCACTGGAACATAGTCCGGGACTCTACTACCAGGAAACGACAGCACCCCCGCCCCGGAATCATCGCTAAGCTGCGAATCAAGTAGGGGGTCGCCCCCGCCTCGCGCAACCATTTCGCCTCTTAATCTGCCGGACAAATTAGCGCGTAGCTCGGTTTGCTTAGACTTGGGTACTTCCTCTAAGTCAAGTATAACTCCCGCTAATTCTGGGATCATACGGAATATCGGAATACTATCTCCTTCTTCGTGGTGGTCGCGAGCCAATTCAAGGCCAGCCCGATAGATTTGTACCCAAGCGGCACGGGCGGATTCAGCACCGGCCCGTAAGGAAGTTTGTCCCAACAAGTCTAATCTCTCCAACGCACGGTCGCTATCCACCCGACCCGGCGCTCTTCCCTGATTTAGGGGGGATTCAGGAAAAACAGCGTCGGAAACAGCGGTCATAATGCCGAAAACACGGCCAACTACTTTGTCCATTTGGATAGGAGCTATCTGGAGAGGTTGCGAAGGTGGATGGGTAGCATCCGTCGTATAGCTAATTGCCTTAAAACCCTGTCCCTGCTTGAACATGTCCCCCAGGTCGATTCCCATGTTTGCGGAGATAGCAATCAAGCCATAGGCGTCTGTATTACAGAAGTTAGAAAGCAGGGTCGTCAGCACTTTCTCATTGCGGATGTTCACCGCCATTCTTGCATGGGCAAAGGAACGCCCATAGGGACCGCCGACATCAGCATAGGTGGCTACGCTGATGGGCATCTGTGGCCGGTCCCCCTCGGAATAAGTCTCATCGTACATGAGTACCTTACCGGCCAAGATGATTTTCCGGTCAAGGTGCTGCATGTCCGAGGAACCGAATAGCTCCGTGAAGAGAACAAAGCGGCTCGAATCAATATCTTCCCCCTTACTACTGGACTTACCATCACTGGGTGCCCTCCCCATCTGCGCGAACAAGCTATCGCTGCCGTGTATTAGGTTCCCCCTTGAGTCCATAGAGCTTCCATAGGGAACGTCCCTAACCATTAAATCACTGTACTCCGGGGTGCCCCTTGCGGGCAGTGTTCCTATTTTCTTCCCAACTTCCCTGGACAGTTCGTTGAACCTGTCCTTGACTTGGGAAAACGGAAGCCACCTTCTCCACCCAATAAAATCAACTTGGTCGGTGCTGGTGTGGATAGGCAGGAAAACAAGCTGGTGGTAGGGAATGTTTATGATCTTCAAGCCCCACCCAAAACCAGGAAACGTGGTCGAAGTAACCGCCAAACCAGCACACCCATGGACTACCCGCTCCCGCTGAAATATCCGGTTCGGTCTTGATATGACCCTCTCGGAGAAGTGGTAAGACAGGATACCCATCCCAACAGCAGAATCCCTAGCCGCCTGCAGGGTTTCAAGCACGGGCTTTGTAATTGGCGAAACATCCATCCTTTGCTGTTTCCCAATTTCCGCGTTCACTTCGGAAACCACGGCCTCATGGGCAGGGAAACCATCTTCCAATTCGACCTCTACGAGAGTTCTCCGCAGATCAATAGGGTCTACTATCCGAAAGTTACGCTCCCCTCTCAGGTAGGCATCAACCGCTTGGCCGAAGGCCCGAGGCATCGCGGCGTCCTCCGAGAAGGCCCTTTCCACGGCATTGAAGATGACCTGCCCCTTGTCTTTCTTCTTTCCCTTATCGGGTAGTTCAGAGGCCATAGAAATCTCCCAAATCCTCAAGGTTTTTAGCGTTTAGCGCATGAACTCAACTGTTAAGTTTGCACGGTGCAAACTTTGGCACAAACCCCGTTGTGGAATTATCAGGTTCACAGTTCACTTGCTTGTTTTCGTCTTATCTTGTTCTTCCGCATCAGGCAAAGTAATAGAGCGCAAAGGCGTCCTTCCGCCTAACGGGATTGTCCCGCAATTCCCTTCCAGGATTCTTACCCCCATTTCGATTAAAGTGATTCCTGTTGACCGTCTGTAGCCCGTGTGGGCCACTTGCGGGGATAAAGTTTTCTCCCTGGCCCAAGTCACTATTTCGTTGACATCCTTGTGGCTAAGGTCTGGTATCGAATCAGGATGGGTCGATTGAGCAACCTGCGCCAGTGGCGAAGGAAACGCGGATAGTTGTGCTTGCAACAAATTGGTGGCAATTCCCTTAGCAAGGGCGGAAACCCACTGATTGAAAGTCTCGGCGGCCAAAAAGGGGTACAGGTTAGGGAATAAATTAGACCCCAAGGAGCCTGAGTCTGTTGGGATTGTATCGCTTGTGCTGCTTTGCTTCAACAAACTTAATTTTCGGTTTTTTCTTTTCTTTGCCACTGTAAAAACCCTCCAATTTGTAGATAGCCTCGTCACTAAGATCACCGACAGATGGAATCATATCCAAAAGATGAGCACCACCCTCAGATACAAACTTACCCGAAAGGATTAGTTCCTCTACGGTTTTTCCGTCCCATTCATTAAGGGTTACGGGCCTGCCGCCCGGACCCGCAAAGCAATACCAAGTTAGCCCTATGGTGTCCACAATGTCGTCGTACTTTAACTTGCTAAGGTTCCGCGTAAAGTTTTCGACCTCGTGCCAGCACTGATCGTAGGGGTCAACGGCTTTTCTCCAGGCGGGAAAACGAATCCTGTTGTTCCAGAATCTCCACGCGACCCTTTCTATCCGTGCTCCCTTACTTTCGGTTACTTTATTGAAAGGCCCCAGTGGTTTAGGGTAGGGCACCCATCCCATCATGGCCAGTAGTCTGTCCCGCAAGACGATAAGTATTTCGTCCGCTAGTCGGCCATACACGCCGCATCGCTCGATGGCTACGAAGGTCGGGTGCCACAGGATACAAAGCTCTACGATGTTCCTTACGGCCTCTTCGGTGTCCCACCTGCCCCGTCTAAGGTCTAAGGACCACAACGTGGCGTTGGCATCGTTACCGAAAACATGGGCGACCATATAGTCCGACGTTCTGCTGACATTTTCTGTCTGGATCGGGTCAACAATGATCCCTATGTTCATGGCCGACAGGAAGTGAGGAGCCGGAAGGGACTTCCAAGCGTGACTGTCCCCTTGACGAACCGCCCACCGAAGGTAAGCGCCGGAATTGTAAGGGGTTTTAAGATAGTCACCGCTACTATCTTCCAAGTAGTAACAGTGATAGAGAGGATGGATCGAGAATATCCCTTTTTGCGACTTGCCAGGGCGTCCCTGTTCCTCCGAATCGTAGGCATCTTCACCAAGAACACGGCGGGTAATAGCCGATGATCTCTTTCCCCACCGTTGCGGCCAGATATAGTTACCTTTGCTTTCTCTCTCAAATCTCCACCTGTTCCAGGCATCAAAAGGCCCCCCTGGTTCGGCGGTTATTATTCGATTGAGAACCATGTCCTCGCCGATGATGGTTCCAAAATAAGTAATTCCCCTGCCAACTCGACTTATTTCTCGACGGTCAAGGTCATCGGGGGCAACTTCTACCATTGGCATGAAAACGACGCGCAGTCTGTGGTCCAGCTTGCGGACGTACTCTGGTATTACTTCATCCGTTTCCGGGTCCCTTTCCGGGTCATCCACAAATAGACACTCGCCGTGCCAACCTCTCTCTCTGGAATCAAGTGACATTCCCGTAAGGCTCGTTCCAATCCCGACCAACTCGGCTTGGTCGCTATTCCACGAATCTCCCCCCCTGGGTGGTTTCATTTCTCCAAAATGGCTCAAGATAAGCTGATTGCTGGTCAGTTGTTTTCTTATGTCATTAACAAACTCACGGTATTTCGTTTGCTTTGACGTTAGGTAGCCCACTCCGTAGTTGCGGCGGGTCAGCACAAGCAACAAAGCCAGGACCTTAGCCACGGTAGTCTTGCAGCCATGCCGGGGGGCACCAAAGGCGTTGTAGTGAAAAGCAGCAATGTCGTGGACCATTCGGTAATGAAAACGAGGAGGATACCTTCGATCCTTGAAAAAGTAAGCCTCGTCCGGCCACAAGAAAGTGAACAAGAAAAAGGCATAGGCTTCCACAAAGTCCTGGGGAGTCTCTTGTATGCAACAAGCGTTCACCCTCCACCATGCTTTTTCTTCCACACTCAAGTGCTCGAATAGTGGAGGCAAAGGGTACAAAGGATTCCCTTCTCGGTTGGGGCGTATGCACAGGTCTCGGCTTGGCTTTTCCGCCAGATTGACCCCATAGCTATACCCTTTGTTGCCCGTGGTTTTTCTTTTCCTGCCCGACGCGGCCCTCGACATAGCTCTTGACGCCTTTCATCAAAATAAGCCAGGAAGTTTGCACCGTGCAAACCTTCTAAGCCCCACCACTCGCTGTTTCTGTGGGCGGTGGTGGTTCTGGTGGCGGTGGCGGGGCTGCCGGTGGTGCCGGTGGTGCTGGTGGCGGGGCTGCCGGCAATCCCTGCTCTACGGGCAAATTGCCGAACTCTTCAGGCGGTGGCCCAAGGGGAACGCTCTTATCCAGGGTAAGTGCCTCCTGGAAGGCATCTTCTGGTAGGTGTTGATTGACGTTGTTTGGATCAACTGTTCCCTCTTGGGGAAACAGGGTATTCCTAATGGTTTCCAAAGCAGCTAGTTTCTGCTCCAACGTAAGTGGGTCGCTTATTTGGGGAATCCCCGCAGAGCCGCCACCAGAACCAAAAGCACGAGGGGACGGTGGTTTGGGTGCCTTTAGCCCCTTCGACACAAGCGGCTCTACTTCGGGCAGTTCAACCGATAATTCAGGGGCCTTCCCAAAGGAACCGCTGCTAAAGCCAATCGTGGAAGACGTTGGTTTCTTTTTCAACTTAGCCATCTTCTACTCCTCATTCTTTTTTAGCCGTCAGCACCGCGTGTTAGCGCCGCGCTGTCCAAGTCCTGAGACTCCTGGGCCAAGCAACAAAAGCGCATGAAGGCTATCCCAAACGTGAACATGGTAAGCCACGCGGCGCAGTCATCCGGTTGGAGAGTGCCGCCCATTATGTGCTGCAATCCGGCTACAGCTTTGTACTGACCCCGATCCTCCACGGACTCTTCCTTGTACACTTCGGCAAGCAAAGTAGTCATTTCCAGCCCAAGCGCCCCAAAAGACGGAAAAGCGCCCCCAAACACTTGATTTCCGATGTTCAAGTAGTTGGGTATAAGGGGCACGTTGGCAGGAGTGCCCTTGTCCGGGTCAAAGAGTCTGCCCACCAGCTTGGAAAAAGATTCAACTAGCTGGTCCGTTTTCTTCTTCCTGTCCGGTCTGTTCCCGTACAACGTCGAACACAACAACAGGACCAATTCGCTTAGCTTCTGTAGCCTTTCCCCTAAATCCGGCTTGGTCTCTTCCTTTTTCAATTTCCTGTCCAAAGTCCTCGTGGATTCCGTCGCTGTCGCCAGTGGGGAAACCCTCGTTGGTGGAGCATTTAGAAAGTCGTCGAGACGTTTCGATATCAACTGTCCACGATTCTCCGTACCGATAGGGATCGACACCCTCCGGGACGCCTGTAAGTCCTCCACCGGGGACATGTACGCAGGGGGGAAAGTGCCCGAGGTGCCTAAGCTGCTCCTCTCCCTCAATTCTCTCACCAAGGGGTTCACAGTATTTCTGGGAATCAGATTCTCTGCCCCGATCCCGACCACCGCTTGCATCTTCTTCAATTCCTCCGGGGTAGCAGGTTCCTGGTTGGTTCTGGCTGCTTTCTCCTGTTGGGTATCCCGCAGCAGCTTCCCGATCTTCATTCGGTCCACAAGCTCCTGGTCTGCGACGACCGGACCCCGAATCCTCCTGGTGGGATTGACGGTCCTTTTCTTTATCGTCTTTTTCCACTGTGCACGATCCCTTTTTAGTCTTAGACCCACGGGTGCCCGATCTCTTTTTCCTTCTTTTGTTTTTGGTTTTGCCTTTGGCCCGGAACCTGATCCTTTTCGTTTCACAACTTTTGCCATCGCGCTTGCCCTCATCTTTACCTTCACTTTGGCTATTTACCGGGTCACTGGACCCATTGAAGTTTGCACGGTGCAAACCTTCTGAAATTGGCTTGGTGTCGTCGGAAAGGCGGTTAGCCGACACGAGTTCGTCTAGCTCTGATTGAGTTGGTTCCTTTTCCGAATCGTCCACTGTGTATAAAGGCAGAGTGTCCTTCCCAAGGCCCTGGTGCAGCAAACGTGTTACCCGATTCACTTGGCCTATGGCATCTATTGTCATTCTGGCGTGGGCACCGCCCCCCAAGTCCTGGGTCACTATTCCCTTTCTACGGTGCCCGCTTACCTCCATGTTACGGTCCAGGATTCGTTCAAGCTGACGAATAGCCTGCATCCTATGGTTCGGGCTTTCACCGTGCATGGCTATCTGCGCAAGTATCTCCGACCTCTTTCTTGCGGTAAAACCATACTCTTTTATGCCCTTGGCGTGTTCCCCAAGGTCGTAGAACTCCAGCACGGAAGCCAGATCGGCGTCCAACTTCTCCTGCTCGAAATCGTGGTCCCCGTGGACTTTAGTTCTTTTGAGAATAGCACTGATAGAGGGGGGGTGACATCCGGCCGTGCTCGGGTCGAAAGGGACAAGTGCTGTAACAAGTCCGCCATTGACTCCATTAGAGCACGTCGGGCTCAGTGCTGCATCAGTCATAGAAAGGATTGCATTGCTGGAAGCACGCGCTTTAACACGCACCTTAACATGAGTTTTACCCTTGCCGCAGACACTAACACCGTGCGCTTTTTTAGCGAGGAGCCTTTTTAGCCTTAAACCTGACTTTGCCCTTCTTTTCTTTATTCGCATGGGTGTCATTCTCTCGGTGATTGCTATCCACACTTGAATCAGTTTGGCTATTCGTGCCTGGGCTTGCCAAGCCAATCCCCCGCTCGAACCCCAAGGTAAAACTCTTCAGTTCCTTGCTCTTAATCCTAAGGAAGTTTTCCTTTGGGGCCTTGACCTTTTCGGGAACCTTCGGAACAGTGCCGCCATCCCACATGTCCACAAGCTCTTGGTCTGAATAGTTGGCTTGTAGGTGATACAAAGTTGCTTCGGCCCTGTCGGTAAAGACTCCCTTCCGTGATTCGTGGTATCGGCTCTTATTATATTCTCTACTGCAATCCTTGCAATAGGCGGAAGGTAGCCCGTGGTAAGTGTAGTACTCGGACAACGCCTTTACCGTGTCACAGCGCGGGCATACCTTCTCACCCCCCCGCGCAAGGATTGCTTTTCTGCCTTTCCGTTGGGAACATTTCAGACAGATGGAGACTTCGTGGAAGGGTCTCGTCCATTGGGGCGCAGAAAACCCGCTCCCATTAAAGGCTTTCCAGCAAACCCCGCATAGCCTCTTGCCGACTTTGGATAGCTCATACACCTTGCAGAAACGGCAAACAGCCATGAACTTTTGCGCACCGTCTCTTCCCAGCTTACGGCGCATAAAAAAGAATGAAGGAGTCTGGGGTTTCTCTTTCCTGCACCGAGGGCATCGCACTAGGGTTGGTGCATTACTGTTCTGGTAGCACTCTCGGCAAACCCTTCTTCCGCGATCCTCAAGAAACAACGTCTTAGGCATAGGCGTTCTACACACAGAACAGAGTAGAAGGGTTCCAGCAACGTCGCGGATACCCCCTTTTCTATTCCGGTTCCGGTTTGCCCTGGCAAACTCTTTGATAGACTCTTTTACCGTTCTTGCTTTCGGCTTAATGCCCATTGTTTCTCCCTCAAGTAAAACAACCAAACCGACCACCGACCGCTACAAAGGTTCGCTGCTTAGGAAGTTTGCACCGTGCAAACTTTGTGGGCCATTTACGGCAACTAACGCCAGTTTCGATCAATGGGAAATACCATTCCTGTGTCAAAGGCCACGTCGCAGCGCTTTGCCGCTATCTCGCAGTACTCTTCGGAACATTCTATCCCTATGGCTTCTCTCCCAAACTTAATTGCCGCCACAAGAAGAGAACCAGCACCGAGGTAGGGATCGAGAATGATTCCCTTGGGCACCCACCGAAGCCGAAGAACCCAATCCCACAGGGCTACGGGCTTCTGGGTAGGGTGGTAATTCTCCTGCTTTTCTGACTCCCGCCTAAAGCCATCCCAGAGGTGACGAAATACCCGGACGCCAAATATGTAATTAGTCCATGCTAATTCGGCGGTAGCCTGACTTATGGTATCGGAGCGCTTTTTGTCCCACACCAGCCATCCTGACGAAACGGGTAGCTTATCCGCGCAGTAATTGGCTCCCCAAATCACAGCCGGTTTTCCTGTCGCTACGATCCAAGTGGGATCGAATGGAGCATTGTCCCCAATAATGGCGGGGTAGTCGTTCCCTGGTGCGAATCTCTCAGTTCTGCCTTCTAGATTAGCACGCCCTGACCCGAAGTTTGTTCTACATTTTATTCCATAGGGGGGATCAGTCATTACGGCGTCGAAGGGCAGGTCGATGCAATTAAGCAAGGTACGGCAGTACCCCTTGTAAATGCTTATTCCACCTCTTCTGTAGTACAGAGGCCTCTTGACTGGCTCTTTGACTGGTACCTTGATGGCTACAGAGCTACAGTGCTGGCGCTTCGGTTTTATTTTCACGTCGAACTCCTGGGGGTTAAAAGGTAAGAAAGTTTGCACGGTGCAAACTTGACGGTCTGTAAGTTTCACTTGGTTTTGCCCTCTTTGTTGTTTAGGTATTGTAACACAAAGGGCTTTGTTTGTCAAGTGCGACAGAAATGTAAAAAAGTAAGAGCAAGGAAGGCTAAGCAAAAAGTAATAAGAACACACACCCTAACATTTACCTAACAGTAGGAATCCTCTTGTAATACAATGTATGACAAGAGGATTCAGGGGAACCACCCTAACCCATATATCTTGTAGCTTGGGGGAAGCGCGTATCCATTGCCTAGGCCGTCCAGTGTTGGCCTTGGGCGACCGTGGCGGGTACAGGAGCAGGGAGGGCCACGGTGGGGCTTAGGATCGACAGAGTAGCTCTATGGACGTTTAGGATCGACAGGGTGGCCGCAGACGAATACTATCACTACTAAGGGCCAGCGGGTAGGGGAAGCCCTTAAAGGGGCCATCTACTACAAGTGTAGTTTGTAATGCCTTGTAATGCCTTGTTCGTCGCTATGCCTTGTTCGTCGCTATGCCTTGTTCGTCGCTATGCCTTGTTCGCGGGCTACTTTTGTGTACTACACTTGTAGTAGCATAATTTACGTTGCGACAGCAAAGTAATAATTTATGCGCCGGGAGGCCAAATGCACGAAGGGCTATTCTAATGGGCTTTTGTGAGTGCTACAGAAAAAAAACAGAGAAAAGTGTATAAAAAAGATAAGGCACCCCCCCTTATCGAGGTCGCCCCCCAAAGCGACAGTAATGTAAGGGAGAGGGTCAGGGGCAGAAGAAGCGGCTAGAGTACGCAAATACCCTGTAGTAGTAGAGTGTTATCTTGTGTAATTATTTCCAAAAAGAATGATGGGTAAGGGAGCTAGAAGGGCCAATCAGACCGCAAACTTCGAGGGTAGCAGGAAAAGGTGTAAAGTGCGACAGAAGTAGAATAAATCTACGGAAAAGTAAAAGAGCATAAAAGAGCAGGCCCGCACCCAAAGGCACATTTCCCCGCAACCTAACATTTACCTAACATTTACCACTTGTACCCTAACATTTACCTAACCCTTACCAATGGCCCTGAAACTTCCCAATGTCTCTATACTACCCGAATTACCCGATTAACCTGTCCGTTTATCCTTCCCGCGCCCTTCCCACGCCCTGCCAAAGGTTTGCACTGTGCAAACTTTGATGCCTATTTCCTAGCGCACGGTGCAAACTTTGGTGCCTGTTTCCTAATTCAGTGTAATGTTTTTCTGTTTTTTCGGTGTAAATTGAGTTGTTTCATTTTTAGCCACCGATTCGCGGAGGGGCCGATTCGTTTCCTGAATAGCTACACCCGTAGAAATATACCCGCGTCGATTATGGCCCCATCGAAATACACCCCCGTAGAAATATACCCCCGTCAATAACTACGCGCGTATGGTTTCGCGTGAAGCAGCGCAGTCAGATAGACGCGCGTATTTATTTGCGTCAGTCACGCAAAAACTACATCAGTCAACATAGACGCGCGCATAAGCCAAAGTAGACGCGCGTCTATTAGAAAGTTAGAAAGTTTGCACGGTGCAAACCCTAACAAAACGTGAAATTGACGACGGGATAGCACCTCTCAATTCCCTGGCAATAATTAGCAATAATTAGCAATAATTAGCAATAATTAGCAATATCTAGCAATAATTAGCAATAGTCAGCGATACCTAGCAATACTTAGCAATACTTACACCCGGACACAACCCTAACAAAATAATTTGCTTTTTTGTGTTGACACTATATGCCATACCCGAATACAATCCCCGTAGTGC
>Ga0100403_1002028_pt1 | contig 16886 bp, 12 predicted proteins | sample CryGeymet201501t_FD_83663 | JGI IMG/M metagenome (GOLD analysis project Ga0100403, IMG submission 83663) | Groundwater microbial communities from Crystal Geyser aquifers in Utah, USA - Crystal Geyser metaG 2015-01t | ecosystem: Environmental > Aquatic > Deep subsurface > Groundwater | place...
GATAACTTTATTAAATCCATTATCTGATTCTATCAACCTTTTCTCTTCTCTCAAAGTAAAAATATTCTGGGATAACTAGTCCCACGGCCTCACGGCCGGGGTTAAAAGTATGGAATTATATATACTCAGCAAAATATGAAAATTATATTTATCCTTTAGATAAAAGAACAGTAGAACATATTAATAATGTTCAGGATGACTTTGACATAATATACATTTCAAATCATTTCCCTGATGCTCATATCTTATTATCTTTTTACAATCAGATAGACCCATCTTATTATCAAAGTAATACTATTAGACCAGTGCCCGATAGTTTTGGTTTTTCTCATCCAACTGAGTTAGGAAAATATCAATTTGGAGATATGTCCTGGAGTGATCTACTTTGCAGAGATAGCAAAAAAACACTTTTTATTACATTTAATGACCAGCTGCCTAAAGTATGGAAAGTAGAGGGATATTTATATGTAATAAAAGACTTTTCAGGAGTTCACACACAAGTTGAGTTCATTGATATAGGAATAATTAGACAATACTTAACTGAGATGAATTTAATTGATGAGGCTTGTCTTAATAAGATAAATTAAAATATGAAAAAAATAAAAAAATTATTTAATAAAAAAATAATTGTATACCTGTGCTTATCATTAATAATTATTTTAACTACTTCTCTAAGATTGTTTAATTTAGAAAACCTTCCTGGGGCTTTCTTTACTGATGAAGCTGCGTTAGGTTATAACGCTTGGTCTCTTGTTACTACTCTAAAAGATGAATATGGGAAATTCTTACCATTAACTTTAAGGAGCTTTGACGATTATAAACCAGCAATTTACTCTTATCTTGCCATACCCTTTGTTTCCATACTAGGCCTCACTCAAACTAGTTCAAGAATGCCCGCTGCTATTTCTGGCATCTTATTAGTAATAACTATATTTTTTCTAATCAGAAAAATTACAAAAAATAATTCTCTTTCATTACTAAGTTCACTTGTTTTAGCTATAACACCATGGCACATTGAAATATCCAGGACTGCAATAGAAGCAGGGGTTTCACTGTTTTTAACAACTCTATCTATTACTATCTATAAAAAAGACAATAAATTAAAAACTATTCTCAGCTTGGTGCTATTAGTCTTATCTCTCTGGACATATCATTCTGCACGATTGGTGGCACCATTGATAATTCTCAGTGCAATTTTCTTTAGAGTTATTAGAGTTAGTCGTATATATACCTTCTCAGTCTCTTTAATATTTATATTTGGGATATTCCTCTCACTTACAGCTAGCCAATCTAGATTTGGTCAAATTAGTATTTTTAGTGATCTTGAAAGTCAGCTCATCAGGGAAGAAGGAATTAGAGAAGACGGAGGATTAATACCTACTTCAATTATTGAAACCAGAATTAATCATAATAAACTATTATCTATATCTCAAAGTTTTGCTAAAAGTTATATTAAAAATACATCACTAGATTACCTATTCTTAGGAGGAGCTCAACCGCCTAGAGTAACCATTCCAGAAACAGGTCAGTTTTTATTAATTTTCTTACCCTTTTTCCTTTTTGGCTTAGCTATATCAATTAGGGTTATAGATAAACCAATCAATAAATGGCTAATATTTTGGCTGATAATTGCGCCAATTCCTGCATCATTGACTACTGCTGAAATTCCCAATACTTATCGTACTATTTTCTTACTACCAGTTATCTCAATTCTTATTGCTCTAGGTCTATACACAAGCTATAAACTAACTAAGAAATATCTAGGTAAAATATCTTTCTTCTTTGCTTTTTTAATTACAATAGCTATCTCATTAAACTTTTACAAAGCATGGCATCAGTATAGAGTTCATCAACAAGTTCACCAACCTTGGCATCGTCAATATGGTTATAAAGACTTAATTAAATATTTAAATAGCATTGAAGATCTAGCAAAAGTAACAATTACTAATAGAGAAAATGAACCATACATGATGTATCTTTTTTATAACAAAATAGAACCAAGTTCATATCAATCACAACCTGAAAAAAGGTTGGGCCATTTAGAAATTGATTCTGGAAAAGATACCTGGACACTATTTAATTATACTTTTACAGAGGAAGCTTGTCCCTCAAATTTAGATGATAATAATATAAATAATTACTATGTTGGAGTAGGTACATGTGAAATTCCATTAGGATTTGAAAGTGTAAACACAATTAACTTCTTAGATAATAATCCTGAATTTCAAATCTATAGACCGATAGGATTTATAGAAGAATAAGGATTTATATCAAATCCGCACACCACTGTAACCTAAACCCACTATCCATTTCCCAATAACTAGTTTGATTGAAAACTGCAATGACATATACATTGGTTATAATTAACAATCCAATCAAAGACCACATTAACAGATTGGTCTTATTTTTACTTAAATTAGGAAAAATTAAGGTTAATCCATAAGGAATAAAGCCTAAAGCCATTACTACCCTAATCACAATTGATGGAATCTGAATTATCCACCCTCCATGGAATCCAGCCACTCTGAACAGAGGTAATAAAAGTATCCACAATAAACCAAATATTTTATAGTTTTCTTTTTTGAAAATTCTCTTTAAATTATCTACCATAGCAATAACAAATAGTGGATATAACATATAGTCATACCAGCCATGATAAGTATTCTCTCCACTGGTTGCTAAAATAAATAGTAAGTTGAAAATAATAAATGTATTGAGAGCTAAAAAGGTCTTCTTATTCTTATATAAAGAAATAAAACTAGCAATCAAACCAAATATTATCCAGCCATCAAAAAAGATCTTTTCAATAATTCCAGGATGTAATAAAAAACGATTATGTAAGGTCGACCAGCCAATATCTCTACCAGATTGACCAACTAAAACATCGATAAAAAGTTGCCAATTAAAATAAGCTCCCCACAATGCAAAAAGAATAATGCCGGCTATCAGTCCCCAAACTCCTGCCATAATCGCTTTTTTGTCTTTGATAGCTAAACCATAAACAAAAATAGTAATTGGGATAACAATCCCAGAAACTTTTGTTAGTACTGCTAATACTCCCACCAGCAATAGTAAAACATATCTAAATTTCCATCTCTCTGGTCTTAGTAATATTAAAGCTAATATAGTCCAAGTAATTAATAAGTTTTCTGCGACTACTAATCGGCTAGCAAACACAAATGATGGAGCAGTAGCATAAATAAGAGATGCTAAATAAACCCATTTTTTCTTTTTAAAATATTTATCTGCCAGAATAAAAAGAAGTCCGACATTAATTGTTCCCAATAAGACCATTGGAAACCTTATAACTTTCAATGATGGTGAGTTTTCCCAGCTACCTTTGATGGCATGAGCAATGCCAGGTATCAATGCAAAAAGAGGGGGATGATCTAAAGCAGGTCGAACAAAAGGAGCTTCTCCTTCTCTTATTTTATAAATATTATTATTGTCAGAATATGTTTTAAAGTAAGACCAACTAGTTGGCTGGCCTTCCTGTATTATTGAAGATCCTAAGAATGCCCAAGCACTCTCATCGGCAGTCTCACCTCCAATTGGAAAAATAGCATAGTTATGAAACCGTAAAATAAATGCCAATATTAATATAGAGATAAACAAGAAAAAGTGCTTAGAAAATATTTTCACTCTTTTAGTATATCGTACATTTCCTAACAAGTCAGATTGTTATATGATAAGAGGTGAAATGACAGATAAACTTTTCTTAAAGATTTTTCTTCTAATTATTTTTGTGGGAGCCTTCCTAAGAATTTCGACTCTAGGACAAATCCCAGTTTCTTTATATTGGGATGAAGCTGCCATGTTGACTGATGCAAAAGTAGTTAGTGCTACTGGTATGGATATGCATGGTAATGCTTGGTATCAGCTAATGTATCCTTCCTATGGCGACTACAAACTTCCAGTCTATATTTGGTTAGCTAGTCTTAGTGTTAAGCTATTTGGCGTGAGTGAGTTTGCTTTAAGACTCCCTAGTGCTTTAGCAGGAATAGGAACAATCATCACAGCTGGTTATATCGCTCGACTTTTATTTAAAGATTCTAGGAAAGTCGATCCAAAAATTTTACAACTCCTAACAATGACTATTGTGGCATTTTCTCCATGGAGTATTTTATTTTCTAGAACTGCTTTTGAAGGACACCTTGCTCAATTTTTTGTTAGTCTTAGTATTTCTTTTTTACTGTGGATCTATAGCTCAATTGGACAGATCAAAAAAATAAAAATTGGCATCAATGGTGAGACCATTCTTCTTTTATTTAAACTAATCATCGTCGCTATTCTTGGAGCGATTGCTACTTATACATACTTTTCTGTCAGATTTGTTTGGCCAGTTGTCATTATAGTTTTGCAAATATTTTTTTCTATGAAATTAGCTGCCAATAATATAAAAATAAAAGAGTTAATTAAAAATGTCATTATTGGATCAGCTATTCCTTTATTAACATTCTTTGCTTTACTAATTCCAATGATCAAGTCTCCACTTTATCAAGCCAGTAATCAGTTTCGCTACTCAACCTCATCTATATTAAATAGTAATGACTATGCTCTAATCTCCAATCAGCTGAGAGAGCAAGCTGGCAATAGTTTTATTGATCGTTTCTTTTTTCACCGCCATTTATTAATGCTCAAAGAGTTAGCAATTAACTACACAGATCATCTCAGTATTAATTACTTATTTGTAACAGGAGACTCAAACCTGCGCCATGGGACGACTACACACGGTTTATTTTTAATCATTTTATTACCAGTATTTATTTATGGGCTGTTTAAGCTATTTATAAATAACAAAAGAGCTTTGTTTGTCCTTATTAGCTGGTGGTTAATTGCTTTATTGCCTGCCTCTGTACCTGAAACAACTCCTCACGCACTACGCTCTCTTAATGCCCTCATCCCACTCTCAATAATCATTGCTTATGGTTTAACTCAATTTGTCCAATTTAGCTTAATTAGATCAAATAAATTAAAATTTAAATTATTATTATCTACTTTTTCTTTGCTTGCTATTATTAACTTTGCTTACTTTATCAATCATTACTATAATCATTATCCAGCTCAGTCATCACATGATTGGCAAGATGGGTACAAAGAACTAGCTTTAACTATTGATCAAAATAAGGATAGCGTAACCACAGTTTGGGTAGAACCTTTTGAAGGTCGCTTCTATCTCTGGCTATTAGCATTTGGGAGTTATAATCCACAGCAAATTCAAGAAATTCCAAAAGTAAATTATTCTATTAATGAAATTGATAATATTAAGATTGCACCATTTGACTGGCAGAGACTAAAGACAAATCCTTATAAAATAATAATTGCCGGAGAGACAAATAACATTAAAAGTAAATTAGAGACTTTAGATAAAAAACCAAACTGGACAAAGGAGATCTTTAGTCATGATGGAATATCTAGATTTTTAGTTGTAGAGTTTGGAGATTGATGATTATCAGAAATTTAGGGATATTATTACAAAATAAGTAATGAAAAAATCACATAAAATAATTCTAGCCTTAATTATCTTTATCGGTTTTATTATTAGAGTTTGGAATGTCCAATCTCTACCGCAAATTTTAAATAGAGATGAAGCAGCCCTAGCGTATAACGGTCTGTTATTAAGCCTGACAGGTAAAGATGAGTTTCAAAGACAGTTTCCATTAACCTTAGAATCCTTTGGCGACTATAAGTTACCTGGTTATCCATATACTCTAGCTTTGTTATTTAAATTTTTACCAGTCAACGACTTTACCGTTAGATTACCTTCAGTAATTGCCGGTACTTTATTAATCTTAATTAGTTTTTATTTTGCAAAGAATTTTAAATTTAAAGATAATCTAGCACTACTTTTCTCATTCCTGATTGCGATTAGTCCAATATTTATCTTTTATTCTAGGATTGCCTTTGAAGCTAATGTTGCTTTGACTATCTTTGTTGGAGCAATTACTTTATTAACCATTCACAAGCCAAAGTTAAAAACTGATCTTGTTGCATTTCTACTGGCTCTATTAGCAGTTCTTTTCTATAACACTCCACTAATTTTATTACCATTTCTAGTCATTTCTCTAATATTTAGTAGGGGTATAAAAAAACCGAAAAAATGGTTGCCAATTACTAGCTTATTAACTGTACTCTTTATTATCATGTTTTTTAGCCTGACATCTATATCATCACAAAAAAGCGGCATCACTATTTTTAGTGATGAAACTATCTGGCAAGAATCAGTCAATTACTATAATAGCTATACAGGTATTTCTCAGAAGATATTTGGCAATAAATTTGTTTTCTATATTACAAAAATCTGGCCAAGATTCTTAGATAGCTTTTCGATGAAATTTTTAGTAACTAGTGGAGGCACTCATCCTTGGCATAACCTTCCTAGCCATTCACATCTTCTTTATACTTCGTATTTCATCTCATTAATCGGCTTATTAATTCTTATTCGTAAAACATTTATTAGTAGAAAATTATTTTTTGTCTTATTAATGTTAATCTCATCACTAGCTCCAAGTGTAATAACTGTTGATTCTCCACATGCCACTCGCAGCTTACTTTTCATCTACTTATTTATTTTTTCTGGATTATATTTTCTTACAATTATCAGGAAGAATTATCTTAAAAAAGCATTACTAATAATTACTCTATTAGTCAGTATTGAAGCGGGCCGATACCTATATCTATATTTCTATAAATATCCCGCAAGGCAACCGGCCTCGCTAAATGTTGGTTTTGAGCAAATGATTAAGGAGACTGAAGAGAAATACCCTGATCAAAATATTGCAATTGTTGATGGGGCTGGTTTCCAGTACATCCTGACTGCATGGTACTTAAAAATCTCCCCAGAAGATTTTTTCCAAACAAATATTAAACAACTGCCAGATAAAATTGGTTTTAAATATGGTCAGCAATTAACTCATTACCACTTTATTGCCAATGCAAATGATCGGGACGAATCAGAAACAATTTTGGTAGAATGGGTAGATAACCAGTGGCAAGTCCATCAGTTTTAATTATGTCAAAGATTTCAATCAGTGTTGTCCTAGCAACTCACAACGAAGAAAATAATTTAGCCATGTGCTTAGAAAGTGTCAAAGACTGGGCTGATGAAATTATCATCGCTGACGGAGAATCAACTGATAAAACAGTTGAAATTGCAAATAAATATAAGGCTCAAGTTATAAAAACTACAAATAAAGCCAACTTCCATATAAATAAGCAACTAGCTATGGATGAAGCAAAGGGGAAAATAGTCCTACAACTTGATGCCGATGAAGTTATTGATAACACAATGGCAAATTTTATCAAAGATAAGGCAAAAGAGATTTCAAATTTAAATGAAGATAAAATAAAAAGCTATCAACCCAAAGCCTGGAATTTAATAAGAAAGAACTTCTTTTTAGGTAAATTTCTCACCAAAGGCGGACAATATCCAGATCCAGTAATTAGACTATACATAAACGGATATGCCCAACTTCCACAAAAAGATGTCCATGAGCAAATGAGTGTTAATGGAGAAGTAGAATTTGCCAGCGGACACTTGCTCCATTACTCAAATCCGACATTTTCTGATTATTTAAGAAAATTTAATACTTATACTTCATTTAAAGCCATGCAGTTAAATGATGAAAAAACTCCTCTTAATGCAGTCTCTTTTGTAGAATATTTTATTATTTATCCATTAAAGACCTTCCTCTCACTATTTTTAAGGCACAAAGGCTTCCAAGATGGAATTGCCGGTTTTGTTTTTGCTTTAATGAGTGGAATTTATTGGCAAATTAGTTACCTTAAACTTTGGGAAATATATGAACAAAAAAATTAATCTCCTGATTGAAACTAGTCCATTAGGTAATGCTAACGCTCATCGTGGTATCGGCACCTACACAAGATTACTTGCAGAAAATCTAGAAAATATACAAAGTCTTAATATCCAAAGATCTACACTAGAAGTTTCTCAGGACTTTAAACCAGACTTAGTCCATTATCCTTACTTTGATCTCTTCTTTTCTACTCTACCTATAAATCATCCAGCAAAGTCAGTAGTAACAATTCATGACGTTATTCCTCTTAAATTCCCAGAGCAATATGATCCTGGTTTAAAAGGATCAATGAGATTTATTAAACAAAAATTTGCACTCTCTAAAGTAGATGCAGTCATCACTGACTCTCAAGCAAGTAAAGCAGATATCATCGAACATTTAGGCGTAAATGATGAAAAAATACATGTTGTCTATCTCGCTGCTGGTAAAGAACTCCAAGCAGCTGATCAGACTACAATAAATAGAGCTCGAAGAAATTATAAATTACCAAAAAATTATATTCTCTATGTTGGTGATATTAATTATAATAAAAATATCCCACAGCTAATCAAAGCTCTCAAGTACTTGCCTAGAGAAATTAAACTTGTCCTACTAGGTAGAAATTTCAAACCTCAAGATATCCCCGAATGGCAATGGATTGAAACACAGTTAGCACTAAGTGATGTAGAAAATAGAGTTAAATTTATTCCTGATCTTGGAAGTGACGCTTCTACAGATCTGTCAGCAATTTACAGTGATGCCATTGCCTACGTTCAGCCTAGTCTCTATGAGGGATTTGGACTACCAGTTCTAGAGGCAATGCAATGTCGAACACCAGTAGTCTGTACTCATAATTCCTCCTTAATGGAAGTGGGAGGTCAAGAAGTAATTTTTACAGATACCGATGGTGAAGGTATCGCTCGAGGAGTTAAGGAAATATTAGATTGGTCTAAAACAAAAAGAGTAGAAAAGATCCGCTCAGCATATAAATGGAGTCAAACATTCTCCTGGGAAAAGACTGCTCAAGAAACATATAAGGTATATCAAAGTGTTTTGGATAAATAAGAGTGAAAAAATTCTTTCTTAAATATCACTATCTATTACTTGTTCTAGTCATCTCCTTTACATTTTTTAGTCGCATTATTAGGCTACATGTCCCAGAAAGATATGTTTTTGATGAGGTTTACCATGCTTTAACTTCAAAACTTATCGCTAGAAATGATGTTCGAGCCTATGAGTGGTGGAATAAACCTGTTGAGAAAGATACTGCGGTTGATTGGCTTCACCCACCCTATGCAAAATATACCCAAGCTTTCTTTATTAAGATGTATGGAGAAAATAGTTTTGGGTGGAGAATTTCTTCTGTTATTTTTGGAGTACTCGTCATAATGATGGTTTATAAATTATCTCTTGAATTATTTGAAGATAAAAACTTGAGTTTACTAGCAACTTTATTAGCTTCGCTTGATGGTCTCTTGTTAGTTCAGTCCAGAATAGCCATGAATGATATTCATGTAACTTTTTTTATTTTATTAACATTATTGTTGTACGTCAGATATAAGAAATATAAGAAACTCTATCTACTCCTATTAACTGGTCTTAGTGCAGGGCTAGCAATCGGTACTAAATGGTCAGGAGTATTTGCCTTATTAACCGTTGGATTCTTTGAGTCAATTCACTATTTACAATTAATACTTAAGAGAATTAAAGAGAAGAAGTTTAATAATAAAATTAAAAATAACATAGCAAACTTTTTCGCGATATTAAATTTAAAGTACTTCTCCATATTATTCTTCTCCCTGATAATTTTACCCTTATCAATGTATTTACTCAGCTATTCTCACATGTTCATCCAAGGCAAATCACTTATCTGTCTTCAACAAGAATCAATCAGAGGTGAATGCTATTTTGAGAGAATTCAACTAGGGGAGTGGAAGTGGGAGGGTTATATCTCTCACTTTGCAGAATTACACCGCCAAATTTGGTGGTACCAAACAAACTTAGAAGCCACTCACTCCTATCAATCAAGACCATATCAATGGTTCTTAAATTTAAAACCGGTCTGGATTCATGTAGATTATCAGAAAGATAAAATTGCTAATATCTATTCGCAAGGAAATTCTGTACTGTTTTGGATTGGAGATATTGCAGTAGCGACTACCTTACTGACATATCTATTATCATATACTGCAAAAATAGTCTTATTTATCTCCAGCAAAGTCAAATTATTTAAAAAAGTCAAAAAAATCCAATTAATGAAAAGACTCGCTAAAATTAAATTACCAAAGTATTTAGGCTTTTTGATCTTTGCCTATTTTGCTGTCTGGTTGCCTTGGCAACTTTCACCTAGGATAATGTTTTTCTATCATTACACTCCGGCAATACCTCTATTATCTATAATTTTAGCTTATTGGTTAACAAAAGTAGCTGATTTTAAACTAAAGAAATTTAATTTAGGCAAAGTAATTGTTACTACAGTCATCATCTTATCTGGGTTAAACTTTATAGTATTCTATCCTAATTGGACAGCGATCCCTGTTGATAAAGACTGGGCAAATAACATTTACTTTGCGATAAAATCTTGGAAATAAAAATATGGTCAAAATAATTAACTTTATAAAACTAGTCAAAAATTATTTTGCACTATCTTTTTTGTTGATTATTTTTCTTGGATCATCTTGGAGTCTACTAAGACCAGGATTTTTTAGAGCTCATGACTATGTTCATGGAGCAAGAATCGCAGAAATGACTAGAGCACTAGAGGATGGGCACTTTCCTGTCAGGTGGAGTGAAAACTTTGGTTATGGTTTTGGCATGCCTCTATATGAGTTTTATGCGCCACTCCCTTACTATGTAGGCTCACTATTTTATTGGTTAGGAGTCGATTTAATAGTAAGTGTTAAGATTATTTTCTTAATTGCCAATATTGGATCATTAATCGGAGCTTATAAACTCGGTAAAATGCTCTTTGGCGTCCGTGGGGGTATTTTACTCTCTGCGGCATTCACGCTCGCTCCATATCGAGCTGTTAACCTCTTTGTTCGTGGGGCTCTTTCTGAGGCATGGGGGATGATGGCTTTACCTTGGATCTTGCTTGGTATCATCCAGATTGTTAAAGATAAAAATAATAAGGGAATAATTACCCTTATTTTTGGCCTAGTAATTTTAATGTTAAGCCATAATTTAACTACCTTAATGTTCGTCCCATTTAGTTTTATTTTTGCCATTGGCTATGCATTTATTAGTACAAAAAAATTCAGAAGTTTTTTACCCCTCATTAGTAAAATCACTGGAGGATACCTCCTCGGTGGTGGGTTATCTGCTTTCTACATGCTCCCCGCATTTACGGAAAAACAATTTACCCAAATCTCAACAATCTTAGGTGGATATTTTCACTACTCAAATCACTTCTTATATATTAGACAATTCTTTTATCCAAACTGGGGATTCAACGGCTCTGGGTGGGGTCCAAATGACGATATTTCATTTTTCTTAGGCTACGGTCAGATAATTGCTCTTGTCATATCACTATTTGCCTTCGTTTATATTATTAAAGAAAAAAAGCTTTTCAAAAATTGGAAAAATGCTAATGAAAAATATTACCTTTATCCATTAGTAGGGATCTTGACAGCTATCAGTTTATTCATGACCATTCTAAAAAGTAAATTTCTCTGGGACACTTTACCCTTACTTAACTTCATTCAATTCCCATGGAGATTCTTATCAGTCTCAATTATCTTTATTGCAATCATCACAGCCCTAAGTATGAAGTTAATAAATCATATGGTAATGAGATTTTTCTACTTTCTCGCAATTTTTTGGGTGTTAATTTTAGGGAACTTCTATTACTTTAGACCAGAGAAAATGATGGATGATTCAACAGCACTTTATTATGCTGATGAAAATAGGATTAGGATTGGTATGAGTGATGTCCTCAAAGATTATGTGCCTATTCAGATGAGTCTTGATGGCAATGTTTTAAAAACACTGTATCAAGAATTTTCTCTACCGGAAAAAACTGTTGTCCAAATTGATAAGACTCACCAGAAATTGTATTCAGTAGAATTAGATTCACCTTCGCTAGTTGCTTTTCCAATTGCTAACTTTCCTGGTTGGGAAGTTGAAGTTGATGGCAAATTAGTAGAATCACAAACTACTGAAGATGGCTTGTTAGCTGTACAACTAGATTCTGGAAAGTATCAGGTGGGGATTAATCTAGAAGGAACAAATATCAGAAATATTGCTGACGTCATTAGTTTCCTAAGCTTGCTAATATTATTAGCTCTATTGGTCAGCTTAAAAGAAGAGAAGGAAAAACCATTCTTCAAAAGAATCTCTTAATTGCATTTATAACAAGTAAAATAAAGAGTCCTTTCAGATTATAAAACTCTAAGATATACTCTCCTTAATGAAAATTACTGCGATCAAAACTCCAATAGTTCAACCGAATGATGACTTAAGGAGTATTATTAAGAATGCTATTCCCCATATTCCCGAGAGAAGTGTGATAGTGATTGCCTCTAAAATATTTAGCACTTGTGAGAATCGGTTTGTTAAAAAAAATGATAATCCTAGTCAAAAAATAGAGTTAATCAAACAAGAAGCAGATAAATACACAGATCCACATTCATCAAAATATAAGTTAATGATGACTATTAAAAGAAATATTTTGTTTGTTAATGCTGGCATTGATGAATCAAATGCAAATAATCAATTTATCTTATGGCCAGAAGATCCCCAAAGCTCAGTCAATCAAATTTGGAGATTTCTCAGAGAAGAATATAATCTAAAAGAGGTAGGAGTGAGTATGTCGGATTCAGCTAGTCAAATGCTTAATTGGGGAGTAGTTGGCAGATCAATTGCCTACTGTGGTTTTAATCCTCTGCGAAGTTATGTTGGGACCAAAGACCTATTTGGTAAAGAAATGAAAATGGAAAAAACTAATGTTTTGCAATCGCTAACTGATGCCGCTGTATTAGAGATGGGAGAAGGGGATGAACAAACTCCTATCGCCATTGTTGAAGATATTTCAAATATTGAATTTCAAGATCATCCTCCAACTGAGCAAGAATTAGCAGAGCTTAAAATAGATATAGAAGATGATGCATTTGCACCAATTTTAACAAAGGCAGAATGGAAAACAAACTAATCACTACAAAAATAATTGCAAAAGCTTGTAAAAAAACTAATTTAGATTTCACTTTTGCAACAGCAAATAAAACAGTCTTAGCTATTAAGTTAAAAGACAAGACTCACTACATCATTAATTCTAACTTAGGTCTAATCACTAATACCGAAGCCCATATTTGCCTCGACAAAGCATATCAGCATGAAATACTCAGTGATGTGATTAACATCTCAAAGACAATCAGTTACCTAGACCCTTTTAGTAAATTTGGAGAATTCTCAGAGTACAAATCACATCAGGAGATTGTAGGGGATATAACTGATAAGTTTTCCTTTCCTCTAATCGTTAAAAAAAACACTGGGACTGAAGGTGAAAATGTTTTTCTTTGTAATAATGCTAATCAAGTCTCTGTAGCTGTTAATAATATTTTTAATTTAGATAGCTATCTTTATGACCATGTTTTAATTGCTCAACAAAGAATTAATATTAAGGAGGAGTATCGAGCTATCTTTTATAAAAATAATTTAGAATTACTTTATAAAAAAGATATTAGCCAAGCTCAATATACTGGTAATTTAAGCCCACTCCATTATGAAGGATCAAAAGCTGTTGATATCGATGATAGTAAATTCCAACAGAAAATTAGTGATTTTATCTCACCAATATTTAAGAAAATAAATCTTAGCTATGCTGGTTTTGATATCGCAGAGGATCAGTCTGGCAAACTATATCTAATTGAAATAAACTCTATCCCAGGATATGCCCACTACTTAGCAAATAATCCTGAAGATAAACTCTTCAATCTTTTTACAAAAATTTTGACTGATTTAAAAAAGTAATTTTCATCTAACATCTTTATCATTCATCAAGTAGAATGGATCTTATGGTTAATCGTACCCCTGCCGATACTACTGATGAAGTCCAAGAAGTAGGAGCTTTAAATGAAGTAGACCTTCAAGACATTAAAACAAAATCGGTCTCTGGAGCGGCTAGTTACTTTGCAAGGACAATTTTTTTAAACTTAATTGGGATAGTAGCAAGTCTAGTTTTATCTTGGTACTTAACTGAGGAAGAATTTGGCATCTTTGGATATGTCGTTCAATTTATTGGTATTTTAACTTTCTTTTCTGATATTGGTTTGGCAGCTTCTTTGATACAAAAGAAAACTACTCCAACCTTAACTGACTACAGGACAACTTTTACGATTCAACAAATTCTTTCATGGTTCATTTTTATCATCACTATAATTATCTCAAATTCAAATTTAGTAAATGGAAATGCTGTCTGGGTGTTATTAGCCCTAGGGATATCATTCCCATTAGCCAGTATAAAAACAATATCTGCAATTAAACTAGAAAGAAAATTAGATTTCTCCAAGCTAGTTATCCCTCAGATAATAGAGCAACTAGCCTTCAATAGTATCCTTATCTTTATGGCAATTAATGGTTATGGAATTCTTTCTTATGCATATGCGATTTTTGCTAGATCTGTAATCGGAGCAATAGTAATGTTTATTATCAAACCGTGGCCGATTGGTTTTGAAATCAACTGGAAATCTTTAAAGTCACTAATTAACTTTGGTGGTAAATTTCAGATTAATGATTTACTCGCTAGAATCAAAGACAGTCTTTTCCAAATCATTCTCTTTAGATTTATGTCTCCCACTGATTATGGTTATTTATCTTGGTCAAAGAATTGGTCTATGTATCCTTATAATTTAACGGTGAATAATGTTATGGCAATTATCTTCCCAACTTTTTCTAGATTACAAAATAACAAACAAGCACTCAGTAAAGCTATCGAGAAAGCATTATTCTTTGTAACCTTCGCCATCTTTCCTTTAATAACTGGGATGAGTATCTTTATTATTCCTCTGACTCATGTAGTCAGTGGTTACACTAAATGGCAACCTGCTATTCTAAGTTTTGTACTATTCAGCATGAGTATTGGCTGGAGTGCCATCTCAACACCTCTGACAAATACCCTCAATGCAATTGGTAAAATTGATACCACTTTAAGACTAATGGTAATGTGGACAGTACTAACATGGGTTTTAACCCCTATTTGTCTCTACTTCTTTGGCTTTAACGGAGTAGCATTAGCTGGGTTTATTATTTCCTTTACTTCTTTCCTTCCAGTTATCTATGTTAAAAAGATTCTACCAATTAATTTCTTTGAACAAATTTGGAGACAACTGATTGCCATGATTATCATGGGAGTAATCGGTTTAATAGGTATGCCTTGGTGGAAACTAAATCTAAAATACATGTTAGCCGGAATAATACTGACTGGGTCTAGCTATATTCTTACCTTTATCTTAATTGGTCGCCATAAACTAGCTGGAGAATTAAACAGTATTATCAAAAACAAATCGTTAGTTGGAAAATTAGAAAAATTATTGTGGATAAAATAAAAGCAATCTTGTTATCTTTCCTCTGTTTTTTATTTCTGTCTGGGAATAATGTACAAGCAAAAGAACTAACTCAAGTAATTTTTATTAATCATGTCCGGGGAGAAGAGTGTTGTGATATAGGAAATTTAGATAACTTTAAGTTACAGCTTCAAACTTTCTCAGATTTAGAAACCCCAGCATTTTTTGCTCTTCGTTATGATTCCCTGATTGATCCTTCATATATAAAAGTGATTAACCAATATAAAGATAATGATCTCTTTCAATTTGGGATTATGTTAGAGATTACTCCAGACTTAGCAGAAAAATCTTTTGTCGAATACAAAGACAGCCCAGAGAATTGGTTCCAAGCGCAAAATGCATTTTTAATTGGCTATGATCCAGATGACAGACTAGCCTTAATCGATTCAATTATTAAATCATATAATAATATTTTTAAAGTGAACCCTACATTTAGTACAGCCTGGCAAGTTGACACTGATTCACTCAATTATTTACAAAAAGAATATCAACTTCAAATGCACCAGATAGCAAGAGAACAATGGGGACTTGATAGCTATACCCTAGATGGTGGCCCACCACATTATCCATATCTAGCTAGTAAACAATGGTTTTTTACCCCAGATTTTTCTGATCACGATAATTTACTAATTATTCGCCATACTATTGATGATTCTTTATACACCTACGGAGATGACACTAGTTCATTCACCAGCCAGCCTAATGACTACAGTATAGATAACAAGGACTTTGGCTATTTTGAACGGCTCTTAGATCAAGTATTAAATCAATCACAACAGTTAGGTTTTGCTAATCTCGGTTTAGAGAATTCAATGGATGAGAAGTATCAAAAAGAATATTTCAAACAGATTGAAAAAATCGCTGAATTTACAGATCAGAATAAGGTAGAAGTAGTTAATGATCTAAAGATCTTAAAGTCCCATTATCAATCTGAAAATATAACAATTCACCAAGGAAGCGACTTGATTTCAGGGACAGATAATCAAATATACTGGGTAACGACTCCAAAATATCGTTTAAGGATAAGATTTCAAGGAAGTAGAGTAACTATTACTGATCTACGTGTTTACAATCCATATTTAGAAGACCCTTATCGTAATCAGCCAGCTCAAAATAAAGGCTATCTTATCTCACCATATCTGATTAATGATGGGATAGACTTTCCAGAAGTTAAAACTGCAAATAGAGTACAACAGTTCCTTAATATTCCCATGATTAATTCTTTTGCGGCCATCCCTAAAAAAGATATTAACTCACAAAAAAACTACCTAGAGTTACCAAATAACAGCAATTTTAAACAAATTATCCTGTCTTCTAAAAATACCATTAGCTACCCATCAGAATCAGGAACAATCACTTTCTCATTTAATCAAGATACATTTGAAATTACTGGTCTTAATAATAAAGATATAAACTTTAAACAAAATAACTTTGAATTAAATCCCATTCAATTTACCAAAAACAATAATGGTGGAGAGATAAGTTGGGTAGTTGATGACCAAGATTCACATAAAACTCATTGGGAGTGTCA
>Ga0100403_1002031_pt1 | contig 16872 bp, 12 predicted proteins | sample CryGeymet201501t_FD_83663 | JGI IMG/M metagenome (GOLD analysis project Ga0100403, IMG submission 83663) | Groundwater microbial communities from Crystal Geyser aquifers in Utah, USA - Crystal Geyser metaG 2015-01t | ecosystem: Environmental > Aquatic > Deep subsurface > Groundwater | place...
GCATTTAATCAATTTTTAATTAATGGCTTATCTTTATAGTTAGTTACTATTTCTTGTGCTTTATATAACTTAATAGTATCTTTGTTAACTGTTTCATTAACTTTTAAATTAAGTCATTCAGTTTGTTCTACATTAAACACAGTATAATATTTAATCATTGGAATATTATAAATTTCTTTCTTTGAATTAGATTCAGTTTCATCTAATTGATTTATTTTAAAGTAATATATTTTAGTTCACTTACTTCATTTTTTAATACTGGCTCATAGTTCTTTAATTTGCTTAGCAGTTAAATATCTATTATCGTTAAAATCATTAAGTGATAATACAAGTTTATTAAATCATCTATATGATTTATTACTAATATAATTAGAAGGAACTCATCATACCCATGGTTTATTCCAAGGTATTATTCATTGTTCTAGCTTTTCTATTATTTGATCAACTAGGATTTCATATGCTTTCATATGTATATAATTTAAATAATAAAATAAAGCCGATAGCTTTTACTAACGACTTCTAATTAAAAATTTCACAAACCTCATTGTATCAAATATAGTTATTACTATCTTGCTTCTCTAGTTCATATAAGAACTCAAACATTTCTTCTTCTGTAATATCTCTAGATAAGTCCATATAGTATTCTTTCATATTTCACATAGTTGTTAAATTAAAGAAATAAAAAGAACCACTTTTAAAGTGGTTCTTAATTCTGATAGTTATCTATCATAAAATTTATATAGTATTGTATTATCTTATTTTGTAGACTAAATACTTACTATTTCTTCACAACTTAACTTGGCTTGTCTCATAACTATATCAATAGCTTTTTCTTCCATATCAGGTGGATACTTATATTTTTTAAGTAATCTTTTAATAGCAACTCTAAGTTTAGCTTGAACATTTTCTTTCTTTGTCCAGTCAATAGTAGTGTTAGCTTTAATTAATTTCAGTAATTCTCTAGCCATTTCTTTTAGTATCTCGTCATCCATTAATGCTTTAGCACTTTCATTATCAGCTAATGCATCATAAAAGGCTACTTCGTTTTCATCAAGTCATAGCTCTTCTCAATTATCTTTCTCTAACTTAATTTTTTTAGCTAATTCAATTAATTCAAGTATAACTTCTGCAGAACTTAAATTTCTATTTTGATATTTTTTAATAGTTTGATCCAGCATCTCTGAAAAACTTTTAGATTTAACTAGATTTTTCTTTGTTAAATTTTTAATTTCATCATTAAGAAGTTTCTTTAATAATTCAAAAGCTAAATTTTTATGCTTCATTCATTTTACTTCATCTAAAAACTCTTCAGATAATATAGATATATCAGGTCTATCAATTCATGCCATTGAGAATAAGTCCATTACTTCTGCTCATGCAACAGCTCAGGAAACTATTTGTCTTATAGCATTTTCATAATCTCATTTTGATTTTACTGTAGTATCTCATCAACCAGAAGTTTCAAACTTCATAATTCATGCCTTGATTCAAGTAAATAATCATACATCATCCCTTATATTTTCAGCTTCTAATGAAGGCATTGATATAGAAAATGCATACATTAATTCTGTAACAGCTTTTATATATCTTTTTTTACCATCTTCTAATCATAGAATATGTTCTAATGCTCATGAAAATATCTCTGTTCTCTCACTAGGTGTTCAATTAAAATATTTTCAATAGTTATAGTTATGATACATATCTTTAACTATAATATATTTTTCTTTCATTAAAGCAGTAGCTTGTTCAATTGGTGTTATATTTTGTTCTATAGCTTCTTTTCAATTATCAGTATAATAATTTAAAGCTGATTTCAATTCAGAAGCTATTCAAATATAATCTACTATTAATCAACCTTGCTTATCTTTATATATTCTATTAACTCTAGCTATAGCTTGCATTAAACTATGGTCTTTCATAGGTTTATCTATATACATAGTATGCATACTTGGTACATCAAACCCAGTTAACCACATATCTCTAACAATAACTAGTTTTAGTTCATCACTTGTATCTTTCATTCTCTTAGCAAGACTATCTCTTTCTAATTTATTTCTAACATGAGGTTGAAAATTTGCAGGGTCTGTAGCACTTCATGTCATAACAACCTTAATTACTCATTTAGTTTGGTCTTCATTATGCCAGTTAGGTTTTAACTCTATTATATAATTATATAAATCAACTGCTATTCTTCTACTCATAGCAACTATCATTCACTTTCATTCCATTACACTATTTCTTTTTTCAAAATGTTCTACAATATCTTTAGCTACTAGTCTTAATCTTTCCTCAGATCAAACCATAGCTTCTAATTTATCCCATTTAGATTTCATTTTTTGTTTAGATGAGTCTTCTTCTCATTCTGTAATTTCTTCAAAGTCACTATCTATCTTTGGTTTTTTAGATTCATCAAGATTTATTTTAGCTAATCTAGCTTCATAATAAATAGGTACAGTTGCATGGTCTTCAACTGCTCTAGATATATCATAACTATCAATAGTACCTCAAAACACAGCTTCAGTATTTTTATCAGTTGAAGCTATTGGTGTTCATGTAAATCAGATAAATGTAGCATTAGGCAAAGCATCCCTTAGATATTTTGCAAATCAATATTTGATTTTATCTTCTGTAACTTTAGCACTCATCCCATATTGAGTTCTATGTGCTTCATCAGCAATTACAATTATGTTTCTTCTATCACTTAATCTAGGGTAAATTTCTGTATCTAAAACAGAGAATTTTTGTATAGTTGTAAATATAACTCATCAAGAAGCTACTTCAAGAAGTTTCATTAAGTGTCATCTATCATTTGCTCTAATTGGCATTTGTCTAAATAACTCAAAACTATTTGCAAAGGTAGTAAATAGTTGTTCATCTAAATCGTTCCTATCTGTGATAACAACGACTGTTGGATTATCTAATTTTCTAATAATTCATCCAGCATAAAATACCATTGAAAAACTTTTTCAACTTCATTGAGTATGCCAAACAACTCATCATTTTTTACTTCATGACTCTACAGCATATATCGTTGATTTAACAGCTTTGTTTACTGCATAGTATTGATGATAAGCAGAGAGTATTTTAAATGTATCAGCTCAATCTGATTGGAATAATACAAAGTTAGAAATGATATCTACTAAGCTTTCTTTTTTAAATACTCATTTAATAAGGCATTCTAATTGTCTAACAGAAGAACATTTATTTTCTCAATCAGTTGACTTCCAAGACATGTATCTATCCATATTAGCAGTAAGACTTCACATCTTAGCTTCAGTTCAATCTGAAATAACAACAAGTTCATTATAATAAAACAAGTTTTCTATATCGTTTTTGTATGTTTGTATTTGATTATATGCACCTGCTATAGTTGCATTTTCATCAGTAGGATTTTTTAATTCAAATAATCATACAGGTAAACCATTTAAGAAAACAATTACATCAGGTCTTCTTGCTTTTTTACCTCTTATACTAAATTGATTTACAGCAATGAATCTATTATTATCTATATTCTTAGTATCAATGATATATACTTTGCAAGTTCATGGTTCTCAGTTATCTTTCAAATATGAAATATCTATACCATCAGTTAATAATTTATGAAATTCATGATTAGCTTCTATTAATTTTGGATGACTAATTAAACTAATCTTTTTAACTGCTTCATCTAATATATCACTTCCAAGTTTAGGGTTAATGATAGATAATGAATTCTTAAGAACTCACTTTAAAATAACCTCATCGTAGTCATCTCTAAATGGATTTCTACTATCAGGGTCTATTTCAGGTCAATGCATTATTTCATAACCTTGTTCAGATAACCAATCAAGTGTTGTTAGTTCTAGAATGTTTTCGTTGTAGTTAGACATAGGAAATTGAGTTATAATATTGTTTATATTTTATCATTTAATTTTGTTTTATGCAAAGATTACCTTGTTCATAATGGTCAAGATATAATATTTTGATCATAAAATTCTTTATCTTCAATTTTTGTTCTTTTTACAATTGATTCAATTAACCTTTTATCTTTTCAAATGATATACCTATATGAACAATTAGCTATTATTGAATTATAGTTTTTCATTTTATTTCTATCTATTTTACTATAGATGATTTTTCATTCTCAACTTACAATATTTCAATCAAAATGTAAACATATATGTTCAGTTAATGGAATATAGTTCCATAAGTCTTTATTTAAAAATCATCATGAACCAAAAGGTCAGTAATCTTCAGATATATTAATGCTTGCAAAAGGATTATCAGAAGTAATAAAACAAGAATTTTTGGGTGCTACAAAGAAATACCAATCTTTACTCCTAAATAATACATACAAATCTTTTGATAACTCTATCATAGATTTAATTGACTCAGTATTTGTAACTTTTAAATCATAATTTTTATAAATATTTTTATATTCTTCTTCAGTTAAAGGAAATTTTTTTCAAGTTTTACTTTCATATTTTTTTATATGTGCCTTTAATTTTTCATCATTTGAACATATAATTGAATGTTGCCACTCCATCATATATTTAATATCCTTATTAACTCATTCTCTAAATACTTCAGTTCTTAAAAATTGAAATGTAACAAATAAAGCAAGCTTATCTTTTTCATCCATAGATAAAGCCTCATATTTATTTATTTTAAAAAAAATATCTCATATATTATTTTCAATTTCATTAGAAAAATAATCTTCTATAGTAAAATCTTTCTCTCATTCAGCTCATACAATAGTATAAAAATGTTTTATCCATCATACATTTTCAGGTTTCTGTTCTTTATATTTTCAAGTTTTTCTGTCATAAAAATTAAGTAATCATTTATTATTACAAAATCATTTTAAGTATACCTTCGGTACAATATGTTGTTTCTTCTTCTCTGACATATATTTAATTTTATAAAATTAAACTCTACTTTTTCATTCATTAAATTAAATAAGAATTAAGTTCCATTTTATAAGCTTCAATATCTGTATTAAATAAAACTTCACTTGGTATTAATACTGTTTCTCAAAAAATTATATTGTCATTATTTTCATCAAACCAATTATTGAAATCTTGATTATCTATATAAAAAATTCTATGTTTTATTTTTATACTATTTAACTCTGACTCTACTTGTAATAAAAATCATACAACTATATCTGTAGCTTTTAATACAGTTTTAGATAAAATAGGTAATGAATCTTCTGAAAATATATCTTGTCAATGTGATATGTATCATGATTTATTTCTTAATTCTCAAATTGATTGAACAATAGTTACCAATCAATTAATAATTTTTTTAATTGATTCTTTCTCAGATTCAGTTATTGCTTCATAATTTCATAAATTTAATTCTAAAGTATTTTTTAAAAGTTTAGATAAATTTTCATCTCATTTTAATTCATATTTATAATCTATTAAAATAGTCTTTGTTACTGTACTTATTAATCAAGCTGCATGATCAAAAACAATATTAGGATTATCTTCTAGATTTAATTCCATGGCTTCTATTCTTTGTAAAAGCCTTTTCCATTTTTTATTTTTATCAATATAAGTTCTACTCCATCTCATAAATAATAATAATTAAAAATCTAAAACTCTAACTTTACCATTCATTAATCTAGGTAACAAACTATCACGAAGATTTGAAGTAGTTTGAATTTTAGATTTATTATTCAACATTTTAATAAATAAATTACTAAATATAACATTTATTTTATCTAATTTATTTTCATCTGGAATTATTATATTCATATATTTTATACTTTCTCATGCATGTAATATAGTTGTTCATTTAGCATATTTTAAAATAGTATTTTGCATTCATTCTGAATTAAATAAGAAATACATAAATCAATTAGTTAATAATTTACTTTCTAATTTTCTTATTCAAGTTGAATAACCTCACTCTAATCAAAATGCAATTCTTCAAACTGTTCAATCAAAACTAATTAATATATCATCTTTTTTGCAAGTTTTATTTTTTATTATATCTTTTAAAACAAAAGTTGTAATTTCATTTCATAGTAAATCTGCAACTCTTATGAAATTTAAACTATCACTATTTCTAGAAAGTAAATAATTTTTACTTCAAGGTTCAATTCATCTAGTAAAATCTACTATATTTTCAGCTGATTCAAACTTCCATCCTCTCGGAATCATCCCCATTTTAGATTCTACCAAATCATTTTCAAATCCTTCAAAATCTATAAACCAAGATTTAAACAAAGCTTGTCCAATATTTTCAAGAGTTTTGTTTTGTTTTTCAAGAAGTTCTATTTTGTCATCCAAACTAGAAAGTATTTCTGCAATGGCTTTTTGTTCTGGAAGTTGAGGAAGAGGAAGTTTAAGATTCTTTAATGTTCAACCAGATAACTCTTTAAAAGTTGATCATGAAGCATGTCACTCTAAGTAATCTTTATTAATCTTCAAATAATAATACATAAAATAATTATGAATTTTCTCATTATTACATACTAGACTCTTAAATCATTGATTAGTAGCAATATCATTTTCAGCAATTGCTACATATCATACAGGTGCCCTTGATGTTAATAATACTGTTCATTTAGGCATTAATTTTGCACTACTATTTTTTAATCACTCTTGAGTAATATTTCTTTCTCATTTAGAAATATATTTATTTGAATATCAAGAAAGGTCTTTAGGTGTTATCCAAGCTATATCTCAACCAAAATATCATATATTCTTAGTTGAAGGAGTGCCTCATCAAACAACTTCAGCTACATCATCAAAAGAAGCCACTCCCCAATTTTCAGGAATAACTCATATATCTGTTTGCTTAAATCATTTTGGTATTACTTGTGTCATAGGTTTAGTTATTAATATTTCTAATATACTTTAAAGTCAACTCAGTAGGCTTTATATATGAATGTTTTCAGTCATCTGTTAGTACTCTAACTAATAATCATAAATCACAATAGGTCTTTATTCTAAAATAATTAGAACTTCTTAAATCTTTTATTTGAGGATAATGAGTAGTTAATAATTTATCTGTAGAATATATATAAATATAATCTTCGTTTATCTTTTTTACTCATTCTAGTTTTCAATCTAAACCTAAATAATATATCTCAACTAAATAAAATAGTATTTGAATGTCAGTAATACTAAGTTTTATTCATTCACATTTTAATGTTTCTTGAATTTTTTTAGCTTTAATTATAGTTAGATTTTTCATATAATAATTAATTTAAAATTTAATACCAGTTTTACTGATAGTAAAGAGAAAAACTCATAGTGATGTATAAAATATTTATACAAAATCAGATATCTTTCGGATATACTTTACTTATGTATTATAATATCTTAACTTCACTATCCTGGTCAGTTTGCTAATATTTGCATATAGTTGCATTTTATAGCATTATCTAGTATAATGTATGTACAAAGTCCTTCGGGATCCCCCCTTGCTTCGGCAGGGCTAATAATATTAATCATTTGAGAAATACATATTTTTCAAATGATTTTTTATTTGTGTAAAATCATTTTCACTTATTGTTCATTCATTACTAACCAACCTTTTTTTATCTATTGTTTTAATTTGAGATAACATTATATATGAATCAAAATCAAATATATTATCTTGTAATTTATAATAAAATTCTGAGTTCCTTTCTCATGTATTCTTTCAGTTTTTTGTTAATGGTACTATAAAATATACAGCTCATATTCTTTCTATAATCAAAACTGGTCTCATATATTTTCATTTTCAATTAGATTCATTTCATATATTTATACCTAATTTACAATTCCAGATTTCTCTTTTATTTATATATCTTTCAGTATTATTATTATCAACTCTTTGCTTATCTTTATTCCATCATTCAAAATCTTTATGATAAAAATAATCTTTTATCTTTCTTTTTAACTCTTTATTTTCAATATTTAATTTATCAATTATTACATAATATGAATATTTAGATAAAATAATTTTCTCATTATCATTTTTACAATGAATAGTTAAATCTATTCAATTTTTTTCACAATAAGTTTTAACTTTATCTATGGATTTATTATCTAATTCAATATTAAATTGTGACATAAAAAGAGATTGAATATCGTTAAATTCCCAATATTCAATTTCATTTATAATTATTTTTAAATTATTAAATTTTTCCATAATTTTATATTATATAACCAATACTTGCTAAGTTTTCTTTTATTCTTTCATCCAATATTTTTTCTTCTTTCATTTGCTCTGATAATTCAGTAGTATATTTTAACATCTTAGATTCAAATGTTTCATCATTATCTTCATTTAATGCTACTCATACATATCTACCTGGAGTTAATATGAAATCATTCTTTTTTACTTCTTCTATGCTAGCTGATTTACAGAAACCAAGTATATCTTCATAATCACTTCATACTTTCCAGTTATGATAAGTATTAGATATTTTATTTATATCAGTTTCTGATAACTCTCTGTTTTTTCTTGTTACCATTTCTCACATTTCTCTTGCATCTATAAATAGGATTTTATCCTTTCTATTTGTTTTATTTTTTGATAAAAACCAAAGACAAGCGGGAATCATTGTACTATAAAATAACTGTGAAGGTAATGCTACCATACAGTCTACTAATCAATCTTCTATGATTCTTTTTCTTATTTCTCATTCACTAGAAGTATTTGAAGACATTGAACCATTAGCCATAACAAAACCTGCTATTCAAGTAGATGGATTTAAATGATGTATAAAGTGTTGTACCCATGCATAGTTTGCATTTCATGTTGGTGGCACTCAATATTTCCATCTAACATCATCTGTTAAATTTTCTCATCCCCAATCTGAAATATTGAACGGGGGATTAGCAATAATAAAATCTGCTCTTAAGTCTTTATGTAAATCATTTCAAAAACTATCTGCATTGTATCATCATAAGTTTCAATTAATTCATCTTAAAGCTAAGTTCATCTTAGCTAGTTTCCAAGTAGTAGGATTTGATTCTTGACCATATACAGCTATATCATCTAATCTTCATCAATGAGCTTCAATAAATTTTTCTGATTGAACAAACATACCACCACTTCAACATGCAGGGTCGTATATTCTACCTTGGTGAGGTTCAAGCATGTTAACTAATAGTTTAACAATACATTGAGGAGTAAAGAACTCTCAACCTCATTTTCATTCACTATCAGCAAATCTTCATAAGAAATACTCATATACTCTTCATAGAACATCTTTTCATCAATGGTCTTTATTTTTCATAGATATAGTAGAAATAATATCTACTATTGAACCAAGCATAGTTTTATCTAACTCTTGTTTTGAATAATGTTTAGGTAATATATTTTTTAGACTAGCATTTTCTTTTTCTATAAGAACCATTGCATCATCTATTATTTGACCTATTTGAGGTTTCTTTGCATTGTTTTGAATATTATTCCATCTAGCTTCTTCTGGTACCCAAAAAACATTTGAAGCTAAGTAAGAATCTTTATCTTCTTCTTCTCATTCATAACTATCAGAGTCATTAATTATAGATTCATACTTAGTCTCAAAACTATCAGATATATATTTTAAAAATATAAGTCATAGGATTATATGTTTATATTCTGCAGGATCCATATTGTTTCTCATTTTATCAGCAGCCTTCCATAGTTGTTCTTCAAATCATATATTTGCAGAGTTTGATTTTGCCATTGGTTTTATTGGTTATTTTATATAAAATGATAAGTCGTCTAAGCTTATGTCATATCTTTTAAATATTTCTCTAAGAGCATATAATTTTGATTCAGTATTCATATTAACTTTTAAATATAATCATTCATCTATTTTAGAATAAGTTCAGTCTACATTAGTAGAGTAAAACTTAGTAGATAAGTAATCATCATTTATAAACGATTTCATAAGTAAAATATCTTTATTATATAAGATTTTTATTATTTCATAATAGAAATCTGCCCAGCTGTTTACTTCATAATCCTTATCTTCAAAACTATATTCTAGAATAGTTTCTCAAGTAAAGTTTTCTTCATCTGAAAGTGTAAATATTTTTGTATCATCCTTTTTAACTTCATAGTTTGTAGTTGGATATTGCCAAATTAGAATTGACTTATCTTTTAATAATTCAAATCTATGATTTATTTTTTCTTCATCCCAATTATCTATTGTAGTTAAATATTTATTAAGATATAACTTAGTATCATTAAATCATTTTTCCATAGTCTTTTTTTCATGGAATGATTTATTACTCATAGAACTATTATATCAAGTTAAAGTTATATTTCCTATAGTATGAATGTACTTCTTTTGTATTTCCTTAGCATTTATTCATAATACCTTGCTCCATTCAGGAGTTAATGTTTGAGGCATTATATGTTCTATTGTAAAGCTACCATTATCTATTTTCTCAGATATAGAATCTTGGTCTATATAACTTTCTTTATGATCAAAGTTTTCTAATCTCTCAAGTAAATGTAGTTTATTTCTTCTTTGAGTGTTATATATATCTTTAGTTAATAATGAATTTTCAAACTCTTCATTATTTGGAAATCTTTGAGATCATGATTTATTAGTTAATACATATTTGAATATATTAAAATAGTTTTCCTTGTATCATTCATGGGAAGATATATCTTTACCTAGTAGCATAAATGTTTTATTTAATGCATTAGTAGGGACTTCACAAATAAATCTTCTAAATACATAAGACTCTATTATTAATAGCATTTGAAGTAGTTCTTCATTGTTTATTATATTATTATTTAAGTTATCATATAACTCTAATAAATAGGGATATGCTACTATAGTTTCTAACTTATTAATTCTACTTAGTACATTTCTAATATCTTTATTTTTATTTGTATGAGTTATTATTTTATTGTAATATCATGAAAATTTTAGTAACTCATTTAATAATGGTTCTACTGCTAATTCCTTTTTTTGAATATACTCTTTAAATATAATATAAACCTTTGCTTTGTTTGGTATTCTTCTTTCAATTAAAGTTATATAGTCACGAAGAAATGCACTAACATCAAAGTTAGTGTTTTGTTCAATCTTATACCAATAGTCTTTATATAGTTTTTCTTGAGTCTCAGTATTTTCTTTCATTAGAATAAAATTCCTAACCTTGTCAGCTTCTGTTAAATCAAGTCATGTAGAGTTTAAACTCTCAAATATTAATTGAGGATCATCTTCACCTTTTCTTAACATTATTTCAACTATAATTAGCTGTTCAATTGCTCTGTATAACTCATCAATTGATATCTCTTGTTCTTTTATCCTATTATAAAAATACTCATAGTTTATAGTTACATTAGAGTCTTCTTTTTTTTCTCAGTCAAATATAGAATTAAAAGCTTCTCTATCATCTTTAACTGGTTTTAATCTGATTTTCTTTGATTTATCTAAATACTTATTAGTTAGAAAAACATCGTAAATTTCATCTTTAGATATTTTTGATTCTATCTCATTATCATTTAATACTTTATATATTGCTAATAAGAGTAATGATAGGGTAGTAAGTCTTTGTTGTCAGTCTATAATTAATAACTCTCTTCAACCATATCAGTCTTCATCATATGCAACTATTGTTCACATAAAGTGAGTTCTATAATTATCCTTTGTTATTTGTATTATATCATCATATAATTGTTTACATTGTTCTCTTTTCCAATCGTAGTTTCTTTGATATACTGGAATTACAAAATTTGTATTATGTCCTGCTAGGAAATTTAAAAATCTTTTTTCTTCAGCTTTCATTATGAATAGTTACTATGTAATTTAAATTACTATATTCATTTTTTAATAAAATAAAAGATATTAAATCCATATTAAATCTATATTAAATTTTTTATATTTGTTTTATAATTTAAAGTAATTAAAAGATATAGTAATTTAAATTACTATATCTTTATTTTTTAATGGAATATGATTTTAATTTTCTTTATTTTTGTTATATAATTATTCTATATAATATATACATATATATAATATATATTACTCTTGAATGGGTAAGATATAAAGTCCTAGTTATCTTATAGTTCAGCAAAATCAATCTTATGTATTAAGGGTTTGTATCTATCATAAATTATCATCATTCTCTTAACAAAGGCTTCCATAATTTGTGTTTGATTAAAAAACTCATTGGGCTGCCATATCAGATTTAAAGGAAATTCATCTTCGGATGGATTTTTTTGTTGGCTTTGTAATCATAATAAACCCTTATTGTTTATGGTTTGATAATCTAATTTTTCAAATACTATTCTTTCGTTAAACATTATATCAAATGCAAGACTTATCATATCTGGTTTTTCCTTTTGTTGTACTATTTTATCTATGTGTTTGATAAGGTTTATAGAGTATGATTTAAATGTATTTATATTTATGTCTTCTTTGATATTATTAAACTTATATTCCAAATCTATTATTTGATTCTGTATATCTTCTAATTCATTGTTTAATGATTCAAGTAGTATAGGGAAGTTTATTACATTATCTAATTTTTGTAGCTTAGCTTCTTTTAATTTTTTTAATCATTTAATTCTTTCTGAATATAATTCTTTATTATTTATTAATTCATCTTTTCTATCTATATATACTTCTTCTGAAATATCTTCAAATAGTTTTAATAAGTCATTGTTTATATTAATTGAAGTGAATATACTCATAATAGAATCATTTACTTCTTTTTGTTTTAAAGAGTAGTTTTTATGTTTAATTCATTTCTTTCAAGTACATTGGTAGTAATTATGTATTGTACCACTTCTAGATTTAGCATTGTTTCATGTTAGTGTTCATTTACATTCTGGGCACATTAATACTTTTGAATATGGATATTCACTGTTATAATCTTTTCTTTTTTCTTTTATTTCTATTGTATCCTCTATTTTACTTTTATCGTTTTTATATAACATTGATAAATTTGTATTATCTATTTCAATTATTTGTATCTTACCTTTATTTGCTTTATTCCATATATCTATACTTACTAGTCAATCATAAGCTGTTTTAATTGGATTTTTTCAAGTCCATTCTGATTTAATTACTCATGCATATATAGGGTTTTTAATAAGTTCTTGCATATATTTTACATCCATAGGTTTATTATTTCTTTTTTTTATGCATCATTTAAGATTAACTTGTTCTACTATTTCTTTATCACTTAGCAATCACTCTGCTCTAGATTCAAATATATATATAACCCAATCTCATTCAGTTCAATTTTTAATTTGTATTGATGCTTTTCAATTTAATGTTTTTATTTTCTTATTAGTATATCAATAATTTGGTCATCTAACTTGATATCATTGTTGTTCTAGTTCTATTTCTCTTGGAATTGTTCTTTGAATAATTTTATCTCACTCTATCTTTGCTTGAGCTGAATATACCATTTCTGCCATCTCACTTCTATTTTCTCTATTCCATTTATATTTACTCATATCTACTTTATCATTTGTAACTACAAGATTACTATCTCATATAATATTTTTACTATCTTTTAGAGTTATTCAATTAGCTTGTAAGTGATTTTTAACATCTGAATATACTGAATATCATTCTCTTGATAATCTATCTATGTCAAATACAATATAATAATCTACTTTATTTTCTATTGCATTTAGAATCGACTTATTAAGTATTGGTCTATTCTGATCTTTTCATGTAAAAGCTTCTTTGAAAACTCATATTACATTTATAGAATTATTTTTACAATAGCTTCTACAAGCTCTTTCTTGATTTTCTAAGCTATCTCAATTTTTCTCTTGTTTATTTGTAGATACTCTACAATATATTATTGCATTTGGCATAATAAATATCTTAAATATTAAAATTCAATTTTCTTTAATCTATAACTATTTTAATCTTTTTCAAATTTTTCTACATAAGTATTAAAATTTTGGTTAGCTAATTTGTATAGGTTTCTTATTAGAATTCTCTTTATAGAGTCATCAACATTATAATTTTTTAGATGGATTAATTTCTCATCTATTTTTGATAAAATGTTTTTTGCACTTGTTTCAATTTTCCCATTTTGCTTATTTACTTTTGTTCATTGTTTCATATTTGGTTATATATTAAACTCCGGAGTATTGAATTAAATGTAAGCTTACAATGAGATAATATATCATGAACAAAAAAAAGACACTGTATTTAGCAGTATCTTTCTGTAATTTTCTGTAAAGATTTAATTATAATATTTTAACTTATATCATTTATTCTTTCAATCTATGAAGTCTACCTTCTCTCAAATAATGTTCTTTCTTCTTAGTAACTTTAAAAGGTTTCATTTAAATGTTCAGTCTGAAATATCTTCTATATTACTAATTTCTTCATAGCTTAACCTTCTTCATTCTGATTCTATTAGTTTACTCATAAAGTAAAAATACTTCTCTGTAACCTCGTATTTTGTATTTAATTTTACATTATAAAATATATGATTTTTATAATCATAAAAAACTTCTCATGGAATCAACTCAAATAAATTAGTATTATTAGATGTTATACTTACTTCTCCAACAGATTTAATTACTTTGAAATATCAGTATTCATCTTCATTATTGTAATAGTCTCATATAGTTCATGTTAAAAACATATACATAAGGACAGGCTCTAGTTGTACATTAAATAATGAATAGCTGAGAATAGGTATATCATTTCATATTTTTATGTCTTCTCAATACATATCTGAAGTTCATCACTCAACATCAAAAATTCATGCAGATAAATTATTTTTTGATATAAGTATAGTATCTTTTTCTCTATCAGTAAAAATATTCATTACTTCTTTTGCTATTATTGACACACCATTTTTTAATGATTGTTTTTTTGTAAAATTTCAACTTGATGATATAAAACCACCGTTTCAATAATCAATCTCTTCAGATCTATTTTTAATGATTTCTAGTAAACTTGTTTTAAGTAAAATTAAATCATCAATTATTGGGCTAATGTATATTACTATTTGTTTATAATCATCTAAATTTATATATCATTGAACTTTAATTCATAAGGGAAGTAGTATATCTTGTATGTTATTAACATTTATTTCTATAAATGATTTTTTATTATAAGGAATATATTCTCAAGGAATATAGTTTTCTTCATTTAATATTTTAGAACTACTCTCAAAGTCCTCCATTGTTTCTTTTTTAATAACAGAACCATCTTTAGTTATAAATAAATCATCTTGATCATTTATGTATAATTCTTTTATAACATCTAGGTCCCATGAGATATCAATTCAATACCAAGTATTTTTTTCATATCTTAGTATTAATTCTTTTATTGTTTCAAGTAAATATAAAGTAACATGAATTCAGTTATCAACTTTTTTTATAGTTTGTACTTTTATATTTACAGGGATTTCATTTGCTAGTAATTCCATAAAATGAATAATTACATATTTAAATTTTTCTTAATAGTATATTATATTAAAAAAAAATCAAAACATATAATTATGTACCTATCATTAACTACTCTACTGGGTCCATAGTACTCCCACTACTACTTCTACATCATCATCTAAGAAATCAATTTTTATTAGGTAGTACAATTATTTATTTTTTTTATTTAATAATTGTACATATTGTAATGTACTTACTAAACAATTTATTATGTATATAATAAATTGTTTTATTTTATAGTGTTATTATTTATTTATGTATGTTATTTGTTTTAAAGTAAATGAACTTATATATTATTAATATGTTAGTATTTATATATAGTGTATTAAGTAATAATATATATTAGATTTATAACTATATCATATATGTTATATTTACATTTTCTATATATAGTTTTTTCATATGTGATTTTTACTATCTATTATAGTTGTTTCTGTATTAGGTGTATTATGTCTTTAGTTATATTGTTGTATTGTTATATATATAGTTATGTCATATATGTAATATAATATTCCATTATAGTAATTTCATTCTTGGCGAAGAAAACTATAGGGGTATTATATTATTTTAGTTGGTTCTTATTTTTTTGTTGCATTGCTCTTCAGCTAAAAAGATTACCTTTTTCCTGAGCTATCGGATCCGTTTACTTTATAACATCAAATCTCTTACTTTTACGGAAGCGAAGTCTCGCCTTGGGTTTGTTTTAATCGTTTACTGGTAGTAAATACTCTTTTGTAATAATAAAGCCCTATAAGTGAAAATTATAAGGCTTTATTGTATGTTTTAATATCTGTTCATCATACATTTTATTTTAATGTTTTTTAAATCTTGTCTGATTTCATTTATATAGTTTTTATCTAAGTCTTTATATGAATTAGAATTTAATAAGTCATATGTATCATCTATCATATTATCTGCAATTGTATAGAATTTTAGTCATATATATGCCTTTCACATTCAAATAATGTGCTTAAATGGATCTTTTTGTACATGTTTTAGTATACTAAATACATTTAAAGCCTCATTATACATTTCTTTTTCTAGATACATATAACCTTTTCATAGAATATAGAATTCGAAATCATCTCTATTATTATCTAATTCATTATCTAGTGATATTTTAAATAAATTCTCTATACGGTATTCATATGCTTCTTGTTTACTTCATATTCATAGTAATGACTTATATTTATACCAATGGTAATTTACAAGCTTTGTTTTATTATTTACCAATTTTTCACAAATATCAAGTATGCTTTTATAGTCTAATCTATTATATAAATTTGCTACTAATACATTATAATAGTCAGCAGATGAAACTTTAATTTTATCATAGGCTTTAATAGTATTATCAGCCTCTCTTGTTCTTCATAATGTGTATAGTAATTCAGCTTTATTTTGATAAGCTAGATTAAAACTATTGTTCATATCTATAACTTTGTCATACATTTTAATAGCTCAATCTGTATCTCATAATTCTTGCATACATTTTGCAATCATAATATA
>Ga0100403_1002035_pt1 | contig 16851 bp, 24 predicted proteins | sample CryGeymet201501t_FD_83663 | JGI IMG/M metagenome (GOLD analysis project Ga0100403, IMG submission 83663) | Groundwater microbial communities from Crystal Geyser aquifers in Utah, USA - Crystal Geyser metaG 2015-01t | ecosystem: Environmental > Aquatic > Deep subsurface > Groundwater | place...
TGACTTGTTAGGAATATCTGCAAACATTCGAATATACTTTTTATCGAAGTCATAGACCTTTAAAGTAAATGGACTGAAATAAATAGTCGATGTCTTCTGAATGGTTACTCTGAACCCTGTATCTGTACCTGGGCCATCACCTAACTGGTGTTCTGGAATAAAATTATATTTTGCTGGTCTACTCATGTTTTTTGTTTTAGTTTTTTCAAGGGCATGTGGGGAGAGGTATCTAATCAGGATACCCCCACGTTGTACGTGTTTTTTCTTATCTTGTCAGAGTGATTTCATTCCAACAAGAGTTTAGTGGGGAACTTTTCACCGAGGTGTACTGCCTCCGTGTTGCGCATCCCCCCAACTGCCCTCGAAGTGTTAATGTACCGACCTAGTTTAAGGACGTTCCGGTCACGAATTATACAAAGGACTGTTCCTCGTATATTTCAACTCCTATAGCCAATGAACCGTCAAGTGCAGCTTTTCTAGCTTTCACCTCGTCCCATACTAGATATTCAGAATCTATTAGTTTCTTCCAGTCATACCACGTCATCTCTTTCAAGTTCGCAAACCGTACTTTACGATTGGTACGAGTGTGGAAATCTGCAGACTTGGTAATTACCTCAGGTGCAGCTTCAACTTTTGCTTCAGCTTTTGCAATAACTTTTTCAGCTTTTGCTTCAGTGATTTCTCCAGCTTTTACCAATGCTTCAGCTTCAGCAATTTTCCTAGCAGCTTCAGCAGCAATCTTTCTGTTCTTTTCGTCTACCTCGTTTTGGTAAATCCTCATCTTACTTTCGATCTGTGCTGTAGCAACGTCACAGTCTGTTTCCACGTTAATGAACCAGCCAGTAATAGTTTTCACAACTTCTTTGAGAGGCTTTGTTGCCTTTTCTTTTTCCTCCTTAACTGCCTTTGCATAGTTCTTTATTTCCTTTCGAATCTCAGCAGCTTTAAGCATACTTTCATCGTCGGTAATAACTACCAGTTCTGCACTACCTCGAATTGCACTCACCTTCTTTTCCAATATTACTAGTTCTTTTGTTTTTGTGGCTTCCATTTTTTTGTTTCAATTAAGGATAAAGTCGAGAGGGTAAGGTTTTCACTTACAATCCCTCAAAGAGAGCAGAAGCATGAGAAGGTTTTACAAAAACTCTCACTTCCTCCGGGTATTTATTTTCCCCCACCTCTCGATTCTATCCTCAATTTTTTGTTATTTTATTGCTAAAAAAATTCGGTTAATATCTGCAAGATTCAAAGTGTAATCCTCTAAATCTTCCTCGTTAGTCATCTTTCGATCTGCTTCTTTTCTTAATGCTGCACCAAACTTTGATTGTTTTGCTGGAGTAAGAGTCTCATAAAGATGAGCAAAGGTCCATGCAACTTTTCTGTCTTTGAACATTGTCATGTTAGTTTGTTTCTGTTATTTCTTCAATTAAGAGACGTACTGTTGGAATTTGTCCTTCTGCTTCTTTCTCAAGAATCCATTTTTCTAGAGTAGATACTAAATATGATTTTGCGTATACATTTAGTGAATAAATAAAGTCGTTAAACATTTTGTGTAAAGAATAAGTTAATGATGAATAATGGGAACCAGAAAATTGTACTAGCAAACAAACCAGCTATTAAGATGAAGAGAAATGTTTTCACTAACCAGAAACTTCCTGAGAAGAATTCTTTTAGTCCTTTGATACGTCTTTCTCTACGTAAACTTTTTGATGAGATGGTCATTATGCGTTATCACGAATTATCTCATAAAAAGGGTGAAACTTCGGCTTGTTTCCCTCTGCCCACATTTTCTTTACTGCTTCGATATGTCCTCGAACTCCCTCATATCTTACATATCCTCTTTTTTCTGAGTGTTCAATCGCTTCTTTGCACTCGTCTATTGTGATGTATTTCATTTTTAGTTAATATTACCAGTTTTCGCTGTTCTTAATAATTTTAGGCTCTGGGAATTTACCAGGACATTGTCGTTTTACGGTGCCTAATGAACGCTTAATCTCCATTAAGGAAAGACATATTGAAACTATATAAGTGAATTTAATGGAATGTCCCGGCAATAAAAGTAATAACTTCAGCGGATTCCTTATGTTTCAATTACCTAAACATCATACACCGTAGTGTACAAAATGTACATGGTACATCTTATCTATTTTGTTATGTAATGTTGTTAGACTTAAAGTATTTATATAGATTACGTTATTCTTAGTATTTTACTTTTTACTAAAAATGTTATGTAATACTTCTATCTAATTTTTCAAATTCAGATTTAACGAAAGAAGGGTTAAAAGAACCCATATCTTTAATAATATACGGAGTATATCCTAGTTTTTCAATGATACTTTTTCGGTTATTTAATCGACTATTTGCACAGTATATTGAACAGTAACCACCAGGAGTTATGCTTTTTTTATTCTTGCAGATTTTACACATACTTAGAGTATACCATAAAAAAGCCCCTAAGTAAATAGGGGCCGTAGGGCGGATATTTTAGTCCGCGGCGTAAGCGTCCACTAACCCAACAAATGGTTTTATGTGGGTTGCTAGATGAGACCACCTCCTTTCATTTATTGCATAGAAGTTTGACCTCTTCAATTACTAATTTCTTCCTTTTGATAACATACTGAGAGTAGCAAAAAGAAGAGCAAACAACATCACCGTTAACAAAGGTGTGATAAGTCACTGTGCAATTTACACCCAAACAATTTGCACATTTTGTACCGCTTGGTTTATATTCCATGATAGTCTCCAGTTGAAAGAACTACAGGGGGCAGGCATCGAACCTACATTCGGGTTTGGACTCCGAGTCCTATCATTGGACGACCCCTTAGTATAACTATAGTACTCTTGAAAATAGATAACACTGTACAAAAGAAAAGTAGGGGGTTTACTTTTTCTGCAGATATGTATATAATCTTCTTATGGATAAAAAAGCTAAATCACTTTTTAATAATTGTGGGCAACAACTCCAAGATTGTTTAGGTTTTAGCGACCTTTCCAGCAGTCTTGGAGTTTTTGCTCGTAAAAACTATGGCTAAAGAGCGAATGGTAAATACGAGATTCTGGATAGATGATTACATCTCTGAGCTTGACCCGACCGAAAAATTATTATTCTTGTATATTCTAACAAACCCGATGACGGACATTTGTGGAGTTTATGAAATGCCTGTAAAAATAATGGCAGTAGAAACTGGAATAGACAAAGATATGGTTCTGAAGGTGCTCAAACGGTTTGAAGAAGACAAAAAAGTCTTTTATCAAAATGGATGGGTTGCTATTAAGAATTTTGCAAAACACCAAAAAAATAACCCAAAAGTAAAAAGAGGTATAGAAATTGGGCTATCTAAAGCACCAAAAGAATTAGTAGATAGACTATTGATAGACTATGATAGACTATCGCACTCTAATCTTAATTCTAATCTTAATCCTAAGTATACAGAGCAGAGCTCTGAAACTCCTATAAAAAAAGAAGAGAAAGAAGACGTACCTTTTATTTTAGAGGAATATCTAGAAAAGATGAAAGTCGATAAAAACAACCACGTAAGACTCATCTCCTATTTTATTACAAGGAAAGAACTCGCTCCTGGTACTGTAGCCGAGATGGGAGAAATCATCAGACGTAATGCTAAAATTGCCAAGAGAATTGCAGATACTTATTCGAAGAGTAAAATAGCAAAGGCATTCGATATCTGTATAGAAAAACATTCCGATATTGATTGGGGTCTAGAAACAGTCTACAAGAAACTAACCAATTCAAACTTATGAGCAGACTAGATACAGACAAACTCCTAAAAAGTCTCCAAGTAGAACTTGAGAAGACTCAACAAGGTGTAGAACTCACTGAAAGTCTTGAAAGACTAAAACATATTGCTAGTGTATATACTGGTTCAGATGAAATGGTTTCAACTCAAGGGATTATAGATCGACTACGTAATGAACCTGAAGAGCTAAAAATCATGACAGGGTGGACTAGTCTAGATGCTATTCTTAGAGGGTTTAGACTACAGCAGGTTGTTGCTATCTCTGCTGCAACTAAGAGTGGTAAGACTTCATTCATGATGGATTTTACTACCCGTATCAAAGAGTTCAACCCTGCTTGGTTTCCTTTTGAGGAATCTGCCGAGGAACTTATTCGTAAATATCTAGAGAGACAACAGGAACCTCCTCATTTCTTTACTCCTCTTTCAATGAAACCAGTGACGATAGAATGGTTAGAGAGCAAAATCGTAGAATCAATAGCAAAGTATGATACGAAGGTTGTCATCATAGACCACCTAGACTTCATTGTTCCGTTTGGTTCCGATAACCATTCACTACGTATGAGTCAAGCAATGAGAGATCTCAAGGGATTAGCAAAAAAGTGGAACATTGTGATTTTCATTATCTGCCACCTAGTCAAGACTCGAATGGATAATCAACCAACTCTTGAAGATCTCAGAGGTACTGCAGCAATTGCACAGGAGTCAGATACCGTTTTGCTTCTCTGGAGAGAAATGAGAAAAGTCTCCGGCGTTGTAGAAATCTCAAACAATCTCAACGTATCCGTCCAGGCAAACAGAAGAACAGGAACGACTGGTAATGTGAAGATGATTTTCAACAATGGAATCTTTTATGAGAAAGACTGGACAACGGATCGAAAACCAGATGAAGTCTCAGGTGATGGGTTATTCTAACATGATGAAACATTCAGCAAAAAAGAAGAGACTCTTGGAAGATAAAGCAAACGTCATAGAAGTGATGATTGTTATTGCTAAACTCATGAAGAGAGAGATCGACGAAGAACAATACCAGAAGTATCTAGGGCAATACGAATACTTCGGAGGAGTTGTAAAAATGTTAGAAGAGAGTATTTTTGAGATTGATGCACTACCACCAGAGGTTAGTAAGAATCTAGGAGTTCCTAAGAAAAAACAAGAACAGTCTGAAGAAATAGGACAATTCAAGAAACGTAGAACTTACCCAAACGGTATTGAAATACCCCAGGGAATCGAAGATCTGCTCTGAGAATCACTAGAAACCGTGAATTTCGAACATAATTCTGCAGACGTGATATGATTCTAAGAGGTTATACTTTGAACCCTCTGCTGAATTGATGTATCATTCCAGTTTAGTAGAGGTCAGTCGGACTCAGTTTTTCGTTTTACCCTCTTATCCATTGGAGGGTTCAGGGTGTAACTTTTATACGTTTTTAATTTTTTAGCCACATGACTGACGAAAACATTGTAGATGAAGTACTTGGAGAAACAACCGAAGATGCAGTTGCTACAGCTGAAGCATCTCTAGAAGATATTATGAACGAGGAGGTAGAAGAGGAAGAGTCTCTAGAGGAATCTATCTAGTTCTAATTTCTAAGTCCCGATTAGTCTTAGGTTTCCTTCGGGAAAGGGTAAGAAGCAATTCGCTCATAATCTAACTATGACCAGTGTATATAAGAAAATGCAGTATGGTGGATATAATCACCACCCGTTCAAAACAATACGTCGTGCTTTTAACAATTTTTTAAATGAAAATCAACAGATGAAATGCGCTAATTGTCCTAAACAGATGACTGCTCAATATCTCATTAAGGGAAAGAAATTAGTCTGTGGAGACTGTATAGAGAAAATCTGGAAAGCAGAGGATATAGAATTTCGGGCGTCAAACTCCTTATCTTCTCAGAGAGACACAAAGACTAACCACGAATAAGAACCAAATGAAAGACTTCCTAGAGAACATACTTATCATCACCGCTATTATAGGATTCACTTATATCTTCTACTGGGGACTCTTCCATTTTGCTACTTCATACTTTCTATGAAAAACATCTTCTGCATTATAGGACTACACCGATGGGAAATCTTTGCTACGGTAAACCAAGGCATTGAAATTAGATGTAAGAAGTGTCCTGCTATCCTACACAGTCTTGACGGAAAACTTTACTAGAAACAGTTTGAATATTTGAAATATGACGACTACTAAGAAACAAAGAGGAGGTTCTAGAAAAGGAGCTGGCCGAAAGGTTGCTACTCATACTGTTTTAGCAGAACAAATGAGAAAGATGATGATTGAGACTCTTCATAAAAGGTTTCAACCGGTGCTTGAAGCTCAGATAGATGCTGCGATCGGAATAACTTCAGAAAAGTTTGACCGAAAGACTGGTGAACTTTATTATGTAGAGGAAGGACCAAGTACTGTTGCAGCTAAGTTTGTTACGGAGCAAGTTCTCGGTCGTGCAAAAGAATCCGTAGAACACTCCGGAGAAATTAAAGGGCTTGTTGGTCTCATTACTCAACTAACTCAAGACGATAAAGAAGAAGATTAGCTATGATTGATTGGTCAAACAAACTTAACTTCGAAGAACGAAGAATGGTTGTTCAACTCTATTTGGGCGGTGTTAGTATTTCAGCCATTACAAAGATCTATCAAGTGCATCACTCATCGATTCACTATCATCTTAAGAAGGCAGGAGTCTACGTGGTAAATAGAAAACCAGTAGTTTCGTTCAATGCAATACAGAAAGCAAACATAAACAGTGCTCTAGATTTTCATAATAACAGGGGACAGAAGCTTAAAGTTGTCCCAAAGAAGAAAGTATTTTGTTTAGGTTATGACGATGAAGAACAACATTTTCCTAAGAGTTATGCTGAGTATGTACAGCGTGATAAGCAACGAAGTAGGTTAAAATTAAAACAACATGCCTCCACTAGATAATACTACAGCAAATTCAACTCCGATGTTTGGAGACCTTAAAGAAATCTTGCCTATTCTCCAAAGACAGGAAAAAGAACTGAAGAGTAAAATTCCTTCTACTTTTATTGCTGATATTCCTACTCCTTCTAAAGATTTTAGTGATTTTCTTATTACAGGAAAGAAATACTTAAAGACTCGAGCATCTAAAGCTCTTAGTTTTTTACAAGATACTGAGGTAGCACTTGCAAATAAAACTCCAGAACCATTACTTAAGTATGGTAAGAGGTTTGGTGAAAATCTTGAACAGAATTTTAGTACTAAGATGTCTCCTGAGAAGATGAAGGAGCAAACACTTAACTTTACTCCTATGGGTATGGCGAAGGTCGTGAAACCAATACTTGGTGCAGTTGCCAAAGAAGCACCTTCTATTTTACGGAAACTAGGTGATTATGTTTACCATACTACAAGCGTGTCAAATGCATCAAAAATACGTAGAGGTGGGTTACAGCCAGCTAGTGGAAAGTATGGTCGAGGTGTCTATTTTGCGCCAACTCAAGAATTCACAGGAGGTTATGGTAGTCTTGAGGGTGCAATGATTCGAGTAAAGAGAAGTAATTTACCTAAAAATTTTCAAGAATTTCCAGAGCAAGGTTGGTCAGAGGATTCAATTCCTAGTTCTTTAGTTGAAGTTTCAACTGACGGGGGTAAGTCGTGGAAACCTGGTCAAGGTTTTGCACACCCATCAACTGGTAAAGCAAAGATTGGAACAATTCTAGGAGGTGCAGGAGTTGCTACGGCTGCATCTATTTTTGGTAAAAAAGAAGACAGTAAATCCCCCGAAATGTTTCCCAGCAAATCTAACTTCGATGAACAAGATTTCACTAAGAGATTAGTAAATGTAGAGAATGGAGTAGCAACATCGACTGGGGAAAACCTGTATGATGTTATAGGAGTCACTGGAGACATTGGCAAATACCAAGCAAGTCCTAGAACAATTAAAGACTGGTCCAAGACTTGGTTAAATAAGCAATATACCCCAGAACAGTTCCGTAAAGACCCACAAGCTCAAGAAGCATTCTATAAAGAATTTCTAGCAGTCGTTAAAAAACACGAACTTACTCCGGAACAAGCTGCTATTGCTTGGCATTCTGGCTGGGGGGAACTTGGGACAGGGGTTGGAACAAAAGAAAAAAGACATCAGATTTTTACAGATAGTATCAACAAGCGAATGCAATCCCCAGAAAACCAAAGGTATTTATCAATTTTCAACAGATGAACTACGAAATCATAAAAGATAAGCCACCAATTTGGGACAAACTTAAAGAAGTATTCCCTAATGCTGATGAAGATAAAGTTGCCGTGACATATGGGGACAAGATTTATTGCAAAGATGATATGACTGAAGATCTTTTAGCTCATGAGTTGGTACATGTTAAGCAGCAGACAGAAATGGGGAGAGATATATGGTGGGATAGGTACCTCAATGACCCTCAGTTCGTCTATGAGATGGAACTAGAGGCATACCGTAAGCAACTTCAAGTACTTAAAAAGAAGTATAAGGATCGCAACAAACAATATCGTCTTAAACTAGCTATTGCTCAGATTCTTAGTGGTCCTCTGTATAATAAAATAAAGACAAAGTATACTGCACTAACAGACCTAGCAATATGATGACTGAAGAAAAAGCACTAGTTCTACTAAATGATAAAGAGTTCCGGATGAACCATCTCTATAAGATTATTACCAAGGATTCGAAACTCATAACCTATAAGTGGAATCTTGCACAAGAAGACTACAACAACAATAAGGTAGATCTCAACATTATCTTAAAGGCTAGACAACACGGATTCTCAACTGACGGACTCCTTGACTTGCTTGACAGAACTATCTCAACTAAGCATACTAACAGTGCTATTGTTTCTCACGAACAGAAGAATGTTCAGACTCTTTTCGAAATAGTAAAACGAGGTTACGAGAATCTTCCTGACCAATTAAAACCTAGAGTCTCTTTTGATAATCGTAATGAACTTTACTTTCCAGAGTTAGATAGTAAGATTTATGTGACGTTGGACACTCGTGGTCATACTGTGCATAATTTACATGTGTCCGAAGTCGCATTTATCAAAAATGCAGAAGAGCGCATGACTGGCATATTGGAATCAGTACCACGAGGTGGAAGAATTACATTGGAGTCAACTGCTAACGGTATGGGAGGTATGTTCTATGAAGAGTGGAATAACCCTCACGGCCAATTTAAAAAACATTTCTATAATTGGATGTGGGCAGAGGAATATAGAGTTCCAACAGATAAGATGATGGATGAGTTAGATGCAGAGTACCGAGAACTTTCAGTAAAATATGGGACTATTGCAGACATTCGTACTCGTTACATGTTAGACAAGGAGCAGTTCAATTTCTATATTCAGAAGGTTAGACGACACAAACAGTACGTCATGCAGGAGTACCCTACGACAGTCACCGAAGCATTCATTGCAGCAGGTCGAAACGTCTTCCACATCGCAGATCTTAACAAGCACGTACTACTTAATCCGATCCAAAGGATTTACGGTGATGTTCTTGTATGGGAACAACCTCTTAAAGGATTCAAGTATGTTATTGGTTGTGACGTAGCCGAAGGACTTGGTGGTGACTATTCAACAATCGAAGTTCTTAATGCTCACACCGGTGAACAAGTTGCAGAATACCGGTCGAATCATATTCCTCCAGACATGTTAGGCACGATGCTTATCAATTTAGGGAAGTACTACAACAATGCTCTTCTTGTTATTGAGGTGAATAACCACGGTCGTAGTGTGATTGACGGCATTAAGAGAAAATATGCTAACATTTACAGACGAGAAACTTTCGACAAGGTTACTAGAGAGAAAACTGAAGCACTCGGTTGGAGAACTACAGGTACTTCTAAACCGATGCTTGTGGATGTCATGGAGGAAGCAATAAGACATGAAGATGTTAAGGTTCGTAGTGAAGAACTCATGAAGGAACTTAAAGTTTTTGTCCAGACAGATGAACAGGGTAAACAGGGGTATGGTGCAGAGGGAACTGCTCATGATGACTTAGTAATTGCATTTGGTCTAGCTATTCAAGGAATTCGTCATACGCCTAAAGCTAAAAAACCAGAGACTATTGCAGAAACAAAACTTAAGAAGTATATTAACCAACACGGTCTCCCTACAAACTTTAGATCTGAAGATGTTAGACCTACTAGTGAACAGAATCATGCAACAATACTTACAGGTCGAAATCGTGGACATTCGGGTCTGAGACGTTAATGTACAGTCTACTTTAATTTTATAGTATATACTTTCTAAATATGGCAACACCTAACTTAAAACCGCTAAAGAAAGAGAAGGGAGTCAAGGGGTATATTCCGGTCGGAGATGAAGCAAAAGTCTTTGAGCAGTTCAAATCACGTAAACTTGCACTCATGTCTTCTCGTAACAATGTTTATGGACAGGATATTGATAGTAATATGCGTCGAATGGATAAGATGTATTTTAGGAAGTTCGCAGATATTCCTGAGAGTGAACTTGATGCTAACAATAAACCTCTTGCGATCAATGGAGCTTATGGAAAGATTCAGACAGCACTTGGAATCCTTATTGACAACCCTCCTAAGTATATTATGGAGGAAAACAATCCAAAGTATTCCGCTAATGTAGAACTCTTGAAGCAACTTGCTCAGAAATCCTTTAGAGACACGAATAGTCTTGGTCAACTCAAACTTACAGTCTTCAATGCCGCTAAGAGAGGTTGGGGAATTGGCCGTACATACAATAGACAACTTATTCATGATGCTAAGTTCCTTACAGGTATCGATGATAAAGGAAATAGAGCCTATACAACAAAGAAGTTAGTGAAACTTGATGATGTAGCATACGTCAACATGAACAACTTCAACACGTGGTTGGACGAACAAACCAAACCTGAAGACTTTTTCTCAACAAGAGACTGGATGTGGCGTGAAGTTTGGTTCATTGACGATCTCAAGAATACTTTCCCTGAAGCAGAGTTCCCAAATATGAAGTTTGTGCACTCTGGTGGAAATACTGAAGAAACAGTCAACGGGAACTATACTCAACAGACAATGGGAGCACAGGGCAATACCTCTCTTGCTCAGAAGAAGGGAATGACTGAGGTATTCTTTTATGAGAACCAATACGCTGACCAATTCATCATTGAGATGAACGGGGTCATGGTCGTATGGGAACCACTTCCACAGAATAACAAACGACTATCTTGTACTTACTTCCCTTGGCATCTTAGAGGAGATGATACAATTTATGGTATCGGAGTTGTTGAAGAAATGGAGAACAATGAAGAGTTGATTGACCGCATTGATAATATGGACATGAGACAATTGCTTTTGACAATTGCTCCACCGGGTTTTTACAGTGGTACCGAAGACTTTGAAGATGAGAACATTAAGATTACTCCAGGAGTTCTACGTAGGACAATGAACCCTAAGGACATCAATTTCCTTCAGATTCCCCAGGGTAACCAACATGGAGCAGAAAAGATTGCTTGGCTCCAAACTCAGCAAGACGGGAATACAGGTATTACTCCTGCAATTGAAGGAGCAGCACCTCTCTCATCATCGACTACAGCCTTCCAGATTGGTGTAGAACGAGAGGCAGGACTTAAGAGACTCAGACTCCCATTGAAGTCTATTCAGTATGCCCTTGATTGGGATTTCCAGAACCGTATTGCTCTCATCCAGCAAACTTACTCTGACTTCCAGGTACAACATCTTGCTACTCAAGATGAGATTACTGCTTATCTTGATGAGGTTAAAGCAGACCCTGAGTTTTACTATATTGAGAATGAAGGAGTACCCGGACAGGAAGTCTTCTATGCTAAGAAGTTCCGAGGTCAAATGCTTAATCTTGAACAAGGTGAAGATGGTTCATTTAGTGAGAGTGATACTAAAGCATTCTTTCACATCAAACCTGAATATCTCGCATTCTCTGGGTTCATGTCAACCGACATTTCATCTCTTCTCGTTACAAGTGAGGAATTGGAGAAGGCAGATACTCTTCGTATGACGAATCTCCTCATCCCTATTCTCCAACTGCCTAAAGAGATTGGAGCAAAACCTGCTAAGCAAATGCTTATGGCATCAAATAAGGACCCTAAGAAATGGTTGCCGCAGGACTGGTTAGATTTTCTTGCAGGAACTCCAGAGAAGAAACCACAAGAAACTCCTGTAGCACCAGGAACTCCGGAATCTCCGCTTGGTGGTGCACCAACAGGAACAACTCCAGCAGAAGGACCTAAACCTCCAGTACCTATGGGAGAAGCAACAGGAGGACCAACACAGGAGTCACCAGGGTTTGCAGGTACGTTCGCTTAACAGTTAATTAAGAGCCACAACATGAAAAAAGCCACAATAGATCAGAAGATGACATCAGCAAAGTGTAGAGAACTCGTAAAGAGTTATTTTGATGTGTTTGATGTCATAGCAACAGAATTAGTTGACGAACTTTCCGGTACCATCAACGTAGGTACATCGGATGGAATTGCCCTTGAGTACATGAAACGTGAGGGTATGAAGATGGGTATTAAAGAATTCCTTCGAAGGATTCATAGTAAAGCAGCAACAAAAAATGAATAAAGAAAAAGTAACAACATGGTCAGTAACAGATTTGCTTTCAGAGAAGAAAGTAGATTTCTTTCCAGTCTTTCAAGAAAAGGAGGACCAGGAAACCGATGGGCTTGAGAACCCTGCAGACTCAAAGAAAGAGACAGAATGTGCTTTCATTGAGATTACTGCTAAAGACGCTGAGGGAAAGGATTTGAAGATGAAATTCAACTACTTAGACCTCTACGGTTTCATTTACATGACAGGGAACGAGGAACTTCGACGTCAGTTGGCATTGAGGTATGAACGAAAGATAGTTTATGTACCATATAATGTTTCATTCAAACTTGACGCATCAGAGAAGAGGAAAGGTTACGCACATCGGAGAATTGAATTACACCTTGACGAAGTTGCAATGGCTATGGTCAAAGCCAAAGCACAGTTGTTAGAGGGTAAGTCTCCTGTTGATTCTGAGGAAGAACTACAGATGTGGCGTGAGCATAAGATTACTAATTTAGATGACCAAATTAAAGAGAAATATGAAAAGACCAGAAATAATTAAGTTCCTCAAAGAGAAGGGAGTGGACTTTAATCCAACTCTTAGACTTGCAGAACTTGATGCACTTTACGCTCTTCACTCGAATGGAGAAGCAACTCCTCTAGAGAAGAAAGATGAGGTTAAAGAGAACCCAAAGACCCCAGCTCAGACTGATATGTCTAAAATGTTGGAGATGATGGGTGGTATTGCACAGAAACTTGGTAGAATGGAAAGTCGTCTTGCTAAAGTAGAAGGTCCAGATGCTAATGCATTCAAGACTGGAGCAAAATCTGAGGACATTGATTCTGCAGCATCACAGAAAGCATCAATTGACCCAAAAGTGGTAGCAATTGTTGAAGAAGTTCTTGGTGTAGACTTCGGAGTAGAACTTGAGTCATTTACCGACAAACCAGGTCTATTGTTTACAGTAATTGTACCTCACCGTTTGTCTGACATGCCACCATCTACTCGTCCAGTACTTGATACTGATGGAAAGTATAAGGTACAACCGGACGGTAAAACTCCTGTCTTAGAGGACTATATTCCGCAGGATAGACGTAGTAGGGCGATTGGTAGTACTCAGAGTTATGAGGCAATCCGTGAACATTGTACTCGAGTTCGTTCATACCTCGTAAGTTATTATCAGAAGATGTCTAAACCTCTTCCAGAGTTTCGCATTAAGCAGTAATTATTAAATTAGCCACGCAAATATGAATTCATTTAAGATTAAAAACAAGTTTATTGTAGGGTTGGGTAGTTGGTTGAATGAACTTCCTCTTTCAGGTAAAGAAAGTCGTGAGAGAACACGTTTCGTGAGTCTTCTCGTTGATCGTCTTACTGAAGTTGAGAAGTTTCGAACAGATCTTCTCGAGAAACATGTAAAGAAAGATGAAAAAGGTGAGAAGAAGAAAGTAATGATTGAAGAGCAGGAGATTTGGGATATGACTCCAGAAAATCAGGTCTCTTACGGTAAAGAACTCACAGATTTGATGGATGAAGAGTTTGTTATTGATGTTCTTGAGGGGAACAAGGAGAAAGTCAAAGTGGTCAAGAATATTGTTCTCAATACTTCTTACGTCTTTGGACCAAAAGAAGGAGATTCAATAGAAGAGAAGAATGCAAAGATTCGACAAATGAATGATTACAATATTTGGTGTGAATCATTTGATGCAGTTACTATTGAGTAGCATTGTACAGTGTCTAAATTATTAGCTGGATGGTAGACTATAGTTAGGAGTCACATTCATTTACATGTAGTGTGCTTTCTGGTTGAAGGCTGGATTACGGCAGTTATTCCAATTGCTTGGGAACCGCCATAATCGGTGTCGCTTATTTCCATCGAGTCCTTTTGCAAGGGAATAGAAACAATAACAACCGTAATCCAGCCCTTAAACCTGGAAGGGCTTACTAGTATTCCCGGGAGGTCGCTCTCCCCGTAATTAAAAAGTTGTTAAATACTATGACAGAAAACCCAGGAGGTGAGGTAATCACCGTAGAGAAGTTGCAAGAACAAATTGCTAATCTCAATAAAGGAATTGCTACTTATAGAGGTGAGTCGCAAGCTTCCAAAGCTGAAGTTGCAGCGGCAATTGCTAAAGTTGCAGAACTTGAAGCAGTTATCAATGCAGCTAAAGAGACTGATGATGACGACAAGAACAAAGAAGTAAATCTTAACCCCAAGGACCAGGAAAAATTGGATGCTTGGGCAAAGAGCCAAGGGTTTGTTACTAAGGCCGAGATGGAAGCTCAAAAAGCTGAAATCTATAATGCTTCAATGAAAACAGTCGAGACTCAGGCAGTAGAAGAGTTCCTTAAGACATATCCAGTATATGATAAGGACGAAGAATGGGCGAAAGTAATGGAGCAATTTGCTCTTTACAAGACCCCTACATCTCTAGCCGGATACCAGAAACTCCTTAATAAGATTCACAAAGAACTTAATCCCGGAGATGATGGTAGTGCTCGAACCAGAGCTGAGATTGAAACTCGAAAGAGATTAGGACTCGGCGGTGGTAGTCAAAAGACTGGAACCGAGGAAGGTGTTGAAACAATTGAGTCTCTTCAAGAGAAGTATCCTCGATTGAATCGCGCACAAATCGAAAGTCGTTTGGCAGAGCTAAAGGCACTTTACCCAGATAAGAAGTAACTTTACAAATATATGGCAATAAAAGTAGTTTCAAGCTCTCCCAACGTGGAAGCTCTCGAAATGCTTGCAGATGCCTCAACTCTCTTCACCGCAGGTTCCCTCGTATATCGAGACACCACAACTGGTGAATTGAAAGAAGCAACTGCAACCACCGGTGACGGTACTAATATTGAGGGAGTTACAACCAAGACTGAGACTACAGGCGCTTCGGAGCCTTACATCAGAGTCTTGCCAGTTCACCTCGGTATGTATGTTGTTGTAGATTGTACAAATGCTACTGCTGCAAACCAGCTTAACAAAGCTCACTTGTGGACAGATGCTCGTACTATTAACAACACATCAACGCATTCAGTAGACGTTAATGCAACCTTCGTAGCACTCAGACAGGTCGGAGCTACGACAGACAAGAAACTTTTTGGTTATATTGTCAAGGTTGGTCAGGCACTAGCATAGTAATTGATTAGAAAGTATTATGTTAGAGAAATTAGCTTATATTGCAGGATTTGTTGATGGAGAAGGTTGTTTCGGTATTGGTAAACAACCAAAATCGGAAAATTATAGCGTTGCAGTCCTAACAATTGTACAGAATGATATTAAACCTTTAGAATTTATTCAGACAATTTATGGTGGAAGAATCTGTAAACACTGAAATGCTAGTATGATTAGATATCGTGGACCTATTGCAATTAAAATCGCAAATGATCTACTTCCATTTCTGTTAGTTAAAAAGACTCAGGCTGAAACTCTTATCAATCTTGGTTCAACTATCTCTTGTTCCGGAAACCCTCTCAATCTACAACTTCTGCAATATAGGAAATCTCTTTTTGAAGAAATTCGAAAACAAAAAACAGAATATAGGATAATCAATAATAAATAATCATGAGCACATCAGTACCATTCGATCTAGATGCAGCAGCAGATTTGACAGATCTTTCGATCCAAGAAATATGGATTAAAAGTCCTGCAGACCTCAAAGAGTACCACAAGGAGTACTACTATGTAGAATCTGTTCCTGACTATATCACCAAAGACTCTTCAATTACGTCGATCAGTGCGTTCTCGAAGATTCCGGAAAACGGAAACATCCCAGCTGATTCCCCTTATCAGGGATTTGACAAGACATATACTCAGAGTTTCTTCTCTGGTATGCTTCGTATTACTCGCCCAATGTGGAGGTACGGTATCTCAACACGTAAATTGGAAGGACTCGTTCGTGAACTCAAGAACGATGCTATCCGTTTCCGTGAGCAGGTTCTTGCTAACGTATGGGTGAATGGTACATCAACCACTTTCACTGAGACTACAGGTAAGTTCGCTTACACTGTAACCAACACAGGTGGAGACGGTGTAGCATTCCAGTCAACAGCTCATACACGTGAGGACGGTGGTTCCAACTGGAGTAACACTGTTTCTGACGGTACAACTGTTAACATGGACTTTGACTACGATGCTTGGAAGGCAGCACTTAAGACAGCTCAGGCTATCAAGGGTGGTGTAGGTGAAATTCTTGACATCTCATTGGACAAACTCCTTTGTAAGAAGGAATCATCTGTTCACATGCGTGCTCAGGAAATTCTCAAGGCTATGGCCAAGGGAGAAAATCCTACAACTGCTAACCGTGACGGAGTTATCGATCGAGTATTTGACATCGTTGCTAATCCATACTTCTCTTCGGATATTGTATGGGGAGCATTTGATAGTTCAAAGGTAGGTCCTAAGTTCGGATTGCAGTATAAGGAAGGTATGCCTCTCACTCTCGATCCTCAGTATATTGATTACGATAACAAAGAAAAGAAGTAATCAGCAGGTAAGGACTTTGCCTACGGTTTCAATGATGTGAGAAAACAACTCAGAAGTAACCGAGCAAATTACTAGCCTCTTTTAGCCCTACTCCTAATCTAA
>Ga0100403_1002036_pt1 | contig 16851 bp, 18 predicted proteins | sample CryGeymet201501t_FD_83663 | JGI IMG/M metagenome (GOLD analysis project Ga0100403, IMG submission 83663) | Groundwater microbial communities from Crystal Geyser aquifers in Utah, USA - Crystal Geyser metaG 2015-01t | ecosystem: Environmental > Aquatic > Deep subsurface > Groundwater | place...
ATGTTGTTTCAAGATTTGATATTGTTTCAGATCCTGTAATTTTATGAGTTACAAGAACTCCATCTATACTAAAAATTATAGATTTGTTTAGATTATCAGATGCTATAAAATTTGATACAATTACATTCAATTTAGCACTAACAGATGATGCAATTGTCAATTCTTGTCCATCAAGACTAAATTTATTATTCTGATTACTACCACTAGGATATACAGTAATCAAAGTGTTTTTTATCGCACTGTTTCCTATAAAAGAAGCTTGTTTAGGATCAATCTTCAATCTTCTTGAAGCTACCTTGTCAGTACCATCTGTTATTCTTGAAAAATAACAATACTGAGAATTCTTCAAGTGGTCTACTGCCGCAAGTCCAGAGAAGTCAAGTGCTCTTTCGTCTGTTTCATCTATAGATACAACAGGGTCGCCAAAGTATTTTGAAAATGACTTCATTACAAAAGTAGGAGTACTAACTGGCCCCCAATGTGCTCCTCCTATAAATAGAGGAATAGTTCCTTCTAAAGCTCCAACAGGTAGAACTTCGATATCCACTCTTTGTTCAAATTTAAAACCTTTACCTAAAATATCATTTACTGTTTCCATTAACTACCTCTTAATCATTTTCAATTATTTGTATTTTCTTTTCATCAACAAGATGCTGTAACAACTCATTAACCTGCGTAACTATAATAGTTTTTTCCTTTCCTTTAGGTGGAATCTTAAAGGTAGAACCATCTATAACTGTAGTAATTGTATAATAACATTTACTTTTTATTGTAATACTTTTCATCTATTACCTCTTTTAAACTTATTCATAATATATATTAAATATTTTTTGTCTTTTATAAAGAAAAAAATACTAAAACATATTAATTTTACCAACACTATGATGAGAGTAATATCCACTTTCATTTATCATATACTCATTATAAGATTCAAACCCTAATTTTCCAATAGTATTAGAAAAATAAACATTCCCAAATAAACTCTTTTCAATTTCCTGATTTATACTAATAATCATACCATTATGATCTTCTTCTTCTATAATGTTATTTACTAACATTTTAGTTACTGATGGCATTCTCCACACATCATAAGGTAATACAGCAGAACTAATTATATTAAAATTAGTCTTAATTAAATCCCCAGTCTCCTTTTCAGTCAAACCTTCAACTTCCGTTTCATCAAAAAATCCTTCATCTAATTTCAAAGGCATATAAAGAAATATATCAGGAAAAACTAAAGGCATCGGATACCACTTCAAACTACATTGTCCTCTTGTAAACATCATTAAAATTCTATGTAAAACATGATCTCTTTCTCTCATATTATTATTATAAAGAGAAAATTGATAAGTAACATCATAATGCATAGGAGGGTTAGTAACTGTAACAGTCCCATCATTAGGATCATAACTTCTTGGATCTGATAGTTCCATTTTAGAGTTTGGACATTCTTTATCATATCTTCTTCTATAATCTATACCATAAAAGTTTATTGCTGGATATTGCATCTTCCCATTAAATGTTTTTAACCATTGTTTAAAAGCCGCTTTTGGTGTTCCATAATAAACCTGCAAACTCAATTTAGGAGCAGTAGGTGTAATCTTTATCTCGTTAAATTGGTATTTAAACAGTTTAGCAATTTCAACTACATAATTACCAAAAAGATAATGTGGGAATAAATTTCTTGGCATCTAAATCCTCTTATGGCATTTGTTTTTCAGCATTAAATTTTGTTCTTAAATTATTTATAAATCTAGTATCAACATTATTAGGTTCAAAATATTTACTATCCTCTTTAACTTCACTCGGATTTAATCCGAAGTATTGAAGAACTTCATCAGAAACAGTATGAGTACCTATATATTGTTGAATTAATATTTTTGCTTCTATTTCACTTACAGTATTAATATAAGTTAAAAATAATGTCCAATCAATATCCTGAAATTGAATATTGGTTGGAATTATTTTCTTCTTATCTTGCCCGTCATCACTTTTTAAAGTTACTGACTCAAGACTTTTTTTCTTCTCATAATAATAAGACGCAATTTTAGTCTTTTTATTAGCTATTTCTTCACTAACAATTTCCTGAAATTGATCCTTTACTAATGAATATATATCCATTACTTATCTTCTTTATCCTCATCTTCGTCTTCTTCGTCATCAGATTCTTCTTCGTCATCGTCATCGTCAAAGTTAAAATCATCATCGTCTTCTCCATCAGAACCTTCAGAGTCTTCACCTTCGTCTTCAAAATCTAAATCTTCCCCACCTTCATCTTCTTCGGATCCTTCTTCGTCTTCAAATTCAAGGTCATCTTCTCCTTCATCTGAAAAATCGTCTTCACCTTCTTCTCCAAACTCATCAGATTCAGGTTCTTCTTCATATTGGAACTCTTCTATTACATTTTTAACTTCTTCAACAAACTCATCAAAATCCATATTAGCTTCAGCATCTTCATCCTCAGCATCAGTATTATCAATAGAAGAATTTTGAGCAGAATCTATAATACTTCTAATAAGTTCAATTCTTGTAGCATTATCAAGAACAGAAAGATTTATAGTTTCAAGGATTTCATCAGCCTTATCCATCTCATCCATATTATCAGGATCAGTTGTTTGGTCTACATCTTTTTCCTCTGTTCCTGAATCAAACTCGTTAACTTCATCTTCATCAGAACCAAAAAGATCAGATTGAGCATCCTCATTCACAACTTTTTTCTTAATTTTTCTTTTAGGAGTACCATACAATTCTTTTGCATAATCATCCATACCATTTACAGCTTCATTAAATACATCTTCAAGTAAGATAGTCTCATCTGTTACTTTTCCGTATTTAGCTTTAGCTTTTCTTTTATTCTCATTTGTTTCTTTTTGAAAATCTCCATAAGCGTTTATCGCTTCAGTGTAGAAATTGTCAATTTTTTTCTTCATATCTGACATTAGTATAACCTCTCTTTTTATAAGTTCTTTTCTTTATATTCATCATCAACAAAATAAGTTAATACTTCTGCTGGGATGTCGTTCATATTAGTTTGTTCTGCATAAATCTGATAATTAACATATTGATAATTGTGTAAATCTACTGGTGTTGGGTGTGATACTTTATAATAAGTAAACTTATCCTTTAATTCCCCATTCTCATCCTTTACAAAATTAGTAATTCTAAATATATCACCACCTTTAGGAGCTTGACCAATTTTTGCATGAAAATGTGCTATATTAACATATAAATCAGCATCTTCTATAGTTGCTAATCCCATTCTTCCAAGTTCTTGAATAATAGGATTCTTTTCAAGTTTCCCTGCTACATACACAGGATTATAAAATAAATATTTTCCATCACCAGATGACTTCTCCATATAAACATCATCTAATTCATCTAAATAAGGAGTTTCGTTATTAGCTATATTATCTTCATTAACTATCTTAACATTCCTTAAACACCAATATACTATTTCATCACCCTCAAGAGTATGTAATTCTTCAACAAGTAAATCAACTAAAGCGTGTTCTGGATTAGTTCTATCAAACCCTAATGGTTTAATTGGTCTATACATTCTCTTCACCAGTATTAGTTGGTTTTGGTGATGAAACAAAATTTTGAGTTTTATTAACCATCTTTCCAAGAGCAGAACCTAAAGAAGCCCCTGTTGATTTTTTAACATTTTGGTTATTAAATATAGCTCTAATAACATTAGTGTTTATTATTGGATTTGATAAGTTTTTATAAAGAGTTCTTTTAGCTCCTATAATTTTCTTTGGGTCTCCAGAAACTTCACCATTAACAAAATTATAAATTTCCTCACTATTTAATGTAGGAATATTGTAATTTATATCTTTCATTAATTTTAATAATGTTTCCATATCATAATTAATATTAACTAAACTCTTCTGAATAACCTTATTAAAAGTGTTATAATCTTTTAATAATGCTTGGAAATTGTCTACCTTAAATTTATTAATAATTGCAACTAAAACACTTTTACTAAATCTTATAGGACGGAATGCAAATTCATTATAAAAATACATTTCAGTCATAACCGTTTGTTTATTATCAGCTAATTCAGATGAATATTTCAAAATAGAAGCTAATACAAAATATAAAACAACATATACTTTAGTCCCAGTGATTTCATTAACTCTAGTTTGGTCTCCACCATGCTCACCTACTTCGGCTAAAACACCATTGAGAGATTTAGTTAATATAGTTTCTGCTTTTTTCATAACAAAATATATTTGTTTTAAATTACCACTTTCTTCTAACACAGAATAAACATTAGCCATTGTTATATTTTTATTTTTTTCTTTTGATTCTTCTTTCCCTGAAACTTTATCATTAGTTTTCAATTCATACTTAACAATATCACTAAACTCTTTAACAAAATCTTCTGGAACTTTTCCATCTTTAGATATTAATTCAACCCAAGCTGTTAAATCATCAATATTAGATTCATCAAAAAAATCATCATATTCAACATCTTCAACCTTCTTCAACTCAGTTGTTAATTGTTTTAATCTATCACCCATGTCTTTACTTTCTAATGGTTCAAATGTTTCTTTTAGGGTATTTTCTATTTGTCCGTCTGTATATTTCCCTTTATATTTTTCTGCTAAATTTTTTATCATTTCTTTTTTAATTTTATTGATATTTTTTGTATCAAGAAAATCATAAATGATATCAGCAGTATTTTTATTTTCTTCTAAACTTTTATTTACATAAGTTACAAATGATTTGGATATATGATTTATTTCTTCATTAAATCTAACATTCTTTAAATGGTATTTTAAATCATTATTGGGAGTATTAAAATCATAAAGTAAGTCTATATAAGTTTGGTCATTTAATTCCATTTCTTCTTTATATTCTTTAAAAGAGCCTGTAGACCCTAGCATTTCAAGTAATAAATCTTCTGTTGTCAAAGTTTTCTCCTTTGGAAGGTCTCCATATTTAACATCAGTCCATTCAGAATCCCAAATCCATTTATCTTTTTCTGGTGTGTTTTTCTTATTTTCATATTTACTTCTTAAATACATAATATATTTAAATTGTTTTTGACTTTTTGAAGGCATTTAATTACCCCTGAAGAAATGGCATAGGAACGCCAATTAATAATAATTTCTCTTCCAACTTATCCATCTTAGTTACCGCTTCAGATTTCATAGCATCTGCATCACTTGTTAAATTAGCTCCAGTAGATGAAACTCCTGATAATCTTGCTCTAATAGTTCCCTGAACATATCTAGCCTTTTCTGTTGCATATTCTCTTATCCAAGGTATTTGAGTAACAGAAGCATCATCAGTTGTAGGTTTGTATAAGATCCCCACTTTGTTAAAATAAGCAGTAGCTGGATATAAATGAATCGTATCGTTAAGAACTTCATATGTTTTTTTCATCCCAAATATTTTCTTAATATCTTCTAGCTTTTGCATATACATATAATAAGAAGTTATATCAAAATTATCACTCATAGGATTATTATAACTTGTTAAAGCGGGAACCCCACCTAACATATCATAATCCATAACTAAAGCCCCAACAGCAAGTGAATCAAAATAATCACTTTCAAAAAGTATATCAACTATAGAACTCTTCCTTATATGACTAGGAATTTCAACTTGACTACCATTTACAGGTACAACTTCCATGTTATATTCTATTGCGGCATACTCAGTATATTTTTGTAAAGCGTCTATAATAGCATCATATAACATATCATCTGTTAAAGTTACTCTTATAAGAGGCCACCCTAATTGTCTCAATATATAGTTTTTAATTTTACTTAATTCAGTATTATCTTTATATAATTCTGGATCAAGTGGTATATAAGAGGTTTTATCTAATATTGTCATAATCCCTCACTTATACTGTATAGTCTTCAATTTCTTTTTTAGGTCTTCCCATTAAAGCTTTATTAGATTTTAATCTTGAAGCTATCATAGAAGCTAATTCTCCTATAAAATCTGGATGGTCTTGATCTTTAATATATTTAGACAACCCTTTATTATTAGCAACTAATTCTTCAGCAACTTGATTAGCCTTATCAATAAACTCATCATCAGTTACTATATCTTTTGACCTTAATATTTTTTTAACAGTAGAGTTAATAAGAGCAGTTACTTTTTCATCAGTCCATTCAGATAACATATTTTCTTCATCAATTTCATCATCACCAGTAGGAATATCATTAACTGTTTTAGCTATACGTTTTTTATATTGTTTCAACATAATTTCAGCTTTAGGTCTATCTGATTCTAATTGGTTGAAATATTTTTTAAATCCAGCTTCATTTAATATATCAGAATCAGATTCGGGCCACATGATTCTTCTTTGCATAATTTTACTTAAAGTAGTTTTAGCTTTATTTAAGTTATTAGTCCAAATTTTTAGTTTCTTTCTTGCAGATTTGGTTCTCAAATCTTCAACTTTTATTTCATCAAGTTTCTTTAAAGTTAACTCTATTTCATTTAATATTGATTTTTTTCCGAAAAGGAGATTGTTAAAGAAGAGATTCGTGCTTTGTTTTCCATCTACAGTTAGGTTGAAATAATCTTTTATATTGAAATCTTTTATCATTTCTTTTATAACTTTAATAGAATTAAGGATGGAGTTTTGGAAATTGGTTAATTGTGCTTCTGATAACTGATGAGCAAAAATTAGATTACTATCTTTTTTGTTAGCTCTAACAAAATCACCAACCATCTTAATAGTTTCTTTCTCGTTCTTTATAATATTATCTTTTATTTTATTAGCCATTGTTTTCATTTCTTTATCAGTCATTTCAACATCTTTGAAATATTCTGCTGATAAGAATGGAATAAATTCATCATCAATAAAAGATTTATTGTTTATGACAGTAGCAATATCATCTAAAGTCCATTTAGGAGATGAAGCCATAGAAGCTAATTTAATACCAACATAAACAGCAATATCACCATATTCTTTTGCTCTTAAATCTTTTATAATATTATAGTTTAATGATTTACGTCCTCGTGTTCTTGATTCCTCTTTCTCTAAAATCTTTTTAATAGATTCTGTATCATTTTCAACAAAATAAAGAACACCTTCTAAAAAACTATCCTCATTTATAACAACAGTGTTTATATCAAAGCTCATTTTGACCTCGTGTATGGTTTCATTATATTAATTATATTAAGATGTTTTTCTTTAATGTGTCATATTTTTTTAACAAAAAAAAGGCAAGTCTAAAAAAGACTTGCCTTTTGAATATATTAAAACTTTTTAAATATTCTTTATACGAAAAGATTAGAACCTGGGAAGTTTTTAAGTATCATTCTAGCATACTGCAACTCACCATTAAGAATAACAGATTTAGGCTTTTTAAGACCAACTCCATTCTCTTTTAGAGTCTTTCCATATCTTGTATAAAAGATTTTAGAAGGATCTCCAGTCTGAGGATCGTAAAGAGTAGGAGTAGCTGTTATAGGAAGATAAGGACAATGCATATAACCAGTTTCAAGAACTCCAGCTCCTTTGTAACCTACAAGTAATTCATCTTCTATGTATGTAGGGTCGTGATAAATTTTCATTTTTCCACCAACAGAACCAGCAAAAGAAAGGTCTCTACCAGTGTAGTTTATTCCACTTCCAACAAATCCAGGAACTCTATCAAAGTAACCAAGTGTTACAGGATTACCAACAATAAAGTTACCATATCCCAAACGACCTTTTACCCAAATTTCTCCTGCTATTCTGTTAGCACCATCAAATGCAAGCTTAGCCGCATCATCATAGTTACCTTGAGTTGTTGCACCCATAGCATTAGAAGCATCAAGAAATTCTTTGAAATCAAGAGTCTTAACAGTTGCGGCCATTTTTCTAAGGTCATTAAGAATCTCGTGGTTAATTTCGTGCATAAGCTCGTTTTTCATCATTGCTACAAGTTCTGAGTCAAGATTCACACCATGAAGAACTTTAACATCTTGTAGTGCTTCCATAGTGTATTTTCCTCTAAGGTGTCTTTTGATAAGACCGATAGATTCTTCTTCAATTTTGAAACTGATTTCAGGCATACTTCCTTCTGCTTCTGCATCATACTGATACATAACAAAAATAGGATTAATAGTTCCACCAACAGCCGCTTCAATCTCAGCAGTAATACCAGTTGTAGCAGTATTAAAATCTCCAAGAATAGCTTGATCACTTACATCAAAAACAAGAGGATTAGTAAGAGTAATTGCAGTTCCATCAGGTTTTGTTACAGCCATTACATATTGGTCAGTGTTAATAACATTACCAGTTACATAAGCTCTAGCAAGATAATTTGCAGATCCATAAGTAGGAACTTCATCAGTGCTTGCAGTAGCCATAAAATACATAACTACAGTTTCAGGAAGTAAGTAACCTTTTGTTTCAATTTTAGTAAGTTTTTTAGCCCAAGCAAATTCATATTTATCAGATGAACCAATATCTGTTATGCTTGTTTTTTCTACAACTTCGTTAGAAGTATAGTAAGGGTCAGTTCCACCAAATGCTTTATTCTTAGTAATAGGAGTAACCCACATTTCATCACCATTAGAAGGTGAAGGGAATACTGCTGTGTTACCTGTAGTAAAAGATTTGGTCATGTCTTTGTGCCATGTCATTGTAAATACTTGTGATTTAGGTGTAGGCATTGCTTGAACTCCAACCAATTCTGCACCAACAAGAGCAGGTATTACTCTTGTAATAAGTCCAAGAAGGGCAAGGTTAATACCTTTAAATGCACCTGTCTGGATACGATCCTCTGCAATAAGTCTAGGATCTTTTTTAAGTTCGTTTAAGTAGTTTTCACAAAGAATAGCAGTTGTTCTTGCTAAGTGTTCATCTTTGATACCACCGTTAGCACTAAGAATTTTATCCCACTTTTCGGTTAAATTCTTTTCCATTGACAATCTTTCTTTGTAAGCTTCTGTATAAAACATATAATAATTCCTCCAAAAAATATAAAAATATTAATAATTATCCGTTAAGAAACATATCTAATAATTCTTTCTCTTCACTAGTAAAATCTGAATCCTCATTAATTACTTTTTTAGCATTAACTGATTTCGACTTTACGCTTTGAATAACTCCTTTGTTTAATTCCTCTGTTATAACTGTAGTTGGTTTATATTTTCTTTTTGTATCTTCAAACTTAGGTTTAACAACTACTGATTTAACAGGAGCAGTCTTTTCAACTACGACTTTCTTTTCTTCATTTATAATTGCAGTAGTCTTACCAACAATAACACCGTTTTCAATCATTTCACAAATTGTTCCAAATCTTTCAAAAATTTCATCTTCATCCTTAGCTCCAGAAATAAATTCCTTCACTGTCTCATAATACTGTTCAGGGAAATCTTTGATAAGTGTGTTAATTGTCTTCTCTCTTGTTATATCTTCATTCTCTTCTAATATAACCTGATGCATAGTTTTAAGTCTGTCAATCTCTTCAAGCAACTCTCTATTGCCCTCTGACGCAATCAATGGTGTCATAATGGTTTTGATTTGATTAAGAACTGATGCTTCTTTAGATTCATTAAAACTTCTTTTTACTCTATCCTCAACTTCTGAATAAAGTTCTTGTAGTCCGTGAATCATATTATCGGTACATTCATTTTGTAAATCTTCCGCATAAAGTTCAAACGCTTTTTCTGAATGTTTCTTTATTTCATTAAAAGCAGTTTTCGCATCTTCTTTGTAAAGATTAAAAGCTAATTCAGCATCTCTCTTTACATTCTTAAACATTTTTTCAGCGATACTTTTAGGTATCATCTCTTCATTAGATTCATTGAAGGCTTTGTTCTTACCAAATTTCTTTTTAAGTTCTTCGGTATAACTTTCAAAAAAAGCATCAAACGCTTGAACTTGTTCTTCTGTCAACTTCGCAGATTCAAGTAATGCTTTAATTTTATCTAATTTCATCATTGCCTCCTACTTCTTACTATTTATATATTTGTATATTTTTGTATAAAACATATATTTTTTTTTATTATTACTCTTATGTTAAAAAAAATTAATTATTTACTTTAAATAAACTCTCCACCCAATACTATCTTGTTCATAAGATAAAATATCTCTATCTTGTACGTTTGAATTTATTATTTTATCACCAATTTTATATTGCAATACTCCATTAACATATAATAAAGATGGCCCATTCTGTTCATTTTGTTTTAATTAAACACCTCTTATTAATTGAGTTCTATCCAGTTTAATTTTATTTAAACCATTAGGTTGTTTGTTTGGGGCTATAAATTCTATTTGTATAAAATCACCATCTTGCATTTCCTCATTTAATATTTCTTTCTTAAAAATATTAGCCAAATCCTCATTATACAAATCTTTCATTATATACCATCCTTAAATTTTTTAGCAACATCCCATAAAGTTCTTACATACTTATGTTCTTGTTGGTATAACATAACTTCTTCGTGAAAACTTCTTTGTAATATAGCATTATGTGTAGATGGATTAGTGACAAAATCATAACATATCATATTATAATCTTCAGGAACCATCACATAGCCCTCACTAGAATAAACAGGATCTCCACCTAATCCTCTTGATGACACACCTGGTTTAAAACCAGCTTCAACAAATGACCTTAACTTATCACCTGTTCCAAAATCACCACTTAGTATTTTAGCTTTGCCATAAACTACATCACCATTCATTTCAAGCATCATATTAAGAGCACAAGCATTTTCCATATCAATACGCTGTATTCTTATCATAGATGCTTCTGTCCCATCAGGAATAGGATGATCCATTCCCATAGGATGTCCACCCCTATCTTCTATGATGCTTCTAAGTTTATTAGTTTCTCTTGAAAGAAGATTATAAGGGTAAATACGAGTGTTTCTATTTTGAGCATTAGCTCTTTGAAATTCTCCTTCAAGGATAAGAAATTTCTTTCCTGTTCTTGAATCAACTTCTTCATTAAATCCAAAAGATTTTGAAATTAATGCCTCTGAAATGTATGCTTTTTGTGTATTCATTTAAATTCTCTCTTACATTTTAATATTCAATATCATATATATCATGATGAACTATAGCATCACCAAGAGTATTTTGAATTTCGTCCAATGTCATTGCTATGTCCATTGAAATTCTAGTATTTTGATTCTTAGCAAAATTATAAATATCAGTAATTTGAGCATTAAGATTTTTAAGTTTCTCGGCCAACTCCTCTAATTCTGGAGAAGATGAAGTTATTCTTTCTATACCTTCTGAATCATTTTCTACAGAAAATTTGTCAAGATTTGATTTTTCTATCATTTCTTTCCCATAATCCCTAGTGTTATCATAAGTAAAAACTTCATTTAAAACTTCTTCATTATAAATTTTAGCTAAATCTTTATTATACAACTTATTCTCCATCAGAAGACCCCCAAGATAAAGATGAATCTCCACTTTTTTTTTCTTCAATAAAGTTTTCAATTTGTATTAAGTCATTAACATCAAATATCTGATCTAAATGTTCCATAATCTTTGCTTTTAAAGATTGCTCACTTTGATCATATTCATTATCATACCCTTCATTAATTACTTTTGAAGAGTTCATTTTTTGTGCTTTAGTTAAATATTCATTAAATATATTTTTCATATTATTATCCTATAACAGCATCTTTAGGGGCTTCAAAATCCTCTTCATCATCAGGAGTTTCAACATCCTCAATATCCATTTTAGAATCCTTCATATCATTAGCAAAACCAGTTGCACTATTTTGTTTTTGCTCATCAAAATCTTTAAATCCTAAAGTTTCATCACTGTTAAAAGCTTCATTTCCATTAGCACCAAATTTAGCATTAAAACCTTTTATAATTTCATCAACTTTCTTATCTGAAATTATTCCAGTTCTACTCATATAAGTACACTCATTTCTCCAATTAGCAACAGTCATTAAATCTTCCTGTGTTAAATCAGACAATACATAAATTGATTGCTCTAATTCGTGCTCAAGAGTTTCAACATCTGCTCTTGTATATTTTCCAGTACTCAATTTAAGGAACTTAGGAATTTCATCACTTCCACCGATATGAAGATTGTAAAAATCCTCACTTGCATCAAGATCACCAAACATTTCATTATATTTTACAAGAATTTTCTTAGAAGCATCCTGAACATTAAGTTCAAAACTTTCTCCCATAAATTTTTGTGTAGATATAAGTGCTTTAGGAATCATCACTTTAGCTTTTTTCTTAAAATCAATATTCTTAATAACATTAAGAGCTATATCTTCGTTGATAACTATGTTTTTAACTTCTTCATGGAATACAACCATTTTGTTTAAATTCTTATTGTATTTAATTGATTCTTCATAAGAATTTTTATACATATCTTTCAATTGAGAAAAATTAATGTCATGAGTTTTAAGAGATCCATTTTCATTGAATATATTAAACAGTTGCATAAATTCTTGTTGTTCTTGATATTGTGAGATTAGTTGTTTTTTGAATAGTTTATTTATTTTTTTAACTGGTTCTATTCCAGATTCAATATTTTCATTAATTACATCTTCAAAAGTTACTTTCTTTTCCATTTCTTTTTTGAATGTAGATGGATCAATATCCTCAACATTTTTAAAGAAGTTTTTAACTTCTGAAATTCCTTCATCATAAGAAGAAAATATTTTTTTAATACTATTCTTCAAATCTTGTGAATTTTTATAAAATTGTTGTTCTTCTGTAAGAACTCCATCTTTTACTTTTTTCCCACCAGAAAGATGTAGAGTAAATGATTGATTTTCTTCTTTAGTGAAAGGGATTTCATAAAGAGCTTGATTTCTTTTATCCTCTAATAAAATAGTATCTTCAACAAATGATACAAATTTTACATTTGGAAGTGAATTGAAATCTTTTATTGTTTTTTGAAATGATTCAAAATTCATAGTTATATATTCTCCTATAATAATATTAAAAGTATTGTGACTAAAATGCTATAAACAGTAGTTGCTGTTAACCCACCAATTAAATAAGTCTCCTTTTTATCTTGAGATTGTTCCCTAATATATTCAATACTTACAATAAATTTACCTGATAAAATACTTTTAGTGTCATCATCAAAATAATTAAATGTAACTATTATGTCGTCTTTTTCTTGATCTATATCTGTTATGATTGGGGTTTTTAATTCTAATGCTCTCCAATTTTTATAAGCCTTTTCTCTAATTAAAAAATCTTTTGCAGAGATTTTAAATTCTTTACCGCTAATTTCGTTCTTTATTATTAAATTACCTTTAACATCAGGGACATCATATTTTACATTCCATTCAATAGCAAAAGGTTTAGGAGACTCAATTTTCTTTTCTCCATAAACACAAATAGAAGATAAAAGAAAAATTATTATAAAAACATATTTAACCATTTTTTTCATTATCATCCTTCTTTACAGCTTTTAATAAACTTTTATGCCCCATTACTTTATCAACTATAGATTGAGCACCTTTAACTCCACCAATGACACTGAAAACTACTATTGCTATTTCCCCTAAATATGGAGCTATCAATGTCATTGCAACAACACTATAACCATTTACTTGAAGGAATTTAAAAAACATAGATAATACTGTTATTAGTGAAATTACAGAAATCCATTTTCCTGTATCTTTTAATGTAAATATCATTATGATAAGATTAAAAAAAGATTGAACTGCTTTTTCTAAATTCTTTTTAAGCATACTTTTTTCTTCTTTTTTTTCTGATTCTTTTATATCACCATTTAAAAGTTTAAGCATTTTTTCAGCTTGTTCATTTGTAAATAATATTTCTTTTGCTTTTTCTTTCATAAATAAACACCTCTATTAATTATATATTTACTTTTTTTTAATAAAGTTATAGCAAAAAAAAGTAAAATAAACAAAAGGAGTAACTCTAAATGAAAAAAAATAAACTATATCTCATAATAAGTGCTTTATTCGCAACAGTAGTTGGATTGATAGCTATCATTATTTATCCAGAAGAAGCATCATCAAAAATTAAAACAATAAAAGATTCATTTAAACTTATTAAAAACCCAAACGGAACTCAACAACTACCTGAAACAAAAGATGCTGACAAAACAATGAATGATCTTGAAAATGACATTTTGAAACACAATAAATAAGCCGAGAAATTACTCTCGGCTTTCTTTTATTCCTTATCCAACACCTCTTCCTGATAAATCCTTCTCAATGCATCAGCTTCATCAAAAACTTCACAATCTTCTTCTCTAATAGTTTCATCATAAATAGTAATAGCATCATTTAAACTCTCAATACCACCTAATTGACCGTTTATATACATTTCAGATAAAGCTACTCTCTTAGCTTTTTTCATAAGATAATTATAATCATTATTTTTGTTTTCACTATTACTTTGAATAAATCCTCTATTTTCAAAGAAATCTTTAACTTCATTAATTTCTTTCATCTTTTCCATTAAAACTTTTTTCTTAGCTAATGCTTTTCTTTTTATTTCTTCTATATATTGTTTTCTACCGATTAAACTTCTATCAACAAAATCTGCATTCTCAGGAGTTTGCTCAGGCTCTTCACCACCTTCTTCAGGAGGTTCTCCTAATTGATCTTTCACTTCTTGAGGAATATCAACTTCACCAGTAGTAGCTCCACCTAAATCTTCTTCACCACCAGTTCCACCTCCCATATCCATTCCTCCTCCCATACTGCCCATTCCTCCACCACCTCCACCTATTTCTCCTCCCATTCCATCAGGAGAACCACCCATAGAGTCAAGATCTTCAGCCCCTTCTGGTCTTTCTTCAATATCAAAAGCACCAAAAGGATTTATTCCTTGTTCTTGTAGTTTAGAAAGTTTAAGTAACATCACTATTTCTTCTTTGTCATATTTAAGTAAATCTTGATATATAAGATAATCTGGATAAAATACTTTTTCTGAGTTTAATCCTTTTATAGCCCCAATCAATCCCCAACGTTGAGTTTCAAGATCTATCTTTTCTCTATCATCTATAGTAGAAGGATTATTCATTGATATTGTTAATTGAGAAATATCATCATTTGAAAACCCTTTTAATTTAAGTTCTATAATAGCAAGTTTATATAATTGTGTTATAAAGAATCTTTGAACCCTTTTAATCTTCTTTGCGAATTGAACAGATTTTGATGAAAGATTGGTATTAGCATTAGCAAATGTATCATCAAAGAAATACTGACGTGGAATACCAATAGCAGGGAAAATTTTATCTCTCAAAAATTCTATATCAGAGATCTCACCCAAACCTGAATTCTTCACAGATAAACCACAAGTTAAACAAAAAGTATGATAGTTGTGATCAACAGTTATACAACCAGTATCATATTTTTCTGTTAGTTTTTCTACAGAGATTACCTTATGATTATAGTATGCTTGTTCTTTTAGACTTTTCCACTTTAAGTTTCCAAACAAAGTTTTACATAGATGAAAAACAAAATATTTTGGAATTGAGTCTAATCTTAATTTTGCTATTTTAGCTTTAGGGTCAATATTTATTTCCTTAAAATAATTTACTATTTCTTCATTTTGATTTACTAACTCTATAAAATCTTTCAACTTTTCTATATTGTTATCTCTTATGAAATTTAGAATCATTTTTGTTAATTTTTCATCCGTTTTATAACTTTGGTTTTGCCAAGGAACTCTATTTCCCTCAGCAACTCTCAACTTCATTTTCATAAATTCTTCATCAGTTTTAAGTTTTTCTCTGGTTGTTTGACTCATTCTTTTGTAAACATCTTTTTTATATTCTGGATCGTTTTTATATTTTTCTTCTCTTGATTTAATACCTAATTTACCAGCTCTTGATAAATCTTCTTTTGATATATATCTTTTATTTAAGCATCCCTCTCTAACATTATCACATCTTTTTTGATAACCTTCTTCTGATAAAGACCCCCATTGTAATAAATTATGTTCTGAGTGGTATTTAAAATGATCTTTAGCCCCCATTAAAACTAAATTTGAAGGGTTGTTGTTTAATTTATTAAAATCTTTATGGTGTATAACACTTAACACTCCATTTGTTTTTGCTAAATATTCTTCGTTATATATAAAATTATCTAGTTTTTGAAATTCTCCAACCATCCTATGAACAGTTTTCCATTCTTTTTCCTCATTATCAAAAACTTCTTTATATCCATTCTTTTTTAATCTTGAATAAAACGGCATAACACTATCATTTTCTTTTAAATTTTGAGCTTCAACAAACCCATTGTTTTTACTAATAATATTATGATCAGGAGTGCATATTAAACTTTCACCATTATCAAGTGTAATTTTAACAACCTCAGTATTTATTCTAGTTTCACCAGCCCAACTAATCTTAGCTGGAACTATACCCCCATCAAGAGGATTGCAAGAATAAACCCAATTTTCTTTTCCTTCATTAAATTCTTTTATAATCTCTGATAATGGTAAGCTTCTACCATCTAATAATTCAATTTTAGTATCAAGAGCTAAGCAAGCTTGTTCAAGTGTTGTTATTGAGTTTCCTTCGGAACCAGCTCTTTTAGGAATTACAATATCTTCTACTGTTCCAAATATATCTTTTTGTAAATCTGTTCCGCCTTTTGCTTCATCATAAAATCTTACTTTTTTCTTACCCTTAAAATTCTCTACAACTTGATTGGCATATTTAATAGCCTTCTCTCCTTGTAATTGTCCTACATCTACTGTAAATACTCTACGCTCAGGTGCTCTTGTTACTCTGGCAATTACTAGAGACTTTTCAAGAAGTTTTAATTGATTAATTGTTCCTATAACAGAGTCTATTACAGATTGACCATATACACCATATTTATCTGATGGGATTTTAAAGTGAAGAACTCTGAATGGATATATAAGTTCTTGTTCATCTTCTTTTTTAGTTGCATAAG